>Ga0182024_10006264_pt1 | contig 26226 bp, 27 predicted proteins | sample P32metaG_FD_120480 | JGI IMG/M metagenome (GOLD analysis project Ga0182024, IMG submission 120480) | Permafrost microbial communities from Stordalen Mire, Sweden - P3-2 metaG (Illumina Assembly) | ecosystem: Environmental > Terrestrial > Soil > Wetlands > Permafrost | place: Sweden: Stordalen... | reverse complement strand
GCCAGCGCACGGCGATCCAGCGCGCCAGGGCCTTCAGCCGCCGTTTCAACGTGTCATGATAATCGCGACCGCGGGCGTAGACCGAGATCGCGCCGCGCTCGGGGTCCGCCGCGGCGGCGAGCGGGTCTTCCTCGCCGGCGTAGTTGAGCCCGAGCACGACGATCGTGCGCGCTTCGGGCCACAGGGTTTGCGGGTCGCCCCGCCGCTCGGCGGTGTCGGCGAGCCAGCCCATATCGCCGTGATAGCCGCGCTCGAGAAACTCGCCGAGATCGGTGCGCGCCTTCTCGGCAAGCTGCGCCTCGGCGAAACCGACCGCGTCGAACCCCATCGCCAGCGCCTCTTCCCGGATCGCCTCGCGGATGGCATCGTAGTGCCCCGGGGCGCTCATCTATTCAGCCGCGCCCGCGATAGGGCGCGACCCCGGGATCCGGAAGCCAGATTCCGGCGGGCGGGTCGCCGGTCTGGTAGAAGACATCGATCGGGATCCCGCCGCGCGGGTACCAGTACCCGGCAATGCGCAGCCAGCGCGGGCCGAGCGCCGCGACCAGCCGATGCGCGATGCCGAGCGTGCAATCCTCATGGAAGGCGCTGTGATTGCGGAACGAGCCGAGGTAGAGCTTCAGCGACTTGCTCTCGAGGATTGTGGCCTCCGGCACGTAATCGATGACGAGGTGGGCGAAATCGGGCTGCCCGGTCACGGGGCACAGCGTGGTGAATTCGGGGCAGGTGAAGCGCACGACATAGAGGCGCCCGGGATGCGGGTTCGCCACCGTGTCAAGCGCCGCCTCCTCGGGCGAAGCAGGCAGCGGCGCCGGGCGCCCGAGGACGGGCTTGGTCATCATTTCGCCCCGATCCCCATCGCCATCCCGGCGCAGGCCGGGACCCATCGATCAGCATTCGAGTTGTCGCCAAAATGGGGCCCGGCCCGCGCCGGGATGGTAATATGTTTGGTGGTGGGGCTCACGAGTTGGCCTCCGGCAAATCGAAATTGGCGAGGCAGCCCTCCGTGATCGCGGCCCGCAAATCGGCCATCAGATCGGCGTAATAACTCAGATTGTGCTGGGTCAGCAGCATGCTCGCCAGGATCTCTTGCGCCTTCACTAGATGATGTAGATACGCGCGGCTGAAGCCGGTGCAAGCGGGGCACCGGCATAAGGGATCGAGCGGGGAGGGATCGTCGGCGTGGCGGGCGTTGCGCAGGTTGAGCACACCTTCCCTTGTGAAGGCCTGGCCGGTGCGGCCCGAGCGGGTCGGGACGACGCAATCGAACATGTCGACCCCGCGCTTGACCGCGCCGACGAGGTCGGCGGGTTTGCCGACCCCCATCAGATAGCGCGGCCGGGCGGCCGGCAGCATCGGCACGTCAACTTCGACCATCGCGAAGGTGGTCGCCTGGCCCTCGCCGATCGCCAGTCCGCCGATCGCATAGCCGTCGAAGCCGATCTCGACGAGCCGGGCGGCCGATCGCTGGCGTAGATCGGCGTGCACGCCGCCCTGCACGATCCCGAAAATCCCGTGACCCGAGCGCGGCGTGAACGCGGCGCGCGAACGCTCGGCCCAGCGCAGCGTCCGCTCCACCGACGCCTCGATCGCGTCGCGCTCGGCGGGGAAGGGGGCGCATTCGTCGAACGCCATCGTGATGTCGGCGCCGAGCAGGTGCTGGATCTCGATCGACCGCTCCGGGGTGAGGAGGTGTCGGCTGCCGTCGAGATGCGAGCGAAACGCCACGCCCGCTTCGCCGATCGTCCGCAAGGCCTTCAGCGACATCACCTGGAACCCGCCGGAATCGGTGAGGATCGCATGGGGCCAGTTCATGAAGCGGTGAAGCCCGCCGAGGGCGGCGATCCGCTCGGCGCCGGGCCGCAGCATCAGATGGTAGGTGTTGCCGAGGACGATGCGCGCTCCGGTGGCGGCGACGCCCTCCGGCGTCATCGCCTTGACCGTCCCGGCGGTGCCGATCGGCATGAAGGCGGGGGTGTCGATCGCGCCATGCGCCGTCGTGAGGCGCCCCACCCGCGCCGCCCCATCCCGCACCAGGATCTCGAAGCCGATGCTCATGGCGGAGCCTCGCCCCGGGGCGCCTCGATCAGGCAGGCGTCGCCGTAGGAGAAAAAGCGGTATTGCGCGGCGATGGCGTGGGCATAGGCCGCCTTGATCCGGTCGAGCCCGGCCAGGGCCGCGACCAGCATCAGGAGGGTCGAGCGCGGCAGGTGGAAGTTGGTCAGCAAGAGGTCGATCGCGCGGAAACGGTAGCCGGGCAGGATGAAGAGCCGGGTCTCGCCGGAGAATTCCGCGACCGTGCCGGTGTCGGCGCCGGCGCTTTCGAGAAGGCGCAGGCTCGTCGTGCCGACCGCAACGATGCGGCCGCCGCCGGCGCGCGCTCGGTTGATGCGGGACGCAGCCTCGGCGCTGAGGAGGCCCCATTCGGCGTGCATCTTGTGCAGGCGGGGGTCCTCGGCCTTGACCGGCAGGAAGGTGCCGGGGCCGACATGCAGGGTCACCGTCACCCACGCGGCGCCGCGCGCCGCGACCCTGGCGAGCAATTCGGGGGTGAAATGCAGGCCCGCGGTCGGCGCGGCGACGGCACCCTCGGCGCGGGCAAAGATCGTCTGGTAGTCGCCGCGGTCTTGCTGGTCGCCGCCGCGCGGACGCTTGATGTAGGGGGGCAGCGGCATCGCGCCGTAGCGCAGAAGCGCCTCCCGGAAGGCTGGTCCCTCGCGATCGAAGCGCAAAATGACCTCGCCGTCGGGGCTTTTCTCCACGACCTCGGCCGAGAAATCGGCGGCAAAATCGAGCCGGTCGCCCGGGTGCAGGCGGCGCGCGCCCTTGGCATAGGCGCTCCACGCGCCGCCGCCCTGATCGTGCGCCAGGGTGATCTCGACCGTCGCCTGGCCGCGGCGGCCGACCAGCCGCGCCGGGATCACCTTGGTGTCGTTGAAGACCAGGAGGTCGCCCGGCCGCAACAGCGCAGGCAGATCGGCGATGCGGCGGTCGATGAGGCCACCGCCCGCCGGCAGCACGAGGAGGCGCGCCGCCTCGCGCGGCTCCTTCGGCCGGTCGGCGATCAGCTCGCGCGGCAGCTCGAAATCGAAATCTGCAAGGTGCATTCAGATCGCCCTCAGCCGTGGCTCCTCGCATCGGGGGATATGGGCAGCGGCTCGGTTCTTGCTATGCTCGCCCGACAACAAGCACACCCTTGGGAGGCTGTCATGGCTGATCATCCTACCCGCCGCGATTTCGGCAAAGCGGTAGCCGCCGGCGCGCTCGCTGCAGCCGTGCCGCGCCGCTCGGCGCGCGCCGCAGCGGCGGACAACAGGGTGCTGCGCTTCATCGCGCAATCCGACCTGCGCGTCCTCGACCCGATCTGGACGACCGCTTACATCACGCGCAACCACGGCTATTGCGTGTTCGACACGCTGTTCGCGATCGACGCCGAGTTCGTGCCGCACCCGCAGATGGTCGGCGAGCATGCCGTATCAGCCGACCAGCTCACCTATAATTTCAAGTTGCGCGATGGACTGGCCTTTCACGACGGAAGCCCGGTGCGCGGCACCGACTGCGTCGCCAGCGTCAAGCGCTGGATGGTGCGCGACGGCCACGGACAATCGATCGCTGCCGTGCTCGACGAGATCAAACCCGATGGCGACAAGGGCTTTACGATCAAATTGAAGGAGCCGTTTGCGCTGATGCTCGATGCGCTCGGCAAGGTATCGAGCCTGGCCCTTTTCATCATGCCGGAGCGGCTCGCCAATACCGACCCGTTCCAGCAGGTGACCGAGATGGTCGGCTCGGGGCCGTTCAAATTCGTCAAGGACGAGTTCGAGCCGGGCCACCGCGTGGTCTACGTCAAGAACACGGACTATGTGCCGCGCCAGGAGCCGCCGAGCTGGGCTTCGGGCGGCAAGGTGGTCAAGTTCGATCGCGTCGAGTGGCTCTATATCCCCGATGCGGTGACCAAGGTTGCCGCGCTCAATGCGGGCGAAGCGGATTGGTGGGAGAACCCGCCGCTTGATGTCGTCCCGGTGCTGGCCGCCAACCCCGACATCACGATCGCACCGGCCGATCCGCTGCCGAGCCCGATCATGGTGAAGTTCAATCACCTGCTGCCGCCGTTCGATAATGTGAAGATGCGCCAGGCGATCCTCGCGGTGGCCGACCAGAGCGATTTCCTGGCCGCCCTCGCCGGAGACAAGAAGAATTGGGACCTTTGCCCCTCTTTCTTCACCTGCGGCGGGCCGATGGCCAACGATTCCGGCTCGCAGGCCTTGACCGGCAAACGCGATTTCGACAAGGCGAAGAAATTGATCGCCGAAGCGGGCTACAAGGGCGAGAAGATTGTCGTGCTCGATGCGGTCGATCAGCCGGTCGCGCATTCGCAGGCGCTCGTCGTCACCGATTTGATGAAGAAGCTCGGTCTTACCGTCGAGCTGCAGGCGATGGACTGGGGCACGCTGGTCACCCGCCGCGCCTCGATGGAGCCGCTCGACAAGGGCGGCTGGAACATTTTCGCCACCGGCTGGGTCGGCGCCGACCTGCTCGACCCGGCGATCAACCCGACGCTGCGCACCAATGGCAAGAAGGGACATTTCGGCTGGCCCAGCGACGACAGGATCGAGGCGCTGCGCACCGAATGGCTGAAGGCTCCGACGCTCGACGGTCGCAAGAAGCTGGCGGCAGCAATCCAGGAGCGCGCCTTCGAAATCGTGCCCTATATCCCAACCGGCCAATACAAGCCGGTGACCGCCTATCGCAAAAGTCTGAGGGGGGTCATCGAGGCGCCGGCCTATCTGATGTGGAACGTCGAGAAGGTGTGAGGCCGGACGGAGCCGGGGAGGGCGGGATGAGCGGGGGGCAGATCGCGGCGCTCATTTGCGCGATCATCCTCCTGCTTCCCGGCGGCTGCTTTTTGTTTTTCGGCGCCGCCATCCTTCCGCCGCTGCTGCTGGTCGCTTTTATAATCCTTGGGTTGGCGGCGTGGCTGTTCTCGTTCGCGTTCCGCCGCCCAACGCTCGCCGCCGCGGGCGGGGCGGCGCCCCCACCCCTGGATCAGGGCTCGCTGCCACTCACAGGCGAGCATGCCCGGCGCGAACTCGAGCTGCGAGGATATGACGTCAAACGCTTTGTCTTCGGGAGCCGCCATGAAGTCCGGCTGCCGGGCGGGGCAATGCGCGATTTTCCCGATGAGGCCGCCTTTCTCGAATGGGCCCGAGCCGAGTTGAGCGGCAATGGCGACGGCAGCCCCTAGGCTGGCTCGGGCAACGCAAACCCTCTCCTACTTCCCAAGCAATTTCGCGCCGGGCGGGGTCGGCACCTCGAAGACGTTGAGGGTCACCGAGACGAACGAGTAGTAGCCGATGAGGCCGGCGAGATCGACCGCGCCCGCTTCGCCGAAGCGCTTCTCGACGCGCTCCAGGGTCGCATCGTCGACCCGGTGGTCGTCGTAGTAATCGCGGCAGAAATCATAGACCAGCTGATCGTCGGGATCGGTGAAATGCGGGGTGCCGCGCTCGGCGATCGCGTCGATGATGTCCTGCGTCAGGCCGGCCTGCAGCGCGAGCCGGACATGCGCGGCCCATTCGAACTGGGCGGTCCAATAACGCGCGGTCATCAGGATCGCGATCTCGGTCTGCCTCGGCGTAAACGCGGTGCCGAAGCGGACATGCGCGCCGAGCTTGTGGGCGTGGTCGGCGAGACCCGGGCTCTTCAGCCAGACATGGACCGGCGGCGGCACCGAACCGCGCGGCCCCGATGTGCAGTCGTTCCAGATGCGGCGCTGAGCATCGTTGAGCTTGGTTTCGTCCTGTTGCTGGTAGCGCGGCATATCGGCTCTCCGGGGTTGGCATGGGCTCTTGCGCGATCATACTGTCGCGGCGGCATCTGAGGAGGCGGAAATATGGAGCGGCGCAGGCTTGGGCAATTGGAGGTGTCGGCGATCGGGCTCGGCTGTGCGACGATGACGCCGTTCTACGGCGAGCCCGACCCGCAATCGGGGATCGCGACGATCCGGCGCGCCCGCGAGCTCGGCATCGATTTTCTCGATACGGCGGACGGCTATAGCCGCGGACGCAACGAAGAGCTGATCGCCCAGGCCGTCGCCGGCCATCGCGGCGATTATGTGATCGCCAGCAAATTCGGCAATCTTGGCCTCCTCGGGGACCCCCGGTTCGCCGACGGTCGCCCTGAATATGTCCGCGAGGCCTGCGAGAAGAGCCTGAGGCGGCTCGAAACCGATGTCATCGACCTCTACTACATCCACCGCATCGACCCGAGCGTGCCGATCGAGGACACGGTCGGCGCGATGAGCGAGCTGGTACGCCAGGGCAAGGTGCGCCATCTCGGCATCTGCGAAGCCGGGGCGGCGACGATCAGGCGGGCGCACGCCACCCACAAGATGAGCGCGGTGCAGATCGAATATTCGCTGTGGACGCGCGATGTCGAAGCAGAGATCCTGCCGCTCTGCGAGGAACTTGGCATTGGCTTTGTCGCGTATAGCCCGTTGGGGCGCGGCTTCCTGACCGGCAGGGTGACCAACATCGACGCGCTGCGCGAAGGCGACGCACGTCGCAACATGCCGCGCTTTCAGGGCGACAACCTCGCGCACAACCTGGTGCTGGTCGACGAGTTGAAGGGGCACGCCGCGGCCGAGCGCTGCACGCCGGCGCAGCTAGCCCTGGCGTGGCTCTTGTCGCGCCGCCCGTTCGTCGTGCCGATCGCCGGCACCAGCCATATTCGCTGGCTCGAGGAGAACGCCGCCGTAGCCGGCTTGCGTATTTCCGCCGACACCGAAGACGCGCTCGACCACGTCTTCGCGCCCGGCGCCGCCAGCGGCACGCGCTATCCAGCCGGTCATCTGGCGCGATTGATGCTCTAACTCGATGTGATCCCGGCGAAGACCGGGATCCACTCTTCAACTGCTCGGGGCGCCGATCAGTTGATCCCGGCCGGCGCCGGGATCTCACCCCAAATTCGTTGCGCGCGCGGAATCGCTCTACTAGCGTCGCGCCAGCAGTTTGGGAGCGGTCCATGGAATTTGGCATGTTTCACGAATTTCCGTCGATGCCGGGGCGCGGCGAGACGGAGATGTTCGACGAGGCGATGGCGCAGGTCGACGCCGCGGAGCGCTGGGGCCTGGATGTGATGTGGCTGGCCGAGATCCACTTCGCGCCGGAGCGCACCTACCTTTCCTCGCCCCTCGCCATTGCCAGCGCGATCGCCGCGCGCACCAGGCGAATGAAAATCGGCATCGCCGTTCAGGTTCTGCCGCTGTGCCATCCGCTGCGGCTGGCTGAAGAGGCCGCCACGGTCGACCAGGTCAGCCAGGGGCGGCTGATTTTCGGGGTCGGGCGCAGCGGCGTCGTCGGCACCTACGATGCCTACCAGGTGCCCTATGACGAAAGCCGCGAGCGCTTCGCCGAGATCCTGGAGATCGTCGAGCTGGCGTGGAGCCAGCCGCGTTTTTCGTACGCGGGCAGGTTCCACCAATTCGACGATGTCGCCTGCGTGCCGCACCCCTACCGCAACAAGATGCCGCCGATCCGCATCGCCGCCAGCACCGCCGACACCTTCCCGGCGATCGGCGGGCAGGGCTACCCGGTTTTCGCCAGCGTGCGCCACGTCGCCTGGCCCGACCTCGCCCCGCAAATCGCCAGCTATCAGGAGGGTTGGCAGGCGGCCGGACACCCCGGCAAGGGCAAGGCCTATGTCTCCGCCCCGATCTACATCGCCGAAACCGAAGAGCAGGCCCGGGCGGAGGCCGAGGCAAGCGTCACCCATTTCTATCGGCTGCAATATGAATTGATCGCCGATTCGGCGCGGCGCTCCGGCCGGCAGGCCTTCATCGACCGCGCCGAACGCCTGCGCACCTTGACCTATGACGATGTGCTGCGCGGCAATGTACTGGTCGGCACGCCTGAGAGCGTCGCCCTGAAGCTGCGCCAGTTGCAGGAGGAGATCGGCTTCGACGGCATCCTGGCCGAACTAAATTGCGGCGGCCTCATTCCACATGAGCGGGTGCTGAACGCGCTCCGGCTCTTGTGTCAGGAGGTGATGCCGCGCTTTCAATGACCGAAACCGCCGTTGCGCTAGGCAGTGGACGCACAAAACGTCCCCGCCGGCGGGAAGTATCTTTAGTATAGGAGGAGTTTCGCCATAGAATGAGACTCCTTCGGGGGAGCTGGCATGCGGACGGTCGAGATCACGCGGACCGGCGAGGTTTCGGTCACCGATCAAATCGCCGAAATGCAGGAGTGGCTGCGCGCGGCGGGCATTCAGCCGCTGGAGCTTGAGCCGATGCGCATCCTGGGAGCCCGCGTGCGCTTTCGCGCCGTGTTCGCCAATAACGAGGATGCCGAGCGGTTCCGCCGGCGCTTCGATACGGCGAGTGCGGGCGAGCCGCCCTGACGGCCACGAAACGCGGCGCCAAACGACGCTTCGCTTCGACGGAAGCCCTTGCTACTACTCCCCGCTTCTCGGCGAAACGGCGCGAGATGCACCCGTCATTCGTATTCGATTGGCTCGCGCGGCATCGGCTCGAAGCGGGGCTGACCGCGCGCATGAGCGCGGCCGGGCTGATCACCTTTGCGGTCGCCCATTGGCTCGGTCTGACGCAGATCTACTGGGCCGTGCTGACTGCGGTCATCGTCATGCAGGCGAGCCTCGGTGGCTCGCTGAAGGCGATGCTCGACCGCCTTGTCGGGACGATCGGCGGGGCCGGCTGGGGCGTCGCAGTCACCTTGACGCTGCCGCATCAAAGCGCGCTGTCGACCGGGCTCGCCCTCGCCGTTTCGCTCGTGCCGCTCGCGGCGGTGGTGGCGTTCCGGCCGGGCTATCGCGTTGCGCCGGTGACCGCGGTCATTGTCCTCCTCGCGCAAACCAATCAAAGCGGGGTCATCGAGGCCGCGCTCGAACGGGTGTTCGAGATCGGGCTCGGCAGCCTCATCGCGCTTGGGGTGGCGCTGATCGTGTCGCCGGCCCGGGCGCACGACCTACTGTGCGCGGCCGGCCGGGACGCGCTGGCGCTGATGGCCGACCAGGTCGAATTGCTGCTCGGCGCGCCGGGGCCGCCCGACCCCGCCGCGGTGGTAGCCTTGCACGACCGCATCCGCGGGGAAGTCGAGCGTGCCGCCGCTGCCGCCGGCGAAGCCGCCCACGAGCGCCGGAGCTACCTGATCGAGGCCCCCGACCCCGACCCGCTGGTGCGCACGCTGCGCCGGGTGAGCCACGATCTGATCATCGTCGCCCGCGCCCTCGCTGCGCCGCTCCCGGAAACCGTCGCAGCCCGAATGGCCCGGCCGATCGCCGCCATCGCAGCCGCGCTCTCGGCCGCGTTCAACGACATCGGCACGGCATTGGCAACGCGGTCGGCCCCGCCGGATTTGAGGGCGGTCACCGAGGCGCTCGCTGCCGTCGAGGATGAACTGGCAGCGTTGCGCCGCGACGGCGCCACCCTCGCATTGCCGGAGGAGGCGGTCGAACGGCTCTTCGGCCTCGCGTTCGGGTTCGAACAGATCGGCCGCAATCTGGGTGAGCTTGCCGGCCGCGTCGGAGAACTGACGGAGCGGGGTTAGCGGCTGCGCTGCCTCACGGCTTCAGCAGCAGCTTGCCGATGACCTCGCCGGCTTCGAGCATCTCGTGGGCGCGGCGCGCCTCGGCGAGCGGCAGGCGAGCGTGGATCAGCGGGCAATCGTCCCGAGATTGCTTTGCTTCGCTCGCAATGACAACGTGGCGTGGAGTAGAGTCTAAGAAAATACCAGGGACGAGGAGTTACGCCATGCCGAGGTCACGCAGCGCATCGACCGGTCTGAAATTCGCCGCGGCGCTGATCGCCGCGGCCGGCCTCGCGTTGCCGGCGTCGGCCGCCGAACCGATCAAGATCGGCTTCGGCATGGCCTTGACCGGGGGTCTCGCCGCCAACGGCAAGGCGGCGCTCTTGGCGATGCAGATTTGGGAGGAGGAGGCCAACGCCAAGGGCGGGCTCCTGGGGCGTCCAATCAAGCTGATCTACTATGACGACCAGAGCAACCCGTCCACCGTGCCGGGGATCTTCACCAAGCTGCTCGATGTCGACAAGGTCGATTTCGTGGTCGGCGATTACGGCACCAATCTCCTGGCGCCGGCGATGCCGATCGTGATCCAGCACAAGATGACCTTCCTCGGGCTGTTCGGCCTCGACGTCAACCACGAGTTCCAATACCCGAAATATTTCTCGATGGTCCCGACCGGCGGCCCCGACCCCGCCGGAAGCTTCTCGCAGGGCTTTTTCGCGATTGCCGAGGCGCAGAACCCCAAGCCGAAATCGATCGCGATCGTCGCCGCCGACGCCGAGTTCTCGCGCAACGCCGCCGACGGCGCGCGCGCCCAGGCGAAGAAGGCCGGGATGAACATCGTTTACGACAAGACCTATCCGCCGAACACGACCGACTACACGCCGATCGTGCGGGCGATCGACGCGACCAACCCCGATCTCGTGTTCAGCGCCTCCTATCCGCCCGATGCGGTCGGCATGGTGCGCGCAGCCAGCGAAATCGGCATCAAGGCCAAGATGTTCGGCGGCGGCCTTGTCGGCTTGCAGTTCACCTCGATCAAGACCCAGCTCGGGCCGCTTCTCAACGGCATCGTCAACTACGATTTCTGGGAGCCGGCAAAGACGCTGCAATCGGCCGAGGTCGCCGAGTTCCTGACGAAGTACCAGGCCAAGGCGGCGAGCGCCGGCGTCGACCCGCTCGGCTATTATCTGCCACCCTTCGCCTATGCCAATCTGCAGGCGCTGGCCGCCGCGGTGGAGAGCACCAAGAGCCTCGATCAGGACAAGATCGCCGACTTCCTGCGTACGAGCACGGTCAAGACCATCGTCGGCGACATCAAGTGGGGACCGAACGGCGAATGGGCCGAGCCGCGAGTGCTGGCGGTCCAGTTCCACGACGTCAAGGGCAGCGACCTCGAACAGTTCCGGGACGACAGCAAGCAGACGATCCTGTGGCCGGCAAAATACGCCACCGGCAAGGTTGTCTATCCCTACACCGAGGCGAAGAAATAGCGGCCGCGCGCCGATCGGAAAGGAAAAGCGATGGAATTCGGCATGTTTCACCAGTTTCCGGTCGTGCCGGGCGGCAGCGAGACCGATGCGTTCGCGCAGGCCTTCGAGCAGGTCGACGCCGCCGAGCGCCACGGCCTCGACGCGATGTGGCTCGCCGAGCTGCACGTCGATCCGGCGCGCTCGGTGCTGGCGGCGCCGGTGACAATCGCCAGCGCGATCGCCGCGCGCACCGAACGGATCAAGATCGGCATCGCGGTCCAGGTATTGCCCCTGTGCCATCCGCTGCGCATCGCCGAGGAGGCTGCGACGGTCGACCAGATCAGCCGAGGAAGGCTGATCTTCGGAGTCGGGCGCAGCGGCCTGCCGCGGACCTACGAGGCCTATGGTATCCCCTACGCGGAGAGCAAGGACCGCTTTGCGGAAACCCTGCACGTCATCGAGCAGGCGTGGTCAACGCCGCGGTTTTCGCATGAAGGCCAGTATTTCAATTTCGACAATGTCGCGGTGACGCCAAAGCCCTTCCAAAAGCCGCTGCCGCCTATTCGCGTCGCCGCGAGCAGCCCCGATACCTTCCCGGCGATCGGCAAGCTCGGCTATCCGATTTTCGTCATGCCGCGCGGCACGTTCTCCGACATGCTCCCGGCGATCGAGAGCTACCGCGAGGCCTCGCGCGGCCGGCCACGAGGGGCATGGAAGGGTCTATCTGCGGGTGCCGCTCTATGTCGGCGAGACTGCGGAGCGGGCGCGCGCGGAGCCCGAGCCGAGCATCATGCATTTCTTCCGCGAGCAGGCGGCGCGGCTCAGGGCCTCGGCGAACCGGGCCGGCACATCGGCCAGCGAGGGCCGGGCCGAGCGCGCCGCGATGCTCGACACCCTCACTTACGAGGATGCGATCCGCGGCAAGATCATCATCGGCGCGCCCGAACAGGTGGCCGAGCAATTGCATGCGCTACAGGAGGAGCTGGGGCTCGACGGTATCCTCGCCGAACTCAACACCGGCGGGCTAATCCCGCATGATTGCGTGATGAATGCGCTGCGCCTCTTATGCCGCGAGGTCATGCCGCGGTTTCATTAGCGCCTGAACCGTTGGGTTCAAAACTCTACCGGTCACCCCCGCGCAAGCGGGGGTCCAGGGCGGGCCGTACGCCGGTTGCCCGGGATTCCCGCTTTCGCGGGAATGACGGATCAATCTGATTGAAAATCACTTAGAAGAGGCGTTTCCGGAGCGCCCTGGGTTCGCTAAAGTAGTATCGGGTTTGCGATTGTCGTCGGCAGGAGGCTTGCGATGGCTACAAGAGCACCGTTCCTGAAAACCCGGTACAGCGGCTATCTGCATCGCCAGGTCCCGGGAGAGGACAGCGAGCTCACCCATGTCGGCCCGGAGACGCCGTGCGGCGAATACATGCGCCGCTTCTGGCAGCCGATCTGCTTCTCCGACGAGCTGACGGACCTGCCGAAGCGGGTGAAGATCCTCGGCGAAGATCTGGTGGTGTTCCGCGACGGAAGCGGGGCGGTCGGCCTCCTCGAGTTGCACTGCCCGCATCGCGGCACCTCGCTCGAATTCGGCCTCATCGGCGAGAAGGGGATCCGCTGCTGCTACCACGGCTGGCTCTTCGGCGTCGACGGGAGGATCCTGGAGACCCCGGGCGAGCCCGCCGGCAGCACCCTCAAAGACCGGCTGTGTCACGGCGCCTATCCGATCCATGAGGCGCATGGCCTGGTGTTTGGCTATCTGGGCCCGCCCGCCGAGATGCCGCCGTTCCCGGTCTATGACAGCCTGATCCGGCCCGGCTACCGAATCATCCCGGGCCGGAAGTATTTCTATCCGTGCAACTGGCTGCAGATCCAGGACAACACGATGGACCCCGCCCACACGGCGTTCCTCCACACGATCGTCAGCGGGGCGATGTTCACCGAGGAATTCGGCGTCTTGCCGGAGCTCGATTTTCTCGAAACCCCGATCGGCATGATCTATGTCGCGACACGGCGGGTCGGCGACAATTGCTGGGCGCGGATGGTCGAGACCGTTCTCCCCAACCTGCAGCAGGTTGCGCCGATCTGGGAAAATGGCCGGCAGGAACGTGCGTTCAGCGGCCCGATGATGACCCGCTGGCTGGTGCCGATGGACGACACGAGCACGATGTTCATCGAGTTGCGCCATGTCAGCGAGAGCGACGGCGAGACGCCTTCCTGGTGGGCCGATCGCGAAGAGATGCTGCCCGGGCAGATCGCCGCCGATTCCTACGAGGAAGGTCAGCGCCGCCCCGGCGACTATGAGGCCCAGGTATCGCAGCGGCCGATCGCGGTACACGGGCTGGAACACCTGAGCGAAACCGATCGCGGCATCAGCATGTTCCGCCGGCAGATGCGGCGCGGCATCCGCGCCGTGCGCGACGGCAACGATCCCGCCGGCGTGATTCGCGCGGAAGGGGTGATCCCGACCTATTGCAACAACACCGTCATGCGCATGCCGCCGGCGGCGAGCGAGGCGAAAGACAAGAAGATAATGCGCGACGCCGGGCTCCGGCTCGCCAAGAGCTACCTCCACGCCCCTCCGCTACAGATGGCCGCGGAATAATTCGGCGCAGGAAACTGCGCCCCGCGGTTTCAGTGGACGTCGGCCCGGTTTGCCGGCAACGCGGGCGACGGCATCGTGTCGGCGCCGTCCCAGGAGGCGGCCAGCGCCAATCTGCTCAATGGCTGAACGAATGGCTGACCGGCGCTGTCCCAAGCGGCGGCAAGGGCCAATCTCGCCAGCGCCGGCAGAGATTTCGAGCCTGTCTTACGCATGATCGCGGCGCGGTGGGTCTCGACGGTGCGTTGGTTGATGCCGAGATCCGCGGCGATATTCTTGCTCGGGTAGCCGGCGAGGACGAGCTCCATGATCTGGCGCTCCCGCGGCGTGAGACGCGCGACGCGATCGGTCGCGTCCTCTCGCGAGGCGAGCAACTGGTGCAAGACCTCCTCGTGCTGGAGCAACTCCTCGTTGCGACGAATCAGGGCCTCTTCTCGGGCGAGAGCCTCGCGTAGCCGGTTATCGCGTTTTACCAGCTCCAGTTCGTAGCTGGCGGCCGTGCGGGGCTCGACGCCTCCAAACAACCTATTCGCAGGGGTGTGCGCCCGGTGCGCGAGATTTTGAAGGGTCATGTCGTCATCCTCCGGCTGCCAGGACATTCGCAACGCATCAACCTTGTGGCGACGCCAGCCAGTTCACATTGACCCAAATCAAATATGTACGGCAGCGAACATTTTTAGCGAGGCGCGGCTTTTGGGCGCATGGAGCAGTGGCGCGCCCGGCTTATTACGTCATCGGCGGATGGACACTCCGTGGTGAGGTTTGCTGTCTCATTGCGACGGTAAGATTGAAGAGAGAATTGGCCTGCCGAGCGCTTGTAATAGCCCAATCGGCAGAGGCAATCGACAGAACCATAGAGGAGACCCATACGTATATTCCGAGGCTCCTCACCGGGCGGCGTCGAATTTATATTTTGGAACCGTAAGCAGCGCACGAGCGTCAAATCTGTACGCCCAGTGCGCGGAATCCCGGAAGGAGGATTACCATGCCATTTCTCACCCACTCGATTGCAATGCCCGCGCCTTTTGCGCGCTCGGTTGCGATCGCGGCGCTGATGAGCGCCACGGTCGCCCTCCCGCTGGCCACGGCGCGTGCCGATACCGTCGCTAACGCGCCAATCCACTTGGCGCAGGCCGCGCAGAGCCCGGCCGGCAAGGGCGCTACCGAGACGAAGGGGGAGACCGTCGAGCAGCGGATCACCGACCTTCACTCGGCGTTGAAGATCACCCCCGCCCAGGAAGCGCAGTGGAATGGCGTCGCACAGGATATGCGCGAAAATGCCGCCGCGATGGACAAGCTGATGGGGGAGACTAAGAAAACGCCCCCGCAGAACATGAGCGCAGTCGACGACTTGAAGATGTACCAGAAATTCGCCCAGGCTCATGTCGACGGGCTGAAGAACATGCTCTCACATTTCGAGGCGCTCTACGCGGCAATGCCCGACGCCCAGAAGAAGGTCGCCGACGAGGTGTTCAGGTCCACCAGAAGCTAGCAATCCGACCGTGACACCACGCTCATGAGGAGGTCGCTATGACCAAAATCATCGACACCACGCCGCAACGCGGTCTGTCGGCGAGGTTGGCGGCAGGGTTCGCAATCTGCGCGATCCTTGCCCTCGGGTCATTCGCCGGATCGGCCGACGCGCGCGCCTATCACCACTACTATAACGGCGGGTATTATCGTGCCCCGCCAATCATTTATGGCTCGCGCTATCGCTCGTCGTACTATGGCTCACCCTACTACGGCGGGTCGCCCTACTACTATGCCCCGCCGGTGGTTTACGGCCCCGGCGTCGGCATAAGCCTGCCGTTTGTTGGCATCGGCATCCGCTAAGCGTCACGCCAATCCGACGCGGCAACGGCCGGCGGCGACGCCGGCCGTTTTGCCGGGTGAAGGAGAAGGAGATACTCCCATGTTACATCTGATACTTGTAGTTGTCCTTGTGCTCGTCGTGCTGTCATTCTTTGGCGGCTACTCGGGTTACGTGCCGTCCCATTACGGGTATGGCGGCGGCGGCGTCGGCCTCATCGTGCTGATCGTCTTGCTGGTGTTGCTGTTTCGCTGAGCCGGCTCGGGCGGTCAATCCGCGCCGAGCAAGCGGTCGAACTCCCGCTTGGACACGGCGTAGCATTCGCACGCGCGATCCTCCAGGCCACGGCGATCGATGATTGTGACCTGGCCGCGTTTATAACGGATCAGCCCGGCTTGTTGCAGTGCGCCCGCCGCTCCCGAGACCCCGGCCCGTCGCACGCCGAGCATCATCGCGAGGAACTCCTGCGTCAGCAGAAACTCATCCGATTGCATGCGGTCCTGCGTCATCAGCAGCCACCGGCAGCAGCGCTGTCCCAGCGAATGAAAGTTTGCGCAGGCGGCCGATTGGGCGACCTGGTTGAAGAAGGCGTGCGCGTAGCGGAGCATCGCCGCGCGCATCGGCGCGCTGCGCTCCAGTTCGTCGCGGAACGTCTGCGCCCTCATCCTCAGGCCCGCGCCAGGTACTTGGATATAGACGCTGGTGGGTGCCCTGTCGTCGCCCAGCAGCACCGGCAGGCCGACAAATCCTTCGTTGCCGATGGTGCCGGCCTCCGCCGCCTGGCCGTTCGCCAGCGTCAGCACCAGCGACCCGACGCCGCTCTCGATGAAATGCACGAACTCGACCGGTTGGTCGGCGTCATAGAGCGGACGTCTGTACTCCAGCACCACGGGTTCGAGATGCCGATAAAGGCGTGTCCGATCCTCCTCTCGCAAGAGCGCCAGGAGCCGGTTCGCGCTTGTGTCTTCAGGTCGCGACCTCGACATGAATCAAGAACGGATGAACCGCCGACAAATCCCGAACCCCGCGGATCGAGAACCGTCGATTTTGAGCCACGCATGGCCTAGGGTGGCGCCGAGGAGAGCGGAATCATGCGTTTTGGGCTGTTCGGCGGTGCGCGCACGGAAATCGGGGAGCAGGCGAGCGACAGCCGCATCTACACCGATTACATTGACTATATCTGCGAAGCCGAGGCGCTCGGCTTTCACAGCGTCTTCCTGGTCGAGCACCATTTCACCGGTTTCGGCCAGATCTCGGCGACCTTGAATTTCCTGACCTATCTCGCCGCCAAGACGACGACATTGCGGCTCGGCACCGCCGTCCTGGTGTTGCCGTGGCACAATCCGGCCCTCTTGGCCGAGCAGGCCGCGACGCTCGACCTCCTGTCGCAGGGCCGCTTCGATTTCGGCATCGGCAAGGGCTATCGCTGGGGCGAGTTTCACGGCTTCTGCATGCCGATGGAGGAGGCGGAAGAGCGCTATCAGGAGACCGTTGCCTTTCTGCGCAGGGCATGGACGAGCCCGGGCCGCTTTTCGCATCACGGCAAATACTGGGATTACGACGATGTGGTGATCGAGCCGGCGCCGGTGCAAAAGCCGCATCCGCCGTTGTGGGTCGGCGCGCAGAGCCCCAATTCGATCCGCTATGCCGCCGAGAACGGCTTCAACCTCCTGCTCGGGCAGGCCGGCAGCCCGGATCTGGTCGCCGAGGGCATCGGCGTCTACCGCCGGGCGGTGGAGGCGCAGGGGCGCGCCTTCAACCCGATGAATGTCGGGCTGACCCGTGCCCTGCACATCGCGATGAATGCCGAGGAGCGCGAGGCGGCGCATGAATTGCGCGCCACCTTCATGCGCAACGTCCAGCAACTCTCGCTGTCGCCGACCGGCGAGTCGCCGACCATCGGGCGGCCGCGCCGCTTCCTCACGCGTGAGGAGATGCACAAGGCGACTGAGAGCGATGCGCTGATCGGGCCGCCCGAGGAGATCATCGCCCGGTTGAAGCGCCTGGAGGCGGGGGGCGTCCGTTATGTGATGGTGATCGATGTCGGCGGCTCGCTCGACCATCTGCGCATTTTCGCGCGCGAGGTCATGCCGGAGTTTGCCGAGGTTTAGCGCTACCGATGGCGTTTGGCCGGAATGGGGCCTGCGTCCTTCGAGACGCCCGCTCCGCGGGCTCCTCAGGATGAGGTTAAATTATTGATGCCATACAAGAATATCCCTCATCCTGAGGAGCGCCCCGTGAGGGGCGGGTCTCGAAGGACGCACGATGTTGTTGCGCGCCCATGATGGAGCCGTTCAGTCGGATTCCGGCGGCGCTGTGCAGCCAAATCCGCTTTGTGCTGAGCGATGTCGACGACACCTTGACCGATGGGCCGCGCCTGCCAGCCGCGGCCTATCTCGCCGTCGAACGGCTGCAGAATGCGGGGATTACAGTCATCCCGGTGACCGCCGCGCCAGCCGGCTGGTGCGATCTGATGGCCCGGATGTGGCCGGTCGGCGCGGTGATCGGCGAGAATGGCGGTCTCTGCTTCCGGCATGACCGGGCGACAAGCCTCATCGAGCGCCATTACTGGGCGGGGCCGGCCGAGCGCGCGGCGGGCGGCGCGCGCCTCGCCGGACTGGGCGCGCAGATCGCCACGGCGTTGCCCGGCGCTGAGGTCGCGCATGACCAGCGCTACCGGGAGGCGACGCTCGCCTTTCGCAATCGCGACGCCGCAGAGGCGGAGCAAATCCTGGCGCGATTGCGCGCGGCCGGTGCGCGCGCAACCGTCAACTCGATCTGGGTCATTGGCTGGTTCGGCGATTTCGACAAGCTGGCGATGACTCGCCGGATGCTTGCCGAGCTGTTCGCGACCGATATCGAGCGCGACGCCGAACACTGCCTCTATATCGGCGACTCGCTGAACGACGCGCCGATGTTCGGCTTCTTCCCGCATTCGGTCGGCGTCGCGACGGTGCGCCAATACGCCGACCGAATGCCCACCCTGCCGCGCTGGATCACCAGAGGTGCGGGCGGCGCCGGCTTTGTCGAAATCGCCGACGCGCTGCTTCGCTAGAGATCCGCGTAGACGTGCGTCTCGGCGCGGGCGCCGGGGTGGGTGACGGCGCCCTTCTCGGTGTCGCCGACGGTCTGCGCGTATTTCCAGAGCGTACCCGACTGGTAGCCGTTCTTGCGCGAGGTCCAGGCGCGGCGGCGCTCGGCCAGCTCGGCGTCGCTGAGCGCGACGTCGATCGTGCCGGTGACGGCGTCGATCGTGATCTTGTCGCCGTCGCGCAACAGGGCGATCGGGCCGCCGACCGCCGCCTCCGGCCCGACATGGCCGACGCAGAACCCGTGCGTCGCGCCCGAGAAGCGGCCGTCGGTGATTAGCGCCACCCGGTCGCCGACGCCTTGCCCGTAGAGCGCCGCGGTCGTCGACAGCATCTCGCGCATGCCGGGCCCGCCGCGCGGTCCCTCATAGCGGATGACGATGATGTCGCCGTCCTTGTAGCGGCGCTTTTCGACCGCGGCGAAGGCGTCTTCTTCGCAATCGAAGCAGAGGGCCGTGCCGGCAAAGCGCAATGTCTTCATGCCGGCGACCTTCACGATCGCCCCCTGCGGCGCGAGGTTGCCCTTGAGCACGACCAACCCGCCGGTCGGCGCCAGCGGCCGGGAGGTCGGGCGAACCACGTCCTGCCCGGTCGGGAAGACGACATCCTTCAAGTTCTCGGCGACGGTCTTGCCGGTGACGGTCAGGCAATCGCCGTGCAGATAGCCGCCATCGAGCAATGCCTTCATCAGCACGGGCACGCCGCCGACGTCGTGCAGATCCTTCATCACGTAGCGGCCGCCCGGCTTCAGATCGCCGATATAGGGAGTCCTCTTGCTGATCTCGCCGAAGGCATGGAGATCGAAATCGATGCCGGCCTCGTTGGCGATCGCCGGCAGGTGCAACCCGCCATTGGTCGAGCCGCCTGCCGCGGCGACGACGGTCGCGGCGTTTTCGAGCGCCTTGCGGGTCACGATGTCGCGCGGGCGGATGTTGCGGCGGAGGAGGTCCATGACCGCCTGGCCCGAGGCTTCGGCATAGGCATCGCGTGAATCATAGGGCGCCGGCGCCCCGGCCGAGCCGGGCAGCGCCAAACCGATCGCCTCGGAGACGCAGGCCATCGTGTTGGCAGTAAAGAGGCCGCCGCAGGAGCCCGACGACGGGCAGGCGACGCATTCCAATTCGTGCAGATCCTCGTCCGACATGTTGCCGACATTGTGCGAGCCGACCGCCTCGAACACATCGCCGATCGTCACGTCCTTGCCCTTGAAGCGGCCGGGCAGGATCGAGCCGCCATACATGAAGACCGACGGCACGTTGAGCCGCACCATCGCCATCATCAGCCCGGGCAAGGACTTGTCGCATCCGGCGAGGCCCACGAGCGCGTCATAGCAGTGACCGCGCATCGTCAATTCGACTGAGTCGGCGATGACCTCGCGGCTGACCAGCGAGGATTTCATGCCCTCATGGCCCATCGCGATTCCGTCGGTAACGGTGATCGTGGTGAATTCGCGCGGCGTGCCGGAAGCTGCCGCGACACCCTTCTTGGCGGCCTGCGCCTGGCGCGACAAGGCGATGTTGCAGGGCGCCGCCTCGTTCCAGGTCGTCGCCACCCCGACCAGCGGCTGATTGATCTGCTCCTCGCTGAGCCCCATCGAGTAGAGGAAGGCACGGTGCGGCGCGCGTTCCGGGCCGACCGTGACATGCCGGCTCGGCAGGCGCGATTTGTCGATGACCGGACGGCGGACATCATCGGGCATGGCCGATCTCCTGTGCGGGCGAGGGGAGGGATGGATGCCGGGGCACCGTAGCGGCCCCGCCCGGCGCAATCAATGCCTGGCTGCGTTTGCGCGTGCTGCCGTGCCCCTTGCGCGGTAGCGGCAAAAAACCGAAAACACCTCCCGCCGCCCGGCGAGCCGGGCGGCATCGGGATGGGAAGGTGTAACGGCATGCGGCATTGGGCAGCGTTGCTGGCGGTGGTGTGGGTGGCGGCGTGCTCCTCGGCGCCGGCCGGCACGGCCACGCTGACCCTCAACAATCCCTGTTGGGACAAGGTCAATGTCGAGATCGTGATCACCAAGCGGGCCGATTGCGACAGCCGCGCGGAGGGCTACGTCGAGACCAAGGAAATGATCATGCGCAAGGAGCGCCCTGAAGTGATCGAGGTGCCCCCCGACGCCACTGTCTGCTGGCGCCACGACCGCAACCCCAACCAGCCGGTCGCCGGTGCCTGGTCGGGGTGGACCCGGGCGACGCTGCAGCCGGGCGGGAATGCCCAAACGGATCTGTAAAACCGCTCGCGCGGCGCGGGGAGGGCGGGTGCGCAAGTGAACCTCCTTCCAAAAGCCATGGTGCGACTGTAGAAGGCGCTCGCGCAGAACCGTCACTGGAGCTTGGCATGGTCGCTCGCTTTGTCGCCGCCTTGCTCGTGTTGTTGTCGAGCGCCGCGATTGCGATCGCCCAGCAGCAATCGTCGCCGATTCCGCTCGACCCCGGCGCCCCGCCGCGCTCGATCGAGCCGGAACCGTTGCAGCCGCTGCCGCCTGCGCCGGAGGCGGTGCAGTCTCCAGGTGCGACGCCCTCGGCCGGGCTCCCGCCCCCCGCCACGGCAGCACCGGATACTTCGGAGCCGTTGTCAGCGCCCATCGGCCGGGTGTTCTGCGAGCAGCCGGTCGCCGTGCGGCTCGCCGACCTGGAAGCGGTCGGCGAGCGCTTCCGGCCCTTCATCGGGGTCTGGAGCGATGCGTCCTGGACGCCTCAGCTTTGCGCCGCGCTGGTCGTCGAAAACGTCGCGCCGGATGGGACCGCGACAATCCTTTATGTCTTCGGGCCGATGGGCGCGAACGCGCGCGGCACGGGCGGGGTCCTCCAGGGTACCGGGGTCATCCGCGACGGCGAGCTGAGATTCCAGAATTCCGATGGCAGCCAATTCGTCTTTCGCCCGCTTTATGCCGATCTCGACGGCCGCCTTACAACGCCCAAGGACCAGAGCTATAAGGCCGTCTTCAAGAAGACGCCGTGAGCGCGGCGAGTTGACGCTGGGGCGCGGCATTCCTAGATCTTGCGGACGCGATGGTTGGACGACACACGACAATGAGGGAGCGGTCCGATCGCGGTCGCGGGTCTCGTTTCAGCGGTGGCGCCGATATGACACGCGATGAGCGTACGGTTCAGGCGCCGATACCCTCGCCGATCACCGAGCTGAACGAGCGCAGCCGCGAGATCTTTCGGCTGATCGTCGACGGCTATGTGCAGACCGGGGAGCCGATCGGCTCACGCACCTTGTCCCGGCTGTTGGGGCAGAACCTGTCGCCGGCGACGATCCGTAACGTGATGGCCGATCTCGAAGAGGCCGGGCTCTTGTACGCGCCGCATACCTCGGCCGGGAGACTGCCGACCGAGGCGGGCTTGCGGCTTTTCGTGCATGGCCTCCTGGAAATCGGCAACCTCGCCGAGGACGAGCGCCACAATATCGAGAGCCTGTGCGCGGCGCGCGGCAAGAGCATGGCGCAGGCGCTGGAGGAGGCGACGACGGCGCTGTCGGGCCTCTCGCATTGCGCGGGGGTCGTTGTTGTGCCGAAACAGGAACGCCCGCTGAAGCACATCGAGTTCGTGCATCTGGGGCCCGGGCGCGCACTCGTCGTCTTGGTGACCGAAGATGGTCTGGTTGAGAACCGGGTGATCGAGGTGCCGCTCGGGCTGCCGCCCTCGACGTTGGTCTCGGCCGCCAATTTCCTCAACTCGCGCCTCATCGGCCGCACCATCGAAGAGGCGCGCGGCGAGATCGACCAGGAGATCGGGTCGCACAAGGCGCAGCTCGACGAATTGACCTCGCACGTGGTTGCGACCGGGCTGGCGTGCTGGGCCGGCGGCGACGGGGCCAGCGCGCTGATCGTGCGCGGCCAGGCCAATTTGCTTGAAGACGTGACGGCGCTCGCCGACCTTGAGCGGCTGCGCTCGCTGTTCGAGATGCTGGAAACCAAGGAGACCGTGCTGCGCTTGCTTGATGCCAGCAAGAAGGCCGAAGGGGTGCAGATCTTTATCGGCGCCGAAAGTCATCTGTTCGGCGTCGCCGGCTGTTCCCTGATCATCGCGCCCTATCAGAACAGCCGCGAGCGGATCATCGGCGCCATCGGGGTCATTGGCCCCACAAGGATCAACTACGCGCGGATCATCCCTATGGTGGATTACACCGCCAAGGTGATCGGCCGAATCATGGGATAATCGAGCATGATCGAGGAAAAGGACGAGGTGGCCGGCCCCGCCGGCATGCCCGCCAACGATTCCGGGAGCGATCCCGGGGATGAGGACGCCCGCGATTTTTCCGACGCGGGTGCGCCGTCCTCTCCAGAAGAGCACCTCGCCGCGGTCGAGGCCGAGCTTGCCGACACCAAGGACCGCCTGTTGCGGGCACTCGCCGAGACCGAGAACGTCCGCCGCCGCTTTCAGCGCGAGCGCGAGGATGCGCAGAAATACGCGATATCGGGCTTTGCCAGGGATCTGCTGACGGTGGTCGATAATCTGCGCCGCGCGCTCGACGCGATGCCCGAGGCGGAAATCACCGACCCGCGCACCCGCAGCCTCCTGGACGGGGTCGCGGTGACCGAGCGCGAACTATTGGCGGCGTTCGAGCGCCACGGCCTCCGGCGTATCGACCCCAAGGGCGAACCTTTCGACCACAATTTCCACCAGGCGATCTTCGAATCTGAACGGCCCGGAGCGCCGGCCGGGACGGTGATCGAGGTGCTGCAGCCGGGATATGTGCTGCACGACCGGCTGCTGCGCCCGGCAATGGTCGGCGTCGCCAAGGCCAAAGACGCAGACTGATCAGGCGTCGGATCGTGCATGCGCGTCGGGGACGCGCAGCCGGCGCTCGATGCGGGCGAACAGCATGTCGGTCAGGATCGCGAAGAGGGCCACCAGCACCGCTCCCTGGATGACGAAAGGCAGCTTGTTGGCGGCGAGCCCGTCGAAGATCGGCGTGCCGAGGGTCAAGGCGCCAACCGTCGAGCCGATCGTCGCCGTGCCGATCGCGATCGTCACCGATACCCGAACGCCAGCCAGGATCGCCGGCGCGGCCAGCGGCAGTTCGACATCGCGCAACCTCTGCCAGGCCGATAGGCCCATGCCTTGCGCCGCATCGCGCACCGCTTCGGGGACGCCTTCGAGACCGGCGATCGCATTCTCGATGACCGGCAGGAGGCCGTAAAGAAACAGCGCGACCACCGTCGGGCGCGGCCCGAAGCCGAGCGCCGGGACCGAGAGGGCCAGGACCGCCGCCGGCGGAAAGGTCTGCCCGATCGTCGCGAGGGCATTGACGATCGGGCGGAAATCGCGGCCCGCAGGGCGGGTCACAAAGATCGCAAGCGCTATGCCGAGCAGCGTCGCGGCGAGGCTCGCCACGAGGACCAGCCCGGCATGCGATAGAAAGAGGGCAACAAAGCTGTCGCGCGCGAAGACCGGCGGCCTGACCAGCGGAAACGCCCAGCCGAAGACCGGCGCCAGAAGCGGCATCCCGACAAGCAGCGCGCCAAACATCAGCGCGACCCACAGCACCGGGCTGGCTGCATAGGGGAGCGAGCGGCGTATCGAGGCGGTGCGTCCTTCCAGACGCGCTCGTGCAGAGCGCTCCTCAGGATGAGGGAGATTTGTTCGTCGCATTTAACACTTACCTCATCCTGAGGAGCCCGCGCAGCGGGCGTCTCGAAGGACGCACTGAGGCATCTCTTGCGTCCATCACCGCACCAGGTCGGCGAGGGTTATCGCGCCGAGGGGGCGGCCGGCGCGGTCGACGACCGGCAGGCGGTCGGTGTGGCGCGCCGCCATCGCGGCGAGCGCGTCGCGCAGCGATGTGTCGCTGGGCAGCGGTTCGCCGTCGGCCGTCTCGCCCGGATGCAGCCGCTCGGCGACCGTGCGCAGCGATAAGAGCTTGAGCCCGCTCGCCACGCCGCCGACGAACTCGGCGACGAGCCGGCTCGCCGGATGTTCGAGGAGATCGAGCGGGGTGCCCCATTGCGCGAGCCGGCCGCGCTCCATGATGGCGATGTCGGTCGCCAGCAGCAGCGCCTCCTCGATGTCGTGGGTGACGAACACGATGGTCTTTTTCGTCGCCTGCTGGATGCGGACAATCTCGCCCTGCAATGCCGCGCGGGTTACCGGGTCGACCGCGCCGAACGGCTCGTCCATCAGCAGGAGCTCGGGGTCGGCCGCCAGCGCGCGGGCGACACCGACGCGCTGCTGCTCGCCGCCCGACAGCTGATGCGGGTATTTCGCGCGGTAGGTCGCGGGATCGAGGCGCAACAGCTCCAAGAGCTCGGTTACCCGGTCGCGCACCCGCGCTTTCGGCCAGTTGAGGAGGCGCGGCACGGTGGCGATGTTGTCTTCGATCCGCCAATGCGGAAAGAGGCCGATCGACTGGATCGCATAGCCGATCCGCCGGCGCAGCGCCTCGGGCGGGACCTGCCGCACATCCTCGCCGCCGACCCGGATCATCCCGGAATCGAACGCGACCAGCCGGTTGATCATGCGCAACGTCGTCGATTTGCCGCAGCCCGAGGGGCCGAGGAGGACGCAGAACGCGCCTTCCGGGATGGTCAGCGACAATGCGTCGACCACCAGCCGGTCGCCATAGGCTTTGCTAACGCGATCTATCTCGATCATTGCCGGGCGGCCAGGGTGGCGAGCATCTGCAACAGGAAATCGGCGGCGAGCGCGAGGAGGATCGCCGGCAAGGCCCCGAGCAATACGAGATCCGCGGCGTATTGCCCCAGCCCCTCGAAGACAAAGCTGCCGAGCCCGCCGGCGCCGATCAACGCGGCAATGACGGCGAGCCCCACGGCCTGCACCGTGACGATGCGCAGCCCGGCGACAAGCAAGGGCAGCGCCAGCGGCAGCTCGACCCGCCAGAACAGCTGGCGCCCGGTCATCCCCATGCCGCGTGCGGCATCGACCACCGCCGGGTCGACCCCGCCGATTCCCGCCACGCTGTTCCGCACGATCGGCAACAGCGCATAGAGGATGAGCGCGATGATCGCCGGCGTCGGGCCGATGCCTCCGATCCCGATCCCCGCCGCGGCGGGGACCGCGCTCGCGAACGCCGACAACGGCACGATCAACAGCCCGAACAGCGCGATCGAGGGGATCGTCTGCAACAGGTTCAAGACGGCGAAGAGCGGTTCCTGAGCGCGCGGACGCCGCACCGCGGCGACCCCGAGCGGAAAGCCGATCAACACGGCCGGCCCGACCGCGGCGGCAACGAGGACGATGTGACGGACGAGCGCGGCGGCGAAGAGGTCGTGGCGCGTCCTATATTCACGCGCGAGGGACAGCGCATCGAAGAGCCCGGCATGCGCCATAGCGGCGGTCGCCAGGCCGAGCACCGCGATCACCGCAAACTGCTCGCCGACACCGGCGCCGGCGCGTTGCAGCGCATCAATAAGGGCCAGGGCGGCGGCGCCGAGGAGGATCCAGAACCCGGCCCCGAGCGAGATCCGCGCGAGGGCCGGCGCGGCGGCGGCCAGCGATGCCGCCGCCTCTCCGCAAGCGGCGAGAACCAGGAGGAAGAGCGCGCCGGCCAATCCTGCCGCCATGCGCTGCAGGGCGCGGTGGGGCGGTGCGAATGCGGTGAGCAGCAGGAACGTCGCGATCAGACCGAGCGCGGCGCCGAGGCGTCCATCGACGGCCGCGAACAAGCCGATCGGACGCCCCGACAGGAGGCGGTTCGGCGCCACGGTGACAAATCCGGCGCACAAGACTGCCGCGACGCCCGCCACCGCCAG
>Ga0182024_10006263_pt1 | contig 26230 bp, 32 predicted proteins | sample P32metaG_FD_120480 | JGI IMG/M metagenome (GOLD analysis project Ga0182024, IMG submission 120480) | Permafrost microbial communities from Stordalen Mire, Sweden - P3-2 metaG (Illumina Assembly) | ecosystem: Environmental > Terrestrial > Soil > Wetlands > Permafrost | place: Sweden: Stordalen... | reverse complement strand
GTGCTGCCCACGACGGATGGACGCGAGATCCGCTTGCGCCGGATTACCGAACCTACGGCGGAACTTAAATCCCTACTGCAGCAGCTCGGACTCAGTCTGCCGGAACGTTTGAAATCTCTCTCAAAATGTAGTGCAGACCCAGCCGTTGCCTGAGCTGATTCTGAACGGGTTAGATGATTTTCCGACCATTCCGTGACGAACTTGGGTTAGCCGGAATCCGTCAAAGACGTTAAACGGCGACGATGAATTGGGGATTAACGCTGTGCAAACCCAACGATCATCTTCAGTGCCAGTCCCATGACGGCGACAAGGAATATCCGCCGAAGCCAGACTTGGCTAACTTAAGACGCATTGTTACGTGCCCGCCAACCAAAGCTCCTAAGAACATCGTCCCGCCAAGAATTGCTCCGAGTTTGTAGTCAACGACGCCGTGCCATGCGAAGATCAGCGTTGCGACGGCAGACGAAAACAGGTTGACGACCTTGGTCGTTGCCACAGACTGGAGAAAAGTCAGCCCAAAGAGGAAGACAAACACTGCGGTCAGCATTGTCACATATCCGCCACTGAAGAATCCGCCGTAGACAGCGAGCAGAAACGTCGCGAAATAGCCGACGGCTTCTTTGGCAAACGACACTGATTTTGCGCTCGTACCACTTTCTTTCCGTGCCAGTGAGAATGCGGCCACCGCGATCATCGCAATAGCAATCGTTAGCTGGAGTGCTCGCACTGGAACGTGCAGCAAAAGAAGAGCACCGAGGGCTGAGCCAACCAGGGTGAGGGTGATGGAGAGAGGCAGGACGCGACGTTCGAGTACGCCTTTATGGGTAAACGGAAGCGAACCACCGAGAGTCATGAAAATCAGAGCCATCATATTGGTCGCTACGGCAATGTGTGGCTCGATGCCAAAGACCATCATCACAGGTACTGTGACGAGTGAAGTGCTGCCCGTCACGACGCTGATCACGCTGGTAAGGAAAAATACCGAAACCAGAATCAGCAGTCGGGCAGTGGGCACGTCGTCATCTTAGCAAGGCTAATCGGTTTTATCCCCCGTATGGTGGTCCTCGATCTGGAATGTCAGAAAATCATGGACCGCGTTCAGCGCGTCCTTATTCCCGGTCTTAATCCGAGCCCGACCGCCATCCGGCAACTCTTCAACGGTGTAAGAAATCTCAACCCGCCTCTCCGTCATTTCGGTAACGCCTGGAGGAACTTGGTTATGGACGAACATCGGAATCGAGAAGTCGCCATTCGAGAACATCATGACGATGTGCGTCAGGTGCGAACGGATTGCCTGAATGTTCCGAGTATCTTTGCTGTCGTTGACAGTTACTTCGATAGCTCCGCCGTCCGGCAGCAGACGGAAATGATGCAGGGTGCTGTCGTGCGGAAAACCCATGGCCTCATCACCATGCTTCTCCACATCAGCCTGATGTTGCGACACCGCCTTTATGTGCTCTTTGTGCATCGGGCATGACTGCATGTCCTGTGCCGCGAGAACACTGCAGAATAGACACAACGCGATTATGATTTTCATGGTAGTCTCCTCCGAAATTGACTTCCCTGTGCTTTAGGACCATCGACCGCTCCGCTGAGTGAGTGAAGCAACTTTGATTTTTGTCCCGGAGTTCTCTGCCGCATTCGATGTTCCCAGTCAGCCAGAACCTGCTTGAGATACCGCTCGGTCTTCTTCAGTGCCTCGATGTCCGTTGTGATGCCTTTGAGCTTTCCCCGCGCCAGCTTGTAAACGCGCTGGCATGGAGCACCGCCCGCGTCGCGAGCCTTCAACACTTCCGCCAGTTCTGCCAACGTGAACCCGATGCGAAGTGCCCGTTGGACGACCAGCACCCCTTCCACCGCGTTTTCCGGATAGAGCCGGTAGCCTGAATCGGTTCGCTCGGCTCGCGGGAAACGCCGATCTTTTCATAGTGCCGAATCGTGTCCGCACTAACTCCCGTTGCTTTAGCGAGCGCCCCGGAATGGAGAGTCATGGGTGATGTGCGTGCCTCAAGAACAAGTATGAACCCTTGAATAGATTCAAAGGTCAAGCTGATTTTTCGTTTGGGCAAGAATAGACTCTTGACACCCTAACTATATTTCTGCAGATATAGAAATATGGCCACTGCTCAATCCAAGAAATCCACGGAGAAGATAGCCAAGTACGCGGATATGCCTGACCATCCAAGAGTTGATTTGGCGGCCGACGTTCGATTCCGCTTTTGATGCGGGGCTGCTAAACGCGATGAATTGGCACGCTGGGCGGGAATTCGGCGGCCCGCCTGCTAAAGTTTTGCTAAAGCGACTCTGTCGATGTCGCCATTTTAGCCATCGTAGCCACTATTAGTATCAATATGTTACATGATTTCAATAATATGCCGTGGTTCAAGTCCGTCCCTGGCCACCATGTTTAAAAGCAGTTAGCGGAATCGCGTCTTGCCCTCCCAGTCCGCTCCCAGTCCGCTATTTTTCGGCGAGATCCGGTTCGGTTCCTGGCTATGATGATGGTGAAGGACTTAAACTCGAATTGCCTCCCGCTCAGTCCGCTTTCAGTCCGCTTCTGTCTGCGGCATGGCTGAAAATCGCAGTCAGCATTGCCTGCCGCAGCCAGGGGATCCTCGCTGACACTGTGGGTATAACACTGCAGGGTCAACTTAACATCACTATGGCGAAGCAAAGTCCGTACGGTTTTTGGGTCAGTTCTAATGCGGACCAGTAACGATGCCAGGCTGTGACGCAGATTATGGAAGCCAAATCGCCGTGGACCATCATCTACCAGTGTCGAGCCCAACCCGATGGACGAGGTCGATAAACCGAGGGTCGTCGCGCACTGGATCGAAGAAGGGAAACACCTTGAGGAACTGTATGATGTTTGCCTGCTCCTGATAGGCGCGGTCCAGCCAGGCAAACACCTCGTCGTAGTCGCCCAGTCCCAGGTAACCAAATACCAACGCCCCGGAGTAGCCCGGCTGCTCGCGTTTTTTCAAGTCAGCCAGGAGACGAAGTGCATCCGTGCGTCGTCCGGCCTGAGCATACGCCATGACCAGCCCACCGACGATGCCTGGGCTACGGTCGGAAACGAAAACGGCTTTCTCCAGTACGGGAATGGCTTGGTCGGCCTGATGCTTCGCCATCAGTACCAGTCCAATTCCCCAAAGCGCATCGGTTTCGTTCGATCCTAATGCCAGCAGATCGCGATAGTCGCGCATGGACTCGTCGTAACGGCGGGCATTGAACAGAATCAATCCCATACCCTCCATCCCATTAACCGGCGGGTTGAGTTCGCCGGCGTGCCGGGCCCACGCCAGAGCTTCATCTATCCGCCCCTGAGACAGGAACCAAAGGCCGTAGTTGAAATTAGCGTTGGGGTTGTTCGGTTCTAATTCGAGTGCGCGTTTGTATTCAGCTTCAGCGTCGGCCCACTGGTATTGTTTCTGCTTGACCGCTGCAAGCAAGAGGTGGGCATCGACGAGTTCCGGATCCAGCTCAAGTGCTTTTTGGGCCGCGGTCATTGCGTTCGCATGCATATTCTTAGGATTACCACCAAACATCGTCGAGCTAAGTAATATGTAGGCATTTCCCAGGCCCACGTAAGGTAGCGCAAACGTCGGGTCCTTTCTTATCGCATCCTCAAAATAACCAATGCTCTGTTCGACGTCCGCTCTGCTGTTTCCTTTGTAATCCAGGACGAACTCGCCTTTGAGATTGCTCTCATAGGCTTCAGGCGCCACTGGGCGCGCGGCGACCAGGCGGGCGCGCTCCTTTCCGGTGACTGCAACTTCGACCTTGTTGGCGATTGCTTGCGCCACATCACTCTGCAGAGCGAGCACGTCCCGCAGCTCGCGATCGTAGCTCCCAGACCAGAAGTGATCGTCGGTCGCTCCGCGAATCAATTGCGCGTGAACGCGAATCCGGTTGCCCTCTCGTATGACCGAGCCTTCGACAACCGCATCCACGGTGAGCGCTTTTGCGATCTCTGGCACCGAGAGCCTGCTGTCCTTGAACTGCATCGACGAGGTGCGTGATATGACCCGCAGGTCGTGAATGCCAGAGAGGCGTCTGATAAGGGCCTCGGTCATGCCGTCCGCCAGATATTCCTGGGTTGCATCGCGGGAGAGATTCTTAAAGGGAAGGACGGCAAGAGCTCTGATTTTGGGCGGTGTGACCCAGTTTCTTAAGATCGCCAGTGTCGCGAACGCAGCAACGGCTACTATCAAGACCGATCCGACAAAAAGTTGCCAAAAGCTCCATGGATGCTTTTCGGGAACCCGCGTCGTGGGCTCCGGCGTCGCCGGTACTTGTTCCTGTTCCCCATTCGGTTTGCGGCTTTGGAGCCATGCGTCCAGTTCGGAAGGGAAGGAGTAAACCGAGCCCCGCTTATCATGCAGGTGGCGGCGTACGGGCATACCCTCGCGCTTCTCCCATCGTTGGACGGTACTGACGTCCCGTTTTACATAGTTCGCAATCTCTTTCCAGGAATCGAGTTGGGGTTCGGGGCTCTGTTCGGGAACACCTTGGGACGACACTGGCGAAGGATCTTTCATTCCACTGCCTGGGCGAGCCGCTGACTGCTGGCCCTGCATTCTAGCCAGCAAAATCCGCCTATGCAATGGCCCGCATTAGGCGGCCAGTGATTCCGTAAGGCGCCATCTAGTGATGGGCGGGCAGATGATTTGGCGGCAGTTGTATCAGGAGCTGGGGGCGAGTTGGAAATGCTCGAAAGGCGGCTAAAACCGGGTGCCGCGCCTGAATCCGTCCCAGTCTGCGCTCCATCTTGTAGCGATCCTTCAAGCGGCCGCTGGCAATGCTTTTCTCCAGAGCTTGCAGAGCCTTTTCCATGCCTAGGGAAAACCGCTTGCGGATCGCCTTTTCTTTCTCCTTGCGGCCCGCCGTGCGGCACAAGATATACATCTCTTCTCCTTGGGGAATCGCAATCTGCTTGGCCTCCACATCCGGTCGCACTTGGGTCCAGTCGTCCTTCAATAACTCGGCTTCAAACCGCTTCATCTGGCGGCGCGGCGTCCCCACCAGATACTGTCCTCCCCGTTTGCGAATCGCCGCCAGATTTTCCTCACTCACGATCCCTCGGTCCATCACCCAGATGCGCCGCGCCTTACCGTACTTACGTTCCACCATGCGTAGTACGCTTTCCATGGTCGACACGTCGGCACGATTGCCATCGAAGGTCTCATAACTGAAGGGAAATCCCTCCCGGTTTACGATCAGTGCGATCACCATCTGCTCGCAGTCGGGACGATGATCGCGCGAGTATCCCCGGCCCATCATCGGGTTCTTCTCCGCCGCTCCTTCCACGTAGGTGCTGGTCAGGTCATAGAGCAGCACATCAAACTCGGCTCCGAATAACTCTCCATAACGCTGCTTTAGATGCTGTTCCAGCTTCGTCTTGTGCGGCAGAATCCGGTCCAGACAGCGATACAGACGCGTGTCATTGATCTTGCCGTCTTCGATTTCCAGCAAATCGTCCAGCGCCGTTGAGGGGTACCAGCGCTCCTCAATCGCCAATTCGCTGCCCGGCGCGCACAGTCGATTGATCGCCAGCAACGCAGCCACACGCGACCAGGGCACCTCGGCCGCTTCCCCGTCCAGCGCCAGTTCAAAAAAGCCATCCAGCTCCAGACGTTTCCACAACTCCCAGCCCAAGAAACAAGCGCCGAACTGACGGGTTCTCTCCAGCCGAACTCGATTCACCATCACCCGCGCTACCTGCGGATCATCGTCCAGCACCTCCACATGCGAAGGAAACAGTTTCAGTTGCTGGGCTTCGCCTTGCTCATTGAACACCTCCACGCTTTTCAGCCACCGTGCCTGGGCCGAACCGTTCAGCTCACCCAAATAGCAGAGTGTTCTCTGCCCCGGACCGTCGACCGTTCGCACCGTCTCTACCAACGACCAGTAGGTGTGCTCCTTACCGTCCTTGCTGCGTTGATGCGCTCGCAAAAACATCTGCCCGCGAGTTTGTCATCAGCCGCGGTTGGCTTCAAGAGGGTAGGTCTGCACTACATCGCTTTTTCTGAACCCGCGATTGCAAAGACAAGACTTGTCTCGCTTCCAACATCAAAAATCGCATAATTTGGCTCTTTCGCGACGAACTTCGGCTAACGCTTCCCAGTGCCTCGGACCCGGGCGATCTGCCATAATCTTCGCGGGCGCTACCGATTGTCGCGGAGGAAGCAAATATCGAGGAGCACTTCGACAGCATCTCGGGCGAGGAAGACTGGAACCCGCGCTACAACATTGCGCCGACGCAGCCGGTTCCCATCATCCGCCAGGCTTCCCCGCGTCAAATACGTGCCGACACTTCGGGCACAGCATCCGCTCTGAATCTATCCGCACGACTTCTGCCGGAGAAATCGAGAACCCGCACGACGGGCAAATGCTATTCAGCGCGGCGAGAACTTTCGCCAGGTTGATCTTGCTTTTCTGCATCGGGCGATTACAGAAGTTTCGCCATTCATTCGCCCGCGCTTATTTTCGAGCTTTTCTGATTTATACTGTCCAACCGTGCGGCCTGTCAGACTCGAATTCTACGACCATCCCTTCACGTGCCCGCATTGCTCTGTGGAAATTGTTTTCACGTCAATGCAACAGGTGATTGTATATTCGCAGCGATCTTGCCCGTCCTGCAAGAAACCTATCCTAATTGAGGACGGGAAGGTTCTGCGCATCAAGGCTGATACGTCAGGAAAGAAACCGCCGCGAAAAGCCCGCTCCTGATCGAGCCTGTATGGGAACCGTACGCCTCTATATCGGCACGCCCCGGACGTGTTCTAAATCCAGGCGAACACTGTACCCAACTATTATTGCCAGCGGTTCGGGACTACGAGCAGGCGTACCGCGACTGCCGCCTGATGGCCGACCGCCTGCCGACGCCGAAGCAAATGCAGACGCTGGTACAAGTGTGGAAGCTGTTACGGAAGTGGCGATAGAGCATCTTCTGCAGTTCGTACCGGGTCAAATTTGAATTTCCACAGGGGCGCGGTATGATTAGGCCCCCGAAGCCGCGCTTCCGAACTAGATCAATATTGATCAGCCTGTGTTCGGTGTTTTACCCTACTCTACTTGTGACTGTCCAATAAGGAGGCATTTATGGGTGGTCACCCTTTCCCAGAAATACCCTGCGTGATTTGCAGCAAGCCCCTCGATCTAAGGGTCGATCTGTCTGCCGATGAAAACGGCAAGGCAGTTCACGAACATTGCTGCCTCAAGCGGATCATTGGTTACCGCAGCACTCTTGTTGCCACTGCCATTGGGGATTAAATTAAGACGCTTTAGCTGGTTCCCTTATCGTTGTCTGCGTTGAAGGCAATGAGGACGGCGGACACCGGTCGAGGCTGTAGGTTCTACGGGCATCCTGAATTCACTCTACAGGTTGAGCCGGATGGCGCAAATCTAATGTGAAACTTAAAGTTCCCACGATGAGAAAATTTAACGGTTGCTCGCTTTCGAGCACGGAGGTCCGCTTATGACAAGGATCAGTTTTCCATTCTCTAGGTGTCTTCTGGTGCTGGGTGCAAGTTGTCTACTACTGGTCGGATTGGGTTGGTCGCAGGACGAGAAGGAGCAAACGAGCATTCAAAAACGAATCGATGCGTCAGCCCACGTCCTCAATGAGATTATGGGGACGCCAGATAAAGCGATTCCTGACAAAGTGATGAAGGATGCGAAGTGTATTGCGGTGATTCCTTCGATGGTAAAAATTGCGGTTGGTTTCGGAGGAAACCACGGAAAGGGTGTTGCGGTCTGCCGTCTAGAAAATGGTCGCTGGAGCGCTCCCGCACCGATCACGATCACAGGTGGAAGCTGGGGATTGCAGTTGGGCGGCCAAGCTATCGACTTGGTATTGGTTGTGATGAATGATCAGGGAATGCAGCATCTTCTCTCAAGCAAGTTCAAGATCGGGGCTGAGGCTTCGGCGGCTGCTGGCCCTGTTGGACGTGACGCAGGCGCGGACACGGACTGGAAAATGAAAGCAGAAATGTTGACCTATTCCCGAGCACGGGGACTATTCGCGGGCGTCGATCTATCCGGCTCCGCCCTCACGCAGGACAAAGACGAAACCCACCTTCTTTACGGAAAGTTTATACCGTTCGAGGTTATTTTGAAGGGCAAAGTGCGGCCCCGATCTGGGAGCGGGGCGTTCGAGTCAGCGGTAAGGAAGTATGCGAACCAAGCCGGGGACCACGGCTCGAATCAGCCACGAAAAGGGTAACTTCAGCGGATACCGCGTTTTCGTCAAAGTGCGTTGTCGCATTCTTAACGAATCACCACCGACGCGGTGACCGTCTGGCATACCGCGTCCAGTTCCGGTTGTGCCTCATCATACGCACAACTCACCGGAACCAGCCGGTTATATGGCGCAATCACCATGACCAGTCGTCCACGTATTGGCTTCAGATCACGCCCTGCAGAACTGAAGTCGCTGAGACCTGCCGGACGATCATGCAGGCTCTCGCTCGAAAAATTCAACGGTTCTCCCGTCCCGCGCGCAAACCAGAGTTCTCTTTCGGCGCAGGTACACCATCCTCTGCGCCCCGGGCTCCCACAACAAAGAAACGCTGCTGCGTCCTGTGACCACCGTCGTTCCCGTGAAGTCCGAGGCTCGGCTGCGAGTCTCGACATATGCCTCTACTTCCGTCGGTGAGAAAACCTGCTTATATTCCAGCAGCGCGCAGTTCGCGTTTCCAATCTGCACATCGCTCGCCAAGTGCATCGCTGTTGCCGCAACGTCCATGCCTTCCACAAAGGTATCGGGCCAGTAAAGATATCTTCGGCTTGAAACCGACGGGGAACCGGGGAGAACCGCCTCATCGGTCAACCGCGGCTGGAGCGCATCCCATGCCGCCTTGCGGAGTATGCTGGCTAGTTCTGGTTCGTGGCTCTCGAATGGCCGCGTCAATCGCACATCTCACGCGAGATAGATCTCAAACGCTGTTCCCTTTTCCTGGAATTCGTTCACCGCATTGGTCATATGCTGCTTGCTCGTGTTCGCACATTCCGGGATCGTCGTCTCTACTCCCTGGAACGACACCCTCCCGCTGACCGCCCCTTCGGCGCTCCGGCTGGTGAAATCCAGCTTCATCACTGCCTTTAGCGTGTACGAACAATCGCTCGGCACCGTCAACCGGACATAAGGCGTGCTCGCTCTCCACGTGCACCAGGGCGTCAAGCTCGTAGCGCACAGATGTTCCCGGCGTGAACTTTGCGACAATTGCAGAAGAACCGGACGTCTGCGCCAAAGCCATTGTCGCTGCGAACGCAAACAGTCCTAGAAACCGTACGCTAGTATGAAGGATGTTGAACATAGATGTATTTTCCAGGTATATGCAGTTCGAGCGAGCCGATAAACTCTTCGCACGCCGTTTCCATCTCCCCCGCATCTTTCTCCAGATACATGCAGGTTGGCGCCGACGATGAGAATGGCGTCGCGATTAGCGCCACTACGCCCAGCATCTTTTCAGCAGTTGTTTCAAGCGCCGTACCGCTCGTCGCAATTCCGAGGCATCCTTGAGTTCGAATTGCGCCGCAATCACCCGCCAGGGCTTTTCCGGATGAGCCAATTTTTCTTCGTATGCCGAACGAGTTTCAGTCGTGAATTTTTCGGGTCGGCCCCTTCGTCGCACGATCATCCGCTTGCGCACACTATGACGTCCACCAATCTTTTTTCCGCTTTCGTCAAAAACATCCTCTCTTTGTTGCCCATCTCTTTCGTCCTCCTTCGGATGCCGGTACTGCTGATCCCTGAAGAAGACTTTCCATCTGTTCCTTCAACTCCGCATGCCGCACCATGATGCTTCTCAGCAACGGGTGCGTAAGAATGAAGGGCAGATCAAACATCGTAACGTTCCGAATTTTCCTTCTCGCTTCTCCTCCATCGCGACGCGCGGAGTCGAAATGTCCCCGCTTCTAATGTGCGGCTCGCACGAGCGTACCGCACTCTTGTCCCAAGCTAACCGAGCTCGAAACCCGATGGCACAGTTGAGCCGTTGGGCTTCTTTTTGCGGTACTTTCTTGCCTTGGCGAGCGGCGGTTGCCGAGAGAATTTGGGACAATAGGCCCACATCTCGTGGCAAGCGTAGTCCTCGACCTCGGGCAACTGCCGGAAGCCACCCTGCTCGTAGTACTTTGCCAGCTTGCTGAACGCCAGCACCCTTTTCTTTTCGAAATCCGCCTCGGCGGCGATCGATCGTTCTTTCGGATCGTGGGAGTTTGCGTATCCTTCCCAACCTCCGTACTGCAGGGGGAATGGCTTCAACACCGCGAAGGCACAATTGCCGCCGAACGTGTTGATCGCTACCCGGTTCGCCCACAGCCCAATCCCCCTATCACGATAGGCCTTGTCGATTTCAAGCTTCTGGAGCAGCAGGACATCGTGGTTCGTCGGCATGCTGTAGCGCTCTTCGATTTCCGGGTGCATCTCGCCATCAACCGTGTAGATCGACACATAGGCTTCATGCGCCTCGTGCGAGTCCGAATCGGTCGCGGTGAAGGCATCGACCCCAGCGTTCATCATGTTTCCAATCTAGAGCCATTTCAGGTCGATGTGGCCGATCGTCACGCCGTCGCCCTGGACATCCTCATCGAAGATCCTGATTGAACCGCTGATGTTGCGGACGAAGCGCTCTCCACTGTCGTTCGTATCAACGTCGCCGTAGCTCGTGGAAAGGTTAAAGTCTATGATCGGATACTCGGATTCCTTCATAACAAGTTTCTTCATCCGTCGCGCTCCTTCCGAGCTGTTTCTATCACGGAAGGTGCGATCTGGTGTGTCAATCTCGTATAGCGGAACCGGGCCACACTCCAGGTGGCCGACGACTCGGCTTCATGTGCGCCCTGGGCGGACGGACAAGTTACCAGGTGTTGATCTTTCCACGAACTCAGGCCTTGCTCCGTGTTGATCCAAAGGCTCCTATCTCGTCCGCCGGGGTGCCAGAATTCAAGGAGCAATGAATGCTGGCGCGTTATCAGAATGGGTGTCTCCAAACAATAATCCGCAAAGATGGCGTAGAAAGATGGCAGTTTCGCTGGCTGCACAAAGGCGCCCACGGCATTTCGCGCGAGCGCAAGAAAATCATCGGACCGGTCAAAGACTATCCCCAGAACAGCAAAAAGCTGCAGGATTTGTTAACTGGACTGCGGCTAAACATCAACACCGGGCCCAACGGAGTTGACTTCGATCACCATGGCGAAAGCAGTCGAGCATTACAGTATCCACGAACTTGCCGATTGCGGCGCGGAAGGCAATGCCTACTCTACCCGTTCTAGGAAGACGCAGCTTCTGAGCCGGTGGGTTGTTCCCCACTGGGGGAAGGTAGAGTTGCGGGCCATCAAGACCGTTGCGGCTGAGCAGTGGCTCAAGACGCTTGTTACAACAAAGTTCGGAAAGCCCAAGCCTCTTGCCGGCGGAACGCGCGCTGTCCTCAAAGTCAGTTAGCTCCGACTGCATGAAACACAGCCTTGGCTTTAAGTTATCGGTTTGGAACGATCGCAGATCCCGACAGTATAGTTGATTTGGGAGCCTACTTCGAAAACTCCCAGCGGTCGCCGGTCATCACGAGGGTCGCATTATCGGATGCGTTCGAGCCAGGCGCTGACGCGAGGCTTGGATAAGCAGTCTTCATTTCCTGCGAATTTGCCCATCCGGCGACGTTTGCAATGTGATAGTGATAGCTGACGGCGACCGTCTTCGCACCGCTTCCATTTGTGCCCAGCGTTGAATTGTCGATTGATGTGACATCACGGTTTCCGTAGCAAAAATTCCCATAACCTGGCTGCGCGGAATCAGGTGTCCAAGAGGTACGACCTTTTTCTGAAAGATCGTAATTATTCACCTGTTTTGACGCGATAATCAGAACCTTCTTTTCGCTTGTGGTGCGTGTGAGCAGGCCTTCCTGCGTGAGTGCGTCATAGCCTTCCGTTTTTGCATCGTCAGAAGTAGCGGCTTGGACAGGGAACTTCTTCGGCTGAGACCAGATGCAGGTCGGAAACGCTTTGAAATGGTCGTTAATGGCAGCCTTGTAGTTAAGATCGGTATTGCCGCCATTATTGCAGCCTGCGGTAAGGAGGAAAAGAAGGCCTATCGTGACTGTCCAACTCTGTAGTCGATTGATTAGCATGAACCCCCTCGAAGGAATTGTCGGTTCTGGACCCTGTGTGGTGAGTCGGGAAACCCTTTTTTGCGTAGGCCCTGGCCCCTTGCTCGGCGCACATACAGTTCAATCAATTTTTCCACTGCATTGCGGATGTCCGCACTCACAAGCAAGCTCAGAGCCTGTCTTAAATGTTTCTCAGTGCGGACTGCAATATTTGCTGTCACTTCCCAAAATGCAGCTACAGCCAGCATGGGCGCAGCGGTCTTTTTTCTTGTCATCCATTACTTAATCCTTTCGAACCTACGATGTTATCCGGGTCCAGTACGTTGGAGTTGAAACAGCAGGAACTGCCGGCCTTAGCGAAAACCTCCAAGCATGTAGGCGATGAGCAGGATCAGTAGAACAGTTCCAAGTCCTATGCCTGCGCCGCCGCCATAACCCCAGCGGCTATGACCGTAAAATCCGCCACCGCCCCCCAAAACCAAAACCAGCACAATAATAAGTATCAACATGCGGTCTCCTTATCTTCACAAACATTACATTTTCAAACTTCCGGCTGTCACTGACGCCCGGCTCACGGGAAACTCGGTCCTTTCGAGCCGAATGGCGCCATATTATCCCAGAATACCAAGCCGTGTCTCGGCGTCTTCGATCAGCCGGTCACAAGAATCAGACTTTGAGAAGACGGACGCGATGCCAACAGCAAGAGCCTCCTTCTGGACGAACTGACCGACAGTGTTTATAAACAGGGGTGAAGGGACAGCAGGCGTTAACAGTTTCAACGCACGGGCCGCTTCGAGTCCGTCCATAACGGGCATCGTCAAATCAAGGATAATTACCTCTGGACGGAGTTCTTCGGCTTGGGAAACTCCTTCCGCGCCATTAGAAGCCTCGCGGACCTCGAACCATAGAACCGCCCCATAGCGCCATGATAACGGTTGGGTGGCGCGGGGCCATAGATCACTTCGGTTAGATCAAGAGATTTAAGGCCCTAGATCTCAAGAAGTTAGGTGCCGGATTGGGCACGAGCGCGAGTGCTTGCAATTTTCATTCTGGCGTGATCAGAGAAGCTTACCGCTGCCTCGGGGCGCTGTCGCCGAGAGATTGATCCCGCCGATAGGCCATGTCTGGTTGCAGACTTGCACCCGCACTAATCTTCGCTTGGACTTCGGGGGACTGATAACCGGCATGGGATTTCGCGCCATGCTTTAGGGTAGTGGGGCAGTTGAATTTAATCGGCCATCACAGTGGCAAGCAGATTGCAGCGGGAACTCATTCCAATCCCGACCGAGACCAAAGCAATTCCGATGCCCGCAAGCTTTCGGCATCGGCGCATCCGGAACCAATGATTTTTGATACGGTCAACGGCAAGACCGCCGAAAAGCTGATCGCCAAGGTGAAGCCGGGAGGTGTGTTTGCGTCGGTTCTCGGAGCGCCGCAGAATGCGGCGAAATTCACATCGGTGAAGGTAGTGCCGGTGGTCGCAAAGCCTGATACAAAAACGCTCCAATTAATGTCTGAAGCCGTTCGCGATGGCAAACTGATGATCCCGATCAGCCGCAAACTGCCACTCAGCAAGGCAGCCGAAGCCCAAGCCGCAGCGGAGAAGGGTGGTGTTGGGAAGGTTTTGCATTCCGCGCCGATCTTTTTTCATTTTCCGATTTTCCTTTCGTGCCGTCTGTCTGTAAAGAGAATGTCAAGCCACCAGATCGAACGTCAGGCGATTTGAAACCGTCCACTTGTCGCCGACGAACCAGGCGGTTTCGTTCTGATCGACCGAGAAAGTCGAGGTTGGCCCGAACTGGATTTGTTCTAGCGGGTATCCCGCAACGCCAACAATTTGAACCGGGAGAAACTCCTGGCGGCCGTCGTAAGAACAATGCGCGAAATCTACCCCCGCATCGAGTTCGTGCGATCCAAGCAAGTGATGGGGATGGGAACGAAAGACTTCTTCCCATTCTGTGCGCGTTGTATCGCGGTTCTGGTGATTAAAAAAACCACCCTCAGTCGTTTCGACGAGAAGTTCGTGGGGCGCAAAGCTATTAGCCACCAGGTCGGCGTCAAATCTTCTGAAGCTCACCTGGGACGTGAGCAGATCGCCGGAATCGGTGATGTATCGGTGCTGCAGATATCCTTGATAGCCACGCTCGTCCAAGTCGGGCGTGCTGGGTTGTGGCGTGAAAGTGTTCAGGCCGTAGTAATCAAGCCTTTGCGGAAAAATCGCAAATGATGCGGTCGCAGTTTGTTTCGGGCTGATGTTGAAATCGATCTGCGTGTAAGAGTTAAAGTTTTCGGATCGGGTCCAGCTCTGAAGTATTGGCAAGCTATCTACCGGATCTCGTTCGTAGCGGTACTCAAACGATTGGGTAAAGGCAACACGGTCCTTCACAATTGGACCGGAGAAGGTGATCCGTGGCGTGAAGGCGGCAATGCCCATAACCGAACCATCGATTCGGCGGAGCGTCGCTCAAGTCCTTCTCTTCGTCCGGCAGCTCCAAGTCAGGCGGCAGACGTATTGCAAAGCACGGCTCCGTGCAAGCTCGGCCAACTCAGTGGTAGCAAGGCCCGCTCGTGCAGTTGCTGCGTGAGACAACTGGAAGAACGCGAGATCAGTCAGGTGAAATGCTTGATTTCCGGCCAGCGCGCTCGCGTAGCTTTCAAGAACACTATCAAGCGCCCCTCTGTAAGATTGTCGAGTTTGATTCTGGAGAGCACAGCCACTGCACCTGCACCAAGCCGCGCGAGCAGCTCGTCAGCTTTCGGAATGTCCTTGATTCTGCGCAGGCGCTCAAAATCGGCCCGGATGCGCCAGCTTGGAAAAACATCACACACATTGATCTTGAGGGAGATGACCCCAAACTACGAAGACACCAGGTGTCGGAAGGGCTGTTTTGACATGGTCTTAAGGCCAAACTAGACTAGATTGCACGGTCAATCCCTTAAGAAGAGAAGATACAGCTACGCTAATGAAGTATTTTGGATCGGCAGCAAACGGTTCTTTCGATTTCCGACTGATTCCGCGTATCGAGACCTATCCCAAGGTCGTTTCCTTCTCGCAGACCGCAATCGGCAAATCTGTCATCTTGGCACTATTTGGTTTGGGGATTCGTTTTTTCATTCCTGCCTCTATCTCTGTCATCGTATTTGCATCCATCTTCGGGCTAACAACCTTTTTGCCAGAGTACCGCCGATTCATTTTGGCGGTATGCCCTATCACTCTCGTCCTACTGCAAACCATGTATAATCCACTGCTTTTTGGCTCGATTCTGACCGTCATAATCTTGGGAATATTCCTGTATTGGTGCGCGATGGGCTGGCCCCAATCACGGTTCGGGAAAAGACCGATTGCGTTTCTTCTTACTGGGTTTACCGCGCTGATCCTCTTGGCGTGCGCTGCCACGCGGCATTCATTGACGTACTTGATTCTATGGGGCTTGGTCGGCGCTATGGCGAATTACGTCTGGTTTATCGGTTACGCGTTGCTGGATCGGAGCTCCAAGCCAAAACGCGATCTAACCCTGGAACTGGCATCCTTTCGCCCGCTATGGGGATCTACGAATACGCCATTCCCCAAAGGCGCTGCCTACCTTCGCCGCATTGAAGCGCAGAATCCGGAACAACTCGCGATCACACAGTTGAAAGGTTTGAAGTTACTTGCGTGGGCAATTCTGCTGACGGTGTTTCAAAGCTTGTGGTTCAGATTCTTTCACGGCTATCTTCAGATTCCCACCTCAGCTCAAGCTCTGGCTATGAGCGTGCGCGGAACGCCCGTGGCGTGGCACTTGCGATGGGAGAGCCAGCTACTCTATTTCTTTGAGAGTGTGCTGGCAATATCAGTCACGGGACATCGGTTTATCGCCGGTTGCCGCATGGCGGGGTTCAACGCTCTGCGAAACACATATCGACCGTTATCTTCGACAACGATCGCGGAATTCTTCAATCGTTTCTATTACTATTACAAGGAATTGCTTGTAGATTTCTTCTTTTATCCCACGTTTTTCCGCTACTGGAAGGGGAATCGACGACTGCGCATGGCGTTTGCAACTTTCGCGGCTGTTGTCTTTGGCAATGCCTTTTACCACTTCACGCGAGATTGGGAGAGCATCATGGATGAAGGACTCTGGAATGCGCTTGCAGACTATCAAGTCTTTTTCTTTTATTGTGCTGCCCTGGCAACTGCGCTGAGTGTTTCACAATTGAGGAAGCAGGACCGCAAACCGACCGGATTTGTCCTTGGCCGCCTTTTGCCAACAATCGGTGTTGGCCTGTTTTTCTGCTTGCTGAACATATTTGTGCCGAGTGAGCAGAAGTATCCATTGATCGCGCACCTGAGATATTTCGCGAGCCTATTCTTTATCCACGTTTAGGGAGCTTGTATGCAAGGAAAAACTGAAATACGAGAGTTTTTGCAAGGTCTCCTCACGAGCTACGGCGATTCCGCGCCATTGCATGACGGCGAGCCCCTGCTCAGCGGCGGGCGTTTGCAATCGATAGATGCCGTGGAGATCGTGATGTTTCTCGAGCAGAAATTCGGGGTTGATTTCGCAACGATCGGATTTGATCGCGATCGCATCGACAGCGTTGATGCAATTACGGATTTGGTTGAATCCTTCAAGAGCGGTGACAAACGGAGCGAGTAACCATCCCGATGACCTCTCAGAACTTTTGCGGCGTTCCGCCGGATAGTTCGGCAGCGCAATTATCTAAGGCAGACCTGATTGTTCGCGTTCTGCGATCACACCCTGGAGTTCGCGAAGCATCGATATTGCAGACCGAACGTGCAGGCTGGATCGGGTTCGTTGTTGCCGAGGACAAGCACCTCGACGACGTCATGAAAAGGGCGGAACTGCGAGATCTGGCCCTGAAGAGGTGGCGGAAGTCGTTCGATCTGACGCACTTCGCGGAGAACGTAAAGTCAAAGCCCGTCGGATTCAATACTCAAGGATGGAACAGCAGCTACACGGGCCAGGAACTTCCAGAAGCCGAAATGCTCGAGTGGGTTCAACTCACCGTGTCGGAGATTCTCGGACTTGCGCCCAGAGCAGTCTATGAAATTGGGTGCGGGACCGGCATGCTGCTGTTACGAGTGGCGCCAACTTGCCAACGGTATGTTGCGGTAGATTTTTCGCCTGTGACCCTTGATCGGGTTAGGGCCCAGTTGAAATCAGTTCTGACGCTGGAGAAATCCGTTGAGTTGCTGGAGCGAATGGCAGACGATTTCAGCGGGTTCGATCAAAACTCATTCGATACAGTGGTCCTTAACTCCGTTGCGCAGTTCTTTCCAAGCTCTTCCTACCTCAACCGGGTGCTGGAAGGCGCGATTGAGATTGTGCGGCCTGGTGGCAGGGTCTTTGCTGGAGACATGCAGAGCCTGCCCTTGCGAGCTCTGTTCCTGAGTTCCGTTGAGCTCTTCCGAAGTGATGACGATCAGGCTCCAACGGCCATAATGGACCGTATTCGGCGTCGAATACGCCTGGAGCCTTGGCTGTTCGTCTCACCCGCGTATTTTCTCAATCTGGCGAGAAAGCACAAAAAGGTGTCACGGATTGAGATTGAGCCGCGACCCGGCCGCGCCGACAACGAGGTCACACGTTACCGATACAATGCGATTCTGTATGTGGGCGAACCATCGGAACAGCGAAACGACTTTCCCTTTACAGATTGGCTGGAACATCAGTGGGGCCTCAAGGAAATCCGAGAAATCTTGGAGAAACAAGCAAGCCCATTTGGAATTAAGTGCATTCCAAATACCCGCGTGGAGATCGACGTAGCTGCCTTGGATGAATTACGACGCGGCGACGATTCGATAACGGCTGGACAACTTAAGCGTAAACTCGACCAAACGGCAAGTCGCGGCATTCATCCTCAAGATCTGGTTGATCTGGTTAGAAGCGTTGGTGGTCTTGAGATCAGGCTTAGCTGGGCCGCATGCCGCCGCGACGGGAGTTATGATGCTGCGTTTTTCCAGGCCGGTAGCCTGGGATCTTCACAGTCAATAAGCTGGCCGGCACCAGAACCGTCAGAATACCTCACCCTAACAAGCTGGCCGGGACAGGGCAAGCTGAGGTCTGACTTAATCGATCAAATCTCGGACCTTTGCAAGAGCAGCCTGCCGCCCGAACTGGTGCCTGCGCGGTTTAACCTGGTGGATAGCCTGCCGCACGAAGGGGATCTAGTATTGGTTGAGCGGGCAATCGACGGGCTCAACTCACTCTGATGCCGAGGTTGCGATGCAACCGAAATTCGTGGTGAACATTTCGAGGTCTTCACGAAGCAGACGCTTTGGACTGCTCTGTAAGGGACGCAATCAGCTGCTTACGGTCGACCTTTCCGTTACTGTTGAGCGGTATCTCGGACATGAGTTGAATCCGCGATGGCACCATATTGGCTGGAAGTCTTTCTTTGAGGGCGTTGCGAACTTCTGTAGCGTTCCCGTTGAAACCTCCGATGAAACCCACAATCCCGAGAGCGACGCCGTCTTGCATCGGCCAAGCCACTGCGGCCACAGATTCGCAGTGAGTGACCGCTCTGAGATGTGATTCGATTTCGCCTAGCTCTACACGTGCACCCCCAAGCACCTTCACCTGATGATCAATGCGTCCGAGGTAGTGCAATACTCCATTGGCATCTCTCCGTGCAAGGTCGCCTGTCCGGTACCATTTCTCTCCTTCGATCTCAACAAAAGCACGGCGCGTCCTTTCTTCGTCATCAAGGTAGCCAAGCGCGAGTTGCGGTCCGCCGAGTAGCAATTCGCCTTTCGCCTCGTTGCCGATGAGCTTCAGATTGTCGTCGGCGATGGCCGTCTTCACTCCGCGATAAGGCCGGCCGATCGCAATAAAGTCCCCGGTCAAATAGCAGTCTGGTGAGTAGTCTTGCCCGATGCCCATGACGGATATTTCTGTCGCGCCCCACAAATTGATGACTTTTGAATTTGGCGCCGCGGCTTGCCAGGCTTCGGCGACCACTCGAGGAAGCGCCTCGCCAGAAAAGAGCGACCGATGCAGTGACGGAAAAGAATCCGGCTTGAGGAGCCCCATCCGCGCCATTTGGGCTGCGATCGATGGCGCCGAGAACCAGATCGTAATCTCGTTCTCGTGGAGAAATTTGGCTGGCGCTAAAGAAACATTCACGGGAATTATGTACAGTGCAGCGCCGACCTGCCAAGCTGAGAACATGTCATAGACAGAAGCGTCGAAGCTGATGGGGCTCGTGCCGGCGACCCGATCCTCTTTGCAGACGGGATAGTCTTGGCTGAGCGTCCATAACAAATGGTCGACTCCGCCAACAGTCACAATGACGGCTTTCGGAACCCCGGTACTCCCTGACGTGTACATCATGTATCCTGGCTCACTCGCTGCCATGAACGCAGGCTCGCCGGGGTCTACTACAGGTAGCAACCCGTCGAAGTCAGTGACTAGCCTGTTCGCGGGAATAGGAAGGTCACGCCGCGAAACGAGAACTCGTGGTGGACAGGCTGCCAAAACGCTCTCGCTGATCTTTGCCGATCCGGTAGGGTCAGTGATCAACACATCAAGGCCACTGCGGTTTAGAAGCGCAATCAGCGCTAGCTTGGGAAGAGCGATGTCAATCGGCACATAAGCAGCCCCAACCCAAGCTGAGGCCAGGATCCCGACGTAGGCTTCGAGGCCACGAGCTGCCAGAATGCCGACGCGTTTCGGTGGGGTTCCACACGCGCGCATCCAATGGGCGATGCGGACAACTTCCTTCAAAGTTTCGGCGTACGTCAGCTTCCTGCCGTCCACGCATAAGGCGATTCGATCTGGATATCGTCGCGAGGTGTCACTGAGTGGCTTTGCGAGATTGTAGTTCTTCGCCGGGTCAAAGTATGCGCTCGTGGAGGTGCCGCTCATTTTCAGTAGTATACAGACCGGCAGTACGGAAGCGAAGAGTCACCGAGCATTGGGTCGTCACATTGGTCACCACTCACGTCAATACGTTCTCGTCGAGCATGCGGACGAGAGCCTTACAATCGATCTTGCCATTTGGATTGAAGGGGGAGAGCCTCGAGCTGAAAAGTCGTCGTGGCAACATATAAGTGAGGAAGAACACTGCGCAGGGCTTGGAGCAGCTCATCCTGTGTTTTTGACACGTTGCGCGTAAATGTGACACTGCTAGCTTTTTTCACGGATGTTGTAATGGCGGCAGAGAAGATTATGGCTGCCGTGTAGCGAAGACCATGAATACCGCAGTGCCTTTCAGCAGGGGATCCTGCTTGGTGGCCACCTGGAAGCCGTGCTCCACCAAGAGGCACAGGACTTCATCAAGGCCGCCCACCTCATCCTGGACTTCGATAGCGACTTGCCGGATCAGACCCCAATGCTCGGCCCGGATCCCCGCCAAAATCTCCCTTTCACTTCTCTCTGCGTCGATTTTCAGCAGATCAATCCGCGTGACGCGCTCCTCGTCGACGATTTCCGAGAGCGTCCGCAAGCGGCAGGGAAACGTCGTTTTCTTGAACAAGAGGCCGAGAAACATATCCGCACCTCGCGGGGAGAGGCCAGTGTTGAGCAGGTATGTTTTCGTGGTGCCACGGTCAGTTTCCAAATTAACGTGGAATGAGGAGCAAACCGTATTGGCGGGGTAAAAGGTGAATTCCGCGGTACCGGACTCGCGAGACAATCCGCACTCAAAGACGCGCGCATCGACGCCATGAAGCTCGATGTTGGCCTTCAGGCACTCGAATGCCGCTGGACTCGGCTCGATTGCATAGATGCGGACGCCCTTGCGCTCACGATGAAAGAACACCGACGATAAACCAATGTTGGCGCCAACGTCGAAGACGCAATCTCCGTCGTTCAACTCGATGCCGTGCTGCAGGTAGCACCTGTCGCCGAAGACTTCGCGGTGGACGAAACGGGTTTCATCGGCATTCAACGAAAATACCGATAATCCATCGGGGAGAGTGAGCTGTCGCATCATAGCATTATGGATTATGGGCTTATTTGCAGAGCCGGGACAGCCCTGCTAAACCAGATCTTCGTCCAGCATCCGGGTCAGCGCCTTTCGGTCGATCTTGCCGCTTGATCCTAATGGCAGGGTGTCCAAAAGATGAACCCGTTTGGGGATCATATAATCGGGCACGCGCTTTTTCATTCCCTCGCGTACCGCTTCGCGGTTAACTCCGGGCGAGCAGTGAAAGGCAACGATGCCTGTAGCACGACCGTCGGTGATAGGCCATGCCACCGCCGCGACCAGATCCGTTCCAACAATTTCGCGCAGATGGGCTTCGACTTCCTCAAGCTCGACGCGGTTCCCGAGTATCTTGACCTGGTTATCGATGCGCCCCAAATGATGAAAAATGCCGCGTTCATCCTTCCGTGCTAAGTCGCCGGTGAGATACCACGTTTTACCGTTGATAAACGGAAACCGCTGTCGAGTCAGTTCGGAGTCGTTGAAATACCCTTGGGCGATCTGGCCGCCGGAAACAGCAAGCTGCCCCTCCATTCCAGTCGACAAAAAGTTGAGCGACTCATCTAGGATCGCCGCATCGAGTCCGGGAAGCGGGAGGCCACTCGGAACGGTGTCGCGTCCTGGGGTTGGCGGAGATTTGGGTCCTACTGTTGCACCAATGCAATAGACGGTAGCCTCCGTCGGACCATAGAGATTCTCTACGACGCTCGAAGGTGCAGCTATTTGCCACGCCTCGGCGAGGGGATAGGGCAAGGCTTCGCCAGCGAAGACGCTGTACCGAATGCTCGGAAACGCGCCAGGCTTGAGCATTCGCATCCGTCTCATAAATGCTGCGATGGATGGAACAGACGACCAAACTGTGAGCTGCCTGTCCGCTATGAAGCGGGCCGGAGCCATCAACTGGTTGGCTGGAATCACTTCAACGGATGCCCCGTTGTTCCAAGCGATGAACATTTCGAAGACGCTCACGTCGAATGTTAGTTCGGACGTTTGGGAAATCCGATCTGTCGAAACAGGCTGGAAGCGGAGGCGCATGGCGGCCAGGAACTGAGCGACGTTGCCAGAAGAGATCATCACACCCTTTGGCGCTCCCGTACTGCCCGATGTGAAGATAATGTATGCCAGCTCATCCTCCGCGACAAACACGGGCCTCTCGGGTCCTTCGTCGGGCAGCTCATCAAAGCTCTCAGAGCTGATCCCTTGGAATTCCAAGGCTCTCCGCGAAGGCCTGGCGCCAAGTCCGAAGAGGATCCGCCTTGGCGCGCTTTCGAATACGCGGTCCGACAGCAGGTCCAGGCCGGCCTGGTCGGCGATCAGCGCGTCCAGTTTCGTCTGCTGAAGAATGCGAATCAGCCGGCCCTCGGGGGTATGAGGGTTGATAGGCACGTACGCTTTGCCGGACCACAGTGTTCCCAATACTCCCGCGTATGCTTCTGCGGTGCGAGACGCAAGAATTCCAACCGTTCCCGAGACCTCGGTAGTATTTCGACCGATCCAGCCGGAGATACGTCTAGCCAGACTGCCCAATTCTGCGTAAGAAAATCGTTGCCCACCCACAAACAGCGCAAGGGACTCTGGGTTCATTACCGAGTTTTCATAAAAAGGAAGGGCCAGATTGTAGTTCGTTCTGGTACTCGCAGTTGCGCTCATCGATCAAAACGCTCTAGTGCGAATGATATCGTAACATGCCCGTCGAAACAACTTTGGAGCCTCGAATGTTATAGCTATTCGGGTACAGTTTGAGACACACCAGTGGCCGTTGAACCGATCGGTATGTAAGTGATTAATTCTGTAATTCTGTCGTACCTGGAAGATGGCGAGTCGCATGACCACGAGAACTGGCCGATCTTTATTCGTTCTATGAAGTCTTCTTTAACATCGGTTCTGGATTATGCGATTCCACTTTGGTACAACGAGTGATGTCGCGCTTGCAGAAAGTCAATATCCTGTTCACCCTGTTTGCTTCCCTGGATCGGACCTCGAAAGAGGGGACATACTCGAATGAGATTCTGCCGCTGGCCGGGAGCCGTTTCGCCCGCAAGCGACTTCCAAAATGTCGGTCGGCAGCCATGACGGACTGTTCTCTCCAGACAGCCGGTGGCTGGCATATTTCTCATACGAAACTGGCAGGCCGGAAGTATTTGTCGTGCCTTTTGTCTCAGGCGAAGCGAAATATCAGGTGTCCATCGCAGACGGGTGGCTGCTGCGTTTCAGCCGGAGCAACGAATTGTTCTTTGCCACCATGGGAAACCGGTTGATGGTGGCGCAGATCGCCAAACAGCCGAATTTTCGCATCGATTCCATCCGGTCTTTGTTCCAATTAGACCTTCCAAGTCTCACTGAGCCCCTGTACGACGTAAGCCCCGATGGGCAGCGTTTCGTTGTGCACACTGCGGATCACACCAAGTCCGCCTCCATTACCTTCCTGACAAAGTGGCCCGCGGAACCGAAGAAGTGAGCCTTGCAAGAACGTACCAGGCGAGTCACTCCGGTCATCCCGTTTCTTCTTGAAAATCCGTGGCGAGTTCCCGCGCAACACGGTGCCTGGCTATGATACCTTACCTTTCATGAAAGGTAAGGATACTCTGATCTCCGAACTCCCGGTCCAGTTCGTCGAGCACCAGGTTACTGAGCAATGGTGAAAGCACGCCCCTTACACAAAAGGTAATTTCCAGTTTGAGCGGGTAATAACGGGTTGGCTAACCAGGTACCCGATGCTTTAAACCACGTTCACATCAATACCACCACCGAGTACGAAGCGCTGCTTGTAACTCCACAGCAGGCGTGGGACACGATTCGCCGCATGAAGCCATTCGAGCGGCTACTGACTGTCCTAGTTGCGGTGACTGGTCTTCGCATAGGCGAATTGCTAGCGCTGCGCTGGTCGGATGTGGGCTGGGTGGAGGGTTTGATCTACGTGCGCTCAAACTTCGTGCGCGGCGTCTTCGGCGAGCCGAAATCGAGAGCCAGCAAAAGGCCTGTGGTTCTGCATCCGCTGATAATGGGTCTACTCAAGACTTGGCGGCGGTCCACGGCGTATGCGGGCGATCAGGATTTCGTCTTCGCCTCGGAGCGTATGCACGGAAAACAGCCACGGGTATCGAACATGCTGGTAGAAGATCATCTGCGGCCAGCCGCCAAGCAAGTGATCGACATTCCCCCTGGTCACCGGTTTGGCTTTCACAACCTGCGTCATGCCTTGTCTTCTTTCTTGATCGAGATCGGAACCGATCCGAAGACGATTCAAGATATGCTGCGCTGGGCAGACGCTGGAATGCTAATGCGGACCTACGCTCACAGCCGCATGGACAAGCGCCGGGAAGCACAGGGCAAGATGGTCGCAGCTATGGGCTTAAACGAAGCCACGCCACACATGATTCAGTAGCCGTGGGTGATTTCATCGTCTTTCCACTACCAAACTTCCGAGCAACATGCGCTCAAACCCGCATGGATACTGGACAGAATGATGGTGGCCAGGGACGGAGTTGAACCGCCGACGCCAGCCTTTTCAGGGCTGCGCTCTACCACCTGAGCTACCTGGCCACGATTCGAAACCCGCTATCCGCGGGCTGCGAGGGTTGTTCGCTTCACGCTGATTGTGGCGGGATTCGCGAAGGAACGAAACTGCGCTACTGCGGAAACGCCTAGAACGCCCTCGATTATAACAACCGCACGGCTTTCCCTCAATGTTCGGCGCGCATTAAAACAAGGGAGTCGGCTTCTCGCGGAGCTCAACGGATCAACACCTTGCAATTGCCTAATCCCCTTAAGTCCGCGGAAGTTCTCACGCCGCGAAGCTCTTCACGAACTCCACCAAGCTGCGCAGGGCTATGCCGGACGGACCTTTCGCGATCCAAGGTTTTTGCTCTTCCATCCACGCGGTTCCGGCGATGTCGAGATGGATCCACGGTGTCTCCTCGGCGAATTCTTTCAGAAACATGGCGGCCGTGATGGCGCCGCCCCAACGTCCTCCGGAGTTGACGATGTCAGCGATCGATGAGCGAATTTGTTCCTTGTATTCGTCGTCGAGTGGCAAGCGCCACATTTTTTCGCCGGCTTTCGCGTTCGCGCTGTGGAAGCGGTTGTACATGTCATCGTCGTTGGCGAATATTCCCGCGTTGTTGGAGCCGAGCGCGACCACAACCGCGCCCGTCAGCGTGGCGGCATCGACCAGATGCGTGCACCCCAGTTGACGCGCATAAAAGAGGCCGTCGGCCAGGACCAGCCGGCCTTCAGCGTCTGTATTGATGATCTCAATTGATTTTCCCGACATCGCGATCTGCACGTCGCCAGGCTTCTGCGCCTTTCCGGAGGGCATGTTCTCGCTCGCGCACACAATGCCGATGACTTTGACTTTCGGCCTCAGCAGCGCAATGGCGCGCATCGCACCGATCATGGTCGCCCCGCCGGCCATATCGTATTTCATCTTCTCCATGCCATCCGCAGGCTTGATCGAGATGCCGCCCGTGTCGAAAGTAATTCCCTTCCCTACCAGCCCCAGCACCGGCTTCTCGGGTGCGCCTGCGGGTTCGTATTTCATGACGATGAGGGCGGGCGGTTCGTCAGATCCTTGGGCCACGCTCCAGAACGCGCCCATCTTCATTTCTTTGATCTTGTCGCCATCAAAGACTTCACATTTCAAACCGACCTCCGCGCACATGTTCTTGGCGCGGTCGGCGAGAATGGTGGGCGTCATACGATTAGAAGGTTCATTCACCAAATCGCGCGTGAAGTTTTGCGATTCGCCGATGATCTGCGCTTCATTGGCCACCTTTTCGAGCGCGGACTTGTCGCCGTTCGCGACAACGGTCAGGGCGTCGATCTTCTCGTCTTTGCGATCGCTGCGGTAGTAGTCGGGGTCGAAATTTCCCACATGCGCGCCCTCCACAATCGCGCGCACGGCCTCTTCCGTGGGAATGCCGGTCGGCGCCACGAAGGCCAGGCTGCGGATTCCGCGGGACTTCAATGCGCGCACCGCGACTCCAGCAATCCGGCGCAGATCGTAGCTCGAGAATTTTTTCGCGCTGCCGCCGCTGATCAGCAGCAGGCGCTTCGCTTTTAAGCTGGCGGGCTTGTGCAGCAAATTCGTTTCAAACACCTTGCCGGCGACTTCGCCGCTGGCCAGCAAATCTGCTGCCACGCTCTGCACCGCTGGATCGGCGCTGGCGACTTTGAGCTGCAGCTTCTTATCT
>Ga0182024_10006262_pt1 | contig 26237 bp, 24 predicted proteins | sample P32metaG_FD_120480 | JGI IMG/M metagenome (GOLD analysis project Ga0182024, IMG submission 120480) | Permafrost microbial communities from Stordalen Mire, Sweden - P3-2 metaG (Illumina Assembly) | ecosystem: Environmental > Terrestrial > Soil > Wetlands > Permafrost | place: Sweden: Stordalen... | reverse complement strand
GAGCCCCACGCCCGCCCCGCTGACCGCAAGCCCGAACGCTCTTACGTTCATGAACACCGGCGCGCAATTCGCGCAGACGTTTACGGCGACCGAAGTTGGCGACAGCGGCGCGATCAGCGAGACGGATACGTGCTCGCCGGTCGGAGGCCCAATCGCGACGATAACGCCTGCGTCGGCAAGCGGCCCCAACGCGACGTTCACCGTGACGCCGCAATCAGCGGGAACCTGCACAGTCACGGTGCACGACGCGTTCGGTCAGACGGCTCCCGTAAGCGTCACGGTTACCACAACCGGCCTTACCGTTCAATCGCACCCGAAGCATCGCTGACGTGAAGATCATGAGGCTGCGCATCTTCTCCACGGACCCCACTCGGCACAAATCCTCGGAGCACCATGTGATGAAACGTACAATCGTTCTTGTGGCCATGACCAGCCTAGTCGGGGCATGCAGCGGCGGGGGCGGGAGCGTCATGCCGGCTCACAACGCGTCCACCGCATCGGGTGGGTTGGCTTCGGCGACGATGACCGTCCTCGTGCCCCACGCGACTTCATCGAGCGCCGTACGGAAGCCGCAGTATATTTCGACGGCAACGCAATCCATTGCGGTGACGCCGTCCGGTGGAGTGCGGCAGGTGTTCGCCCTCACGCCGGCCTCGCCGAATTGCGTTGCGGTGAACAACGGCGGCAGCAATCTGTCCTGCACGTTGAAGATTTCGGCGCCCGTCGCGCAAAATGAAACCTTCGGCATTTCGATGTACGCCAGCACCGACGGCACCGGAGCGGCCCTTTCTACCGCAACAATCGTTGCGAACGTGGTGTCCGGACAGAACAACGTTCTGGCAGCCACGCTCAACGGTATCGTCGCATCGCTTTCCATCGCGATTGCACCGGCGACGACCACAGCTGGAACGACCGCCACGGTGCCCGTCACCGTGAACGCTCTCGACGCGGCCGGACGCACGATTATCGGCCCTGGAAACTACTCCGATGCGTCGGGCAACACCATCTCGATTACGCTTTCCACGAGCGACGCGGCGAAGACGACGCTGGCGCCGGGCACGGTGAGCGCACCGGGAGCGACCGTCAACCTCACCTACAACGGCACCCCGACGAAAAATCTCTCTGTTTCCCAGACCGGAAGCGGCGGCCTCGTCCAAGTCTTCGGCCCGAGTGCGACATATGAAACGGTGACGGTTACGGCTGCCGCTTCCGGCGCTGCGAACGCCGCAGCCACCCTGACGCTTACGCCGGCGGTATCGGGAAACGTCGCTCCGCTTCACTCCTACGTGACCGCGCAGCTTGGGAGCCTGTCAGGTTCCAACCGCGGTATCGCTTTCGATCCTTCGGGCAACATGTACATCTCATACGATTATCAGGGCGTCGGATCGGACTTCGTCGCCGTCTACGTCCCTCCGTTCACGAGCACCCTTTCTGCGACACGCGATATCGGGGGTACGAATACCGGACTCGGCTCGCCGTACGGTATTACGGTCGACGCAAGCTACAATCTGTTCGTGGCTAACCGCTCCCCCGCTTCCATCACCGAGTACGCGTCGGGAGCGACCGGCAACGCCACGCCGTCGCACACGATCGCAGGCGCGAACACGGGAATCAATCAGCCAATGGACGTCGCGATCAATCCCGTGAACGGCGACATCGGCGTCGTAAATTACAACGGCAGCAGCTGTATGCCGGACAATAAGACGCTCGTGTTCCCGACGGGCACCAACGGTAACGTCGCACCGACGCGCGACATCGTTACTGGCTGCTCGGCCCTCTTCTCGATTGCGTACGACCAGAATGGCGTGATCTACGAGGGAAACAACAATTCCAACGCGGTCAACGTCTACGGGCCGACCGCAACCTCGGAAACGCAGGTTCAGTACATCACCGGTAGCAACACCCAAATCAGTGGGCCGTACGGCGTCGCCGTCGACGCTAGCGGCTACCTGTACGTCAGCAGCAACAGCGGCTTCGGCATCCTCGTCTTCGCCCCCGGCGCCACCGGAAACGTCGCCCCCGTCGAGACGATCTCGGGCAGCAACACGGGACTGAACGGCGCCCTCTTCCTGGCGGTCGGACCGTGAACCGTCACGTTCCATCAGCGACGCGTACAGCGGGCGGCGCGTTCCCGCATCAATGTCCTGTCGCGAACGTTCTGAGCGAGCGCCGCCGCGCGCTCGAACTCCGCACCAGCTTCGTTGAAGCGGCTGAGTTTCTCGAGCAGGTCGCCCCGCACGCTCGGCACCAAGTGGTAACCCTTCAGGCTGGGCTCCGACGTGAGCGCGTCGACGAGTTCGAGGCCGGCCGCCGCTCCGTACGCCATGCCGACGGCGACGGCGCGATTGAGCTGCACGACCGGCGAGGGCAGAACTTGCGCCAGCGCGTCGTACAGGGCGGCGATGCGCGTCCAATCAGTCTGCCCCGCCGTGTGGGCTCGCGCGTGGCAGGCCGCGATCGCGGCTTGGAGCGCATACGGCCCCAAGGCACCGCCTAAGAGTTCGGCGCGCTCGAGCCGGTCGAACCCGCCGCTCTGCGCGATGCTCCGAAACGCCGGTTGACAGCCCCGCGAGCCATGTGTACTATACCGATAGGTTACTTAACTATATGGTTTCATTATCGGATCGTCTCGACACAACCCTGGCCGCACTGGCCGACCCGACGCGGCGCGCGATTCTGGCGCGCCTCGCCGCCGGCGAAACGTCGGTCACCGAGCTGGCCAAGCCGTTCAGCATGAGCCTTCCGGCAGTGTCCAAGCACCTCAAGGTGCTGGAACGGGCCGGCTTGATCGCGCGCGGGCGGTCGGCGCAATGGCGGCCGTGCCGTCTCGACGCCGCGCCGATGCGTGAGGTCGCGGAGCTGATCGACGGTTACCGCCGCTTCTGGGACGCGAGCTTCGAGCGGCTCGACGACTACTTGGTCGAGATGCAGTCACAGGAGAAGAAACGTGGTCGAAAAGGCAAAAGAATCTAGCGGAGCCGACATGACGACCGTGCGCGTTTTCGACGCGCCGCGCGAGCTGGTGTGGAAAGCCTGGACCGAGCCGAAGCGTCTCGCGCAATGGTTCGGCCCGAAGGGCTTCACGAATCCGGTCTGTGAAGCCGATCCACGGCCGGGCGGCGTCCTCCGCATCACGATGCAGGCTCCCGACGGTACGCAGTATCCGATGACGGCGATCTACGACGAGGTCGTCCCGCTCGAACGGCTGGTGTGGAACACGTCCGTCGAGCACCCCGGAAACGTGTCATTCGAGATCCGTCAGGTCACCACGTTCGTCGAGCGCAACGGCAAGACCGAGGTGACGTTGCAAGCCTTCGTCACGCGCGCCACGCCGGAAGCCGCCGACGCATTGGGCGGGATGGAGCAAGGCTGGAGCATGAGTCTCGACAAGCTGGACGCCCTGCTGTCGCGCGGGTAGCCGGCGGCGGCACTCGGAGAGGGGGAGATTCGAACTCCCGATACCTTTTACAGTATGCTCGCTTTCCAAGCGAGTGCATTCAACCGCTCTGCCACCTCTCCGCGGCCGCCGCCCCTTGTTCACGCCGCGCCGGAGGAAGGCCTCGCCCGCGTCAGATCAGTGCGGGATGCCAGATCGTCTTGAGTTCGGTGAAGGCGAGTACCCGCTCGAGGTCGTCGTAGCGCTGGTCGAACCAGGCCTCGCGTTTGGGCGCGTCTTCGAAACGCGTGCGCTTGACGTTCTCGGCGGCCGGCACGCCGAACCGTTTCTCGTCGTCGGCATCGAGGCCGAAGGCGTGGAGCGCGTTCACGTCCATGTGACCGGCCAGCACTGGTCCGAGTTCGTCGCGCGTGCCGGTCAGGACGTTGCATGCTCCGGCCGGGAGGTCGCTGGTCGCGACGCACTCGGCGAACACGATCGCAGTGCGCGGATCGCGTGCGCCGGCGACGACCACGACGCCGTTCCCGCTGACCAGCGCCGGCACCACGGCGGTGACCAGGCCGAGCAGCACCGGCTTGTCGGGGGCCAGGATGCTCACGACCCCGGTCGGCTCGGGGGTGGAGAAGTTGAAGTGCGGGCCGGCGACGGGATTGCGGGTGGACGCGAGGGCGAGGTATTTGTCGCACCAGCCTGCGTACCACACCGTGCGGTCGATCGCAGCCGCGACTTCCCGGGCGGCGCCCTTCGCGTCGACGGTGTTGCCGGCGACCAGCTGAGCCGCGAGCTCCGCTGCGCGCGCTTCCATCATCTCGGCCAGCCGGTACAGAACCAAGCCCCGGAGCGCGGGCGTCTGAGCGGCCCATTTCAGGTACCCGCTGCGCGCGGCGACGACGGCGTCGCGGACGTCCTTGCGTGAGGCGTGGGCGACGTTATCGCCGTCCACCGGATCGCTGCGGCCGGACTCGCTGCGCGCGAACGCCCCGTTGACGTACAGCTTGTACATCTTGCGAATTCCGACCCGGTCGTTCGCGGCCATCGCCGGAGCATTCCGAGGCGCTCCCGCGCTTCCTACGGGTTCGATCCGGCGCCCGCCGTCCCGACCCCCGACCAAGGTCGGAGATGGTGCGGAAACCGGGCGGGGAACGGGTATAGGCCGAACGACACGAGTTCCAACAAAACCGGGAGTGAAGATTTTACTGTGGCAACGCAAAAGAACGGCAGCAAACAGCAGCCCTTTCTGACCGACATCAGCGAACTGCGCAAACGGGCCCGCACGCAGATCGAGAAGGGCGCCGTCACCAGCGACTACGGGCTCGATCCGAAGCAGGCGATCGACCTGCTCCAAAATGCGCTGGCGACGGAGATCGTGTGCGTCCTCCGGTATACGATGCACAGCATCGCAGCGACGGGCATCGCGAGCGAAGGCCCCAAAGATGAGTTCGCGCAGCATGCGAAAGAAGAGCGCGGGCACATGGAGCTGATCGCAGAGCGTATCAACCAGCTCGGCGGCACGCCCAATTTCGATCCCAAAGGGCTTGAAATGCGCTCGGCCTCTGAGTATGGCAAGAGCGATTTGGGCCTCGTCGACATGATCAAAGAGAACCTGATCGCGGAACGGATCGCGATCGAGCACTACCGTGAATTGGTGCAGTTCTTCGGCGTGAAGGATTCCACCACGCGCATCATGCTCGAAGGGATCCTCGCGATGGAAGAAGAGCACGCCAACGACATGCACGATCTGCTGGTCGCGCATGAAGGCCGGCCGATGCTGCCGCGCTCCTGAACCTGATCTGCGTCCGGCACGGGCGCACGGCCTGGAACGCGGACCGCCGCTTCCAAGGCCACACGGACATTCCGCTCGACGACGAGGGCCGCGCGCAAGCTGCGGCCCTCGCGATGCTTCTGCGCGACGACCGTATCGACGTCGCGGTGTCGAGCGACCTGCTGCGCGCGGCCGAGACGGCACGCATCGTGCTCGGCGCGCGCGAGGTGCCCTTGCGGCTCGATCCGGACTGGCGCGAGATGCGTTTCGGTGCCTGGGAGGGTTTGAACTGGGACGAAATCACGTCTCGCACTCCGACGTTGAACCCCGCCCATGGCACCACGGTGCGTACCTTCGCGCCGCCCGGCGGTGAGGACTTCGACGAACTCTGCGAGCGGATCGCGCGTGCCACCGGCCGCGTCGCCGCGGACGTCGTTTCCGGCGGGACGGCGCTGATCGCTACGCACGCCGGTCCGCTCCACGCGCTGCTGCGCAACCTGCTCGGCGAGACCGCGGCCGAGGCGCTCAACATACGTTTCCTCACCGCATCGGTCACGCGGTTCCGGTGCACCGCCGACGGCTGGGAACTGGTCGCGCTCAACCAGACCGCAGCCGGACGGGACCTCCAGGGCGCCGATTCGCCGGCGCGGAAACCCTCGGCGTGAGCCTCGCGACGCGGCAGAACCGCCTGAACCTTCCGCTCGGGGAGCGCGCGCCCGATGAGATCAACGTGATCGTCGAGATCCCGAACGGCTCGCGCAATAAGTTCGAGTACGACAAAGCGCTCGACATCTTCCGGCTCGATCGCGCGCTGCACTCGCCGATCTTCTATCCGGGCGACTACGGTTTCGCGCCGCGCACGCTGGCGCTCGACGGCGACCCGCTCGACGTGCTGATCCTCGTCTCGGAACCGACCTTCACCGGCTGTCTGGTGGCGGCGCGGCCGATCGGCCTGCTCAAGATGATCGACGACGGCAAGGAAGACGACAAGGTCCTGGCCGTGCCGGTCGGCGAGCCCGAGTACGCCGACGTTCACAACTACACCCAGATCTTCGCGCACCTGCTGCGCAAGATCCAGCACTTCTTCGAGACCTACAAGCTCCTCGAGGGCAAAACCACCACGATCGCCGGCTGGGACGACGCAGCAGCCGCGCGCCGCATCATCACCGAAGCCGCGCAGCGTTTCGAAGCGACGCCCGGCTAGCTCAGGGGCTGCCGTCGTCGGTCGAGAGTTTGGCGACCATCGCCCGCAGCGCGGAGACGTCGCATTCGATCTTGGTGGCGATCTCGAGCAGAATCGTCTCCTGCACTTCTTGATGGTAGAGCAGGCGTGAGATCGAATCGTGATCGTGCTCGGCCCGCAGTTCCGCGTGCGCCGACGACTGCCGGGCACCGACCGCCAGGATGAAAATCAAGATCAACTGCAAGACGTTCGAGCAGGTCAGCAGGAACGCGAACGGATACGGGTCGAGCTTGGTGAGGATCCCGATCGGGATCCAGATCATCTGAATCACGATCGCCAGTCCGAGGGCGATCGGCGCCCCGGTCGAGTCGGCGATGCGCTTGCACAGACGCTCGACCGGCGAGAGGCTGTCGTTGTGTTCCTGATTGACGTCGTGAACCAGCGGATGGTCGGTGACGTCGATGGCAGCCGGTGACGCCGGCGCAGTGGTGTTCATGCCCGGGGTACTACGGCGGTACACTCGCCTCGCCCCGCGAGTGGGCCGACCGTTTGAGCCGCTGCAGCGCGTCGGACGACGCGGGCCTCTCGCCGCGGATCGCGGCGGCGAAGTACTCGGCTGTATCGACCAGACGCGGTCCGGGACGGTTGACATAGGCGTTGCCGTCCATCGCGTACGCCCGACCTTCGCGCACCGCGCGCAAGGAACGGAACGCCGCCTCGGCCTCCGGCGGCAGCGCGTCGATTGCGGCGCGTGCCTTGGCGAGATCGTAGCCGCAGGGCGCGACGATCACGACATCCGGGTCGGCCGCGACGATCGCATCCCAGTCGAGGACGCGGCTGTTGGCGCCCGGATCGGCGAGAACCGGCGTGCCGCCGGCGAGTTCGACCAGACCCGGAGTCCAGTGTCCGCCGCTCATCGGCGGGTCCGACCACTCCAGCACCAGCACGCGTTGCCCGCTGGGCGGTCGTGCACGGAGGGCGTCGACCCGCGTACGTAACGCAGCGAGCAGCGCGGCCGCGCCCGCGCTCGTGCCGGTCAGCTCGCCGAGCGCGGTGACCGTCGCGAACACGTCCTCGAGCGATGAGGGTTCGAGTGAGACGATGCGCGGATCGCCGCGCAGGCGTTTCACTGCACGGTCGACGATCTCGTAGGACACCGCGCAGACCGCGCACAGTTCTTGAGTGACGATCAGCTCCGGTTCCAGCGCCGCTAGGCGCGCCTCGTCGAGCCCGTAGAGCGACGAGCCGGCATGTACGCTGGCCCGCACGTGCCGGTCGATACCGGCCGCGTCGAGCTCCGCCGGGAGCAGCGACGAGGTGAGCGCGGGAAGCGCCTGCGCGGCGAGGGGAAAATCGCATTCGTGCGTCACGCCGACGACCTGATCGCCGGCACCGATCCCGAACAGAATCTCCGTCGAGCTGGGCAGCAAGCTCACGATTCGCATCCCTGCATCCTTCGCCGCGGCGCGGATGATTCGATCCTGTGGCCGGCCGGCGCTTCGTCATCTCGCTCACGGTTTTCAAGGGTGCGATGGGCTAGAATGGGTCAGGCGGCAACCCGAAGGGTGGTCGAATGTCGAACGTCGAGCCCGAGGATCGCGATGAAGTTTCGATCCGGGAACGAGCGTATTTTCTTTGGTTGAGCGAGGCCGAACCCGAAGCGCCGTAGCCGGCCGGGGGACGCGGGACACCGGGGGTGAACCTTCCGTGCCCACCTCAACGCGCCAGGAGACCCTCCCCCTGAACAAGATCACGGTTCGCAGCCCCGTCGTCGAGCTCGACGGTGACGAGATGACGCGTATCATCTGGCACTTCATCAAGGACAAGCTCATCCTTCCGTATCTCGACATCGACCTGAAGTACTACGACCTCGGGATCGAGCATCGCGACGCGACCGACGATCGGGTGACGCTCGAAGCTGCGCGCGCGATCAAGAAGTACGGCGTCGGCGTCAAGTGCGCGACGATCACCCCGGACGAGGCCCGGGTCGAGGAATTCGGTCTCAAGCAGATGTGGAAGTCGCCGAACGGTACGATCCGCAACGAGCTGGACGGCACCGTGTTTCGCGAACCGATCATCTGCCGCAACGTGCCGCGCCTGGTGCCGAATTGGACACAGCCGATCGTCATCGGCCGTCACGCCTTCGGCGACCAGTACCGCGCCACTGACTTCGTGGTCCCCGCTGCCGGGACGTTGACAGTGCGTTTCGTGCCGAAGGACGGCGGCCAGCCGATCGAGCGCACGGTGTTCGAGTTTCCGGGCGGCGGCGTTGCGCTCGCAATGTACAACTTGGACGAGTCGATTCGCGGCTTCGCGCGCGCCTCGCTCAACTACGGCCTGCTGCGCGGCTGGCCGGTCTACCTGTCGACCAAGAACACGATCCTCAAGGCCTACGACGGACGCTTCAAGGATCTCTTTGCCGAGGTGTTCGAGTCGGAGTTCAAGGCTGAATTCGATCGTCGTGGCCTGACCTACGAACATCGCTTGATCGACGATATGGTCGCGGCCGCGCTCAAGTGGTCCGGCGCATTTGTGTGGGCCTGCAAGAACTACGACGGCGACGTGCAGTCCGACACGATCGCGCAAGGCTTCGGCTCGCTCGGCCTGATGACGTCGGTGCTGATCACGCCCGATGGGCAGACGCTCGAGGCTGAGGCCGCGCACGGTACCGTTACCCGCCACTACCGCGAGCATCAGAAGGGGCGCGAGACCTCGACCAACCCAATCGCCTCGATCTTCGCCTGGACGCGCGGCCTGGGGCAGCGCGGGAAAGTCGACGGCACACCGGAGGTCACGCGCTTCGCCGAGACGCTGGAGCGCGTCTGCGTCGAGACCGTCGAAGCCGGCAAGATGACGAAGGATCTCGCCATCCTGATCGGGCCCGACCAGCCCTGGCTGTCCACCACGCAGTTCCTCGACGCGCTCGACGCCGAACTGCGGCAGCGGATGGTTGCCGTCACCGCGTGATCGAGGAGAAGACGCTCGCCATCCTGGTGGGTGGCGGGCCGGCGCCCGGCATCAACGGCGTCATCGCGTCGGCGACAATCGAAGCGCGCAACAGCGGGCTGCGCGTGCTCGGCATTTACGAGGGGTATCGTCACCTCGTGCTCGGCGACACCTCGCACGTGACCGAACTCGAGATCGAGGACGTTTCGCGCATGCACTTCACGGGCGGCTCGATGCTGCGCACGTCGCGCACGAACCCGGCGAAAGATGAGGAGACACTGCGCCGCTGCGTCCGTTCGCTGACGGTGCTGGGCGTCAACTACCTGATCGCGATCGGCGGCGACGACACGACCTTCGGCGCGAGCCGGATCGCGGCCGAGACCCACGGACGCATCGGCGTCGCGACCGTGCCGAAGACCATCGACAACGATCTTCCGCTGCCCGAGAACGCGCCGACGTTCGGTTTCGAGACCGCGCGCGCGGTCGGTTCGGCGATCGTCGAGAACTTGATGGAAGACGCGCGAACCGCTTCGCGCTGGTACCTGGCGATCACGATGGGCCGCAAATCCGGCGCGCTCGCGCTGGGAATCTGCAAGGCCGCCGGCGCCACGATCGCCGTGATCCCCGAGGAGTTTCCCGACGGCCCGATCGCGCTCGCCGACGTGGTCGATACGATCGTCGGGGCGATCGTCAAGCGGCTGGCCCTCGGCCAAGATCACGGGGTCGCAGTCGTTGCCGAAGGGATTGCAGAGCGGCTCGCGCCCGACGATTTGGCCGCTGTGATGACGGCGGGGCGCGACGCGTACGGCCACGTGCGGTTGGCCGACGTGCCGCTGGGCAGCGTGCTCCGCGATGCGATTCGCGCGCGGCTCAGCGAGATCGGCCTCGACACGACCGTCGTCCCGAAAGACATCGGGTACGAACTGCGCAGCGCGAAGCCGATCCCGTTCGACGCCGAATATACCCGGACGCTCGGATACGGCGCGGTGCGGTATCTGCTCGGCGGCGGCAGCGGCTCGCTGATCGCGCTCGCCGGCGGCCGGATCCATCCGGTGACGCTCGACGAAATGCTGGACCCGGCCACCGGGCGCATCCGGGTTCGGCTGGTCGACGTGACGACCGAGTCCTACGAGGTCGCGCGCAAGTACATGATCCGGCTCGACGAACACGATCTGACCGAGCCGCGGCTCTCGCGCCTCGCGGCCCAGACGAACCTCGAGCCCGAGCAGTTCGCCGACCGCTTCAGCCGCTTGTTTCCGAGCCTCAAACCCGCAACGGCGTAAGCTGCATCTCGGTACGCACGATCGCGCTTTCGAAGGCGGCGTCCCCGTACTGCGCGAGCGTCGTGTAGAGGGTCAGCGCGCTGGTGCGGGTCAGCAGCATCGCGCGGTACCAGTCGAACGTCGGCGCCAGATACGCAAGTTCCGTAATCTGGGCCCAGCGCTGCTCGAGCCGCGCCGACACGACGCGCATCGCGTGGATCGACACGACGTAATCGTGATCGCTGAGGTGGTTGATGAAGGCCTCGAGCGGCACGGGGTCAGCAGCCAGCGCGTATCCGCTGCCGTCGCGCCGTAGGAGCCCGTAGTCGACCGGATCGACACCGGCGACGATCGCCGCCGCGCGGCTCCACGCGATGACCTTCGCCTCGTCGCCGAGTGACGGCGCCGCGTGCGCCGAAAGCAGCGTCACCACGAACCGCGCACCGTGGCCGCGCGTGATCGCCTCGGCCCCCGAAAGGATGTGGTGCGCGCCCGTGCCGGCGATCGTCAGCTCGTCGTAGAGCGTGCCGTCGTCGTTCCAGCCGAAGACGACCGTTTTCATGATGTCGTGGTAGAGGGCGGCCGCCACGACGGTGTCGCGCGAGACGACCGGCCGGCCGCCGAAATAATGCAGGTCGTAGGTCGAGGCGTAGCCCTGCGCCATCGTGGCATTGAACGACTCGTGCAGTGCAAGGCCGCCGGGATAGGCATGATGCGAGCCGCGGCTCGAGCCCGGCGCGGCCCAAAAGGGTTGGATCGCGACCAGCGCGGCCGGTTCGGTTCCGGCCGGGAAGACCCCGCCCACCGGCGCGTCCGCCGCGACGAAGCCGGCCCGGGCGAGCTCGTCCCGAACCGCCAGTCGCGAGCTCGGCGTGGGGTGTTTGCTCGCGTAGAGCGCCTGCGGGTTCCGGATCGCGTCGAGCAGCGCCGCGTGGAGGCTGCTGTCCCCGATCGACGCCAGCAGGGCCTCGACCCGCGCGTAGCTCGCGGCGGCGAGATTCGAGTTGCGGGCCAGCATCGCCGCCGCGGCATTTCCCGGCGTCAGCGGTCCGCGCGGCTCAGGGAACGGCGTCCCTGCCGAAGCGACATCGGCGGCTTCCGCTGCTGCGGATCCGGCAACGAGCGGGACCGCGGCCGCGGCCAAAACCCCGAGGAACGCCGTCCGCGAGACGAGCGCGGATCGGCCGTCGGCCACGCACATGCCGCTCGGTTCGCGGCGGAGAGGGAGCGTTCCGGGTCTCGATACGGGGAAAAATCCCGTTCCTTCCACCATACTCGCGAAGGAAATCTTCAGTTCGGAGGCCGAACGCGCCGTTCGGTATACCAGATGCAAAATACCCTGCCGCACCACTCGACGCGCCGCGTTCACCTGCGGTTCACCTCGTGATGACGACACTCGCCCTAGGGAACATTCACCCGGACGCGAGCATCGCCGCACGCGTGTACGGTGAGATTCGTAGCGCCATCACGGCGACGAACCTGTATGAGATCGCGGAGGCCGATCTGCGTTTGGACGAGCGCGAGCTTGCCGCGCGCCTCGGCGTGAGCCGCACGCCGGTTCGCGAAGCGCTGCTGCGGCTGGAACACGAAGGACTGGTCCAGGCGACGCCCCGGCGCGGGTACACGATCGCGCGCAAGAGCAAGGCGGAGCTGCTCGAGATCATCATCGTCTGGGCCGCGCTCGAGAGCATGGCCGCCCGCCTGGTCGCGCAGAACGCCTCTGCCGGCGCGATCGCCTCCCTGCGGGATATCTTCGCCAGCTTCGACGGGCAGCGCATCGCGGCGCACCTCGACGAGTACTCCGAGGCGAACCTGCGCTTCCACCAGCGCATCATCGAGCTGTCCGGCTGCGACACCCTGCGGCGCACCGCCGAAGGCATCCTGATTCACATGCGCTCGATCCGCCATCGGACGATCGGCGAGAAGAAGCGCTTCGAGCGCTCGATCGTCGACCACATGCACATCATCGAGTCGCTCGAAGCGCGCAATGCCGAGCTGGCCGAGCGTCTCGTGCGCGATCACGCGCTGGCACTCGCCACCCACGTCGACGCGAACGACAACGACCTTTAACCCTCCCTCGTCAACCGATAGGTGACCCACCATGGCTCAAACCGCGCCCCGCGCCGCCGACTTGCCCAAACTGGATGCCGACCAACCCGCGGCGACGATCTCCGGCGGTCACCTCGTTGCCAAGGCCCTCAAGAACGAGGGGATCGACGTCATCTTCACCCTCTGCGGCGGCCATATCATCGACATCTACGACGGCTGCACCGATGAAGGCATCAAGATCATCGACGTCCGTCACGAGCAGGTGGCGGCACACGCTGCCGACGGCTACGCGCGGGTGACCGGGAAACCCGGCTGCGCGGTCGTGACGGCCGGCCCGGGGACGACCGACGCCATCACCGGCGTTGCCAACGCGTTCCGTGCCGAGAGCCCGATGCTGCTGATCGGCGGTCAGGGCGCCCTCAACCAGCACAAGATGGGGTCGCTCCAAGACCTTCCGCACGTCGACATGATGAAGCCGATCACCAAGTTCGCCGCGAGCGTGGTGACGACCGAACGGATCGCGGACATGATGGCGATGGCGTTCCGGGAGTCGTTCAACGGTGCGTACGGCCCCTCGTTCCTCGAGATCGGACGCGACATCCTCGACGCCAAGATCCCGCTCGCCAACGCCGTGATCCCGCGCCCGGGTCACTATCGCGCCTCGACCAAGAGCATCGGTGACCCGGCCGACATCGAGAAGCTGGCCGACATCCTCGTCCATGCCGAACGTCCCGCGGTGCTGTTCGGACAGCAGGTTTGGACGACGCGCGGAACGGAGTCGGCGCGCGCTTTTGCCCGCACGCTCAACATTCCGGCCTTCATGAACGGCGCCGGACGCGGCACGCTGCCGCCCGGCGATCCGCACGGCTTCCAACTGACGCGCAGCTATGCGTTCGGCAAAGCCGACGTGATCGTCATCGTCGGAACGCCGTTCGACTTCCGCATGAGCTACGGCAAGCGGCTCAAGGCCAAGACCGTCGTCCAGATCGACATGAGTTATGCGACCGTCGGCAAGAACCGCGACATCTCGCTCGGGCTCGTCGGCGACGTCGGCGCGATCCTGGCCGCGGTGACGCAGGCCGCGTCCGGCCGCCTCGGCAACGGCGCGGCGAAACGCCAGCCCTGGATCGACGAGCTGCGGGCCGAGGAGAAGAAGCTCTACGACGTGCGGCTGCCGACGATTCTCAACGACAGCATTCCGATCCACCCGCTGCGTCTGGCCTACGAACTCAACGAGTTCCTGACCGAGAACACGGTCTTCATCGGTGACGGCGGTGACGTCGTGACCTCGGCGGGCGGCGTCGTGCAGCCCAAGTCGCCCGGCCACTGGATGGATCCGGGCCCCCTCGGGACGCTCGGCGTCGGCGTGCCGTTCGCGATGGCCTCGAAGCTCGCCCAACCCGAAAAGGAAGTACTCTGTCTCTTCGGCGACGGCACCTTCAGCCTCACCGGCTGGGATTTCCAGACGATGATGCGCTTCAATCTGCCGTTCATCGGTGTGGTCGGGAACAACTCGTTCATGAACCAGATCCGGGCCGGCCAGATCATGAAGTACGGCAAGGAGAAGGGCGATATCGGGAATTATCTCGGCGACGTCAGATACGATCTGTTCGCCAAGATGCTCGACGGGTACGGCGAGGAAGTGCGCGACCCGCGCGATATTCGTCCGGCGCTGCAGCGGGCACGAGAGTCGGGCAAACCGTCGCTGATCAACGTCTGGATCGACGAAAACGCGTTCGCGCCCGGGACGATGAATCAGACGATGTACAAGTGAGGAGCGCGCGATGAGCGTCAACGGCGACGCGCACGCCGCGCCGGCGAAGGCGCTCGCCGACGTCAAGGTCTTGGATATGACGCACGTCCAGGCCGGGCCGTCGTGCACCCAGATCCTGGCCTGGCTCGGCGCGGACGTGATCAAAGTTGAGCTGCCCGGGCGCGGAGACATCACGCGCGGGCAGCTGCGCGACCTGCCAAAAGTCGACAGCCTCTACTTCACGATGCTGAACTGCAACAAGCGCAGCATCACGCTCAACACGAAGAGCGCCGACGGAAAGGCGATCTTCACCAAGCTGATCCAACACTGCGACGTGCTGGTCGAGAACTTCGGACCGGGCGTGCTCGACCGCCAGGGTTTCACCTGGGAGAAGATCCGCGAGATCAACCCGCGGATGATCTATGCTTCGATCAAAGGCTTCGGCCCCGGGAAATTCGTCGACTTCAAAGCCTATGAGACGGTCGCGCAAGCGATGGGCGGCGGGATGAGCACGACCGGGTGGCCGGACGGGCCGCCGACGAGTTCGGGCCCGCAGATCGGCGATTCGGGCAGCGGCATTCACCTCGTCGCGGCTATCCTCGCGGCGCTGTATCAACGCACGCATTCGGGGCGCGGCCAGCGGGTCAGCGTCGCGATGCAGGACGCCGTGCTCAACCTGGTGCGGGTGAAGATGCGCGATCAGCAGCGGCTCGCGCATGGCCCGCTGGTCGAATATCCGAACAAAGAATTCAGCGATTTCGTGCCGCGTTCGGGGAACGCGTCGGGCGGCGGCCAGCCGGGCTCGGCCTTGAAGACCAAACCCGGCGGACCGAACGACTACGTCTACGTTATCATCCAGCCGCCCGTATGGGCTCCCCTGGCAAAGCTGATCGGCCGCGGCGACCTGGTCGACCACCCTGACTACGCGACCCCCGAAGCACGGCTCAAGCACCTCGACGAAGTCTTCGGCGTCATCGAACATTGGACGCAGGGCTTCACGAAGTTCGAAGTGCTCGATCAGCTCAACACGATCGAGGTGCCGTGCGGGCCCATCCTGAGCACCAAGGACTTGATCGAAGACGAGTCGCTGCGTGCGCGCGGGATGATCGTCGACGTCGAGCATCCCGAGCGCGGAACGTTCAAGACGGTCGGGTGCCCGCTCAACCTGTCGGATTCTCCGGTCGAGGTTACCAGCTCGCCGCTGCTCGGAGAGCACAGCGAAGCGATTCTCAAGGAGATCGGCTGGGATGGACCGCCCGCCGCCGAGCTCCAAGCCGCCGGCGTACTATAGGAGTCGTTGTACATGCTCTTAGAGCGAGAGACCGTCGACAAAGCGACGGTGCGTTCAGTTCTCGATCGCGTCAAAGCGGACCAACGGTCGTCGCTGAGCGCGCCCGAAGCGAAACAGGTCGCCGACGCCTACGGTCTGCCTGTTCCGCAGGAAGGCCTCGCGACGAGCGCCGACGAGGCGGTCAAGCTCGCCGAGCAGATCGGCTTCCCGGTCGTGATGAAGATCGTCTCACCGGAGATCCTGCATAAAACGGAAGCCGGCGGCGTGCTGGTCGGCGTCGAGGATGCCGCCGCCGTGCGGGCCGGCTACGACACGATCGTCGCCAACGCCCGGAAGTACGACGCCGCGGCCTCGATTTCGGGCGTGCAAGTGCAGCAGATGCTGCCTTCGGGCGCGCAGGAAGTGATCGTCGGTGCGGTGACCGACCAGAGCTTCGGCAAGCTCGTCGCGTTCGGCCTCGGCGGCGTGCTGGTCGAAGTGCTCAAGGACATCACCTTCCGGCTCGCGCCTGCGACTCGTGAAGACGCCCACTCGATGCTCGACGGCATCCAAGCCGCCGAGATGCTGCGCGGCGTGCGCGGCGAGCCGGCCGTCGATCGCGAGGCCCTTGCGGCGATCATCGAACGCGTGTCGCGACTCGTCAGCGACTTCCCCGAGATCAGCGAAGTCGACCTCAATCCGGTCTTCGCCACGCCCAAGGGGGCAACGGCGGTCGACGTACGGATTCTGGTCGATTTCGATCCGCCCGCACCGCGCCCACGTCCGAGCCAAGACGAGATCGTGCGCGCCATGAACCGCATCATGCGACCCGATGCGGTCGCGGTGATCGGCGCTTCGGGTGAAGCGGGCAAGATCGGCAACTCGGTGATGAAGAATCTCATCAACGGGGGCTACAAAGGCCAGATCTATCCGATCAATCCCAAAGCCGACGAGATCCTCGGTTACAAGGCCTACAAATCCGTCAAAGACATTCCGGGGAACGTCGACGTCGCGATCTTCGCGATCCCGGCGCAGTTCGTCGCGGCCGCACTCACCGAGTGCGGTGAAAAGAAGATTCCGGGCGCCGTCCTCATCCCGTCGGGCTTCGCCGAAACGGGCAATGTGGCAGGGCAGGAAGAGATCGTCGAGATCGGCCGCCGCTACAACGTGCGCTTGATGGGTCCGAACATCTACGGCTTCTACTACACGCCGAAGGACCTGTGCGCGACCTTCTGCACGGCCTACGACGTGAAAGGCAGCGTCGCGCTGTCCTCGCAGAGCGGCGGCGTGGGCATGGCGATCATCGGCTTCAGCCGTTCGGCTAAGATGGGCGTTTCGGCGATCGTCGGGCTCGGCAACAAGTCAGACATCGACGAAGACGACCTGCTGACGTTCTTCGAGCAGGACGACGCCACCAAAGCGATCGCGATGCACATGGAAGACCTCAAGGACGGCCGTTCGTTCGCCGAAGTTGCCAAACGCGTCTCGAAGCTGAAGCCCGTCATGGTGCTCAAGGCGGGCCGCACGGAGCTCGGGGCGCGCGCGGCGAGTTCCCACACGGGCGCGCTGGCCGGCAACGACAAGGTGTACGACGACGTGCTGCGCCAGAGCGGCGTGATCCGGGCCCGCGGGCTCAACGAACTGCTCGCGTTCGCGCGCGCGGTTCCGATTCTGCCGACGCCCAAGGGCGAGAACGTCGTCATCATCACCGGCGCCGGAGGTTCCGGCGTGCTGCTCTCCGACTCGTGCGTCGACGCGGGTCTCTCGCTGATGAAGTTCGACCCCGACCTCGACGAGGCGTTCAAGAAGTTCATCCCGCCGTTCGGTGCGTCGGGGAATCCGGTCGACATCACCGGCGGTGAGCCGCCGAAGACCTATCAGAACACGATCCGGCTGGGGCTCGAAGACGACCGGATCCACGCGCTGGTACTCGGCTACTGGCACACGATCGTCACCCCGCCGATGGTGTTCGCGCGTCTGTGCGCCGAGGTCGTTGAAGAGTTCCGCGCGCGCGGCATCAACAAGCCGGTCGTCGCGTCGCTGGCGGGCGACGTCGAGGTCGAAGAAGCCAGCGAATACCTCTTCGACCATAAAATCCCGGCCTATCCGTACAACACCGAGACCCCGGTCGCGGTGCTGGGCGCGAAATACCGCTGGGCTCGCGGGGCGGGATTGCTGTAATGCGATCCGGCTCCCCCGAGGAAAGAATATTCCACCCCCATCCTCGCGTGTCGGGTGACGTCAATTCTCCGCGCGCAGCACAGAAAGGCATGCCTTGATGCCCATCTCATTGCGAAATCCGTGGGTTCAGCTGGTCGCAGGCATCGTCTGCATGGCGATGATCGCGAACCTTCAGTACGGCTGGACCGTCTTCGTCGATCCGATGTCGGCGCAGCAGGGCTGGGGACGGACCGCCATTCAGGTTTCGTTCACGATCTTCGTTTTGGTTGAGACCTGGCTGGTGCCGTTCGAAGCGGCGCTGGTCGACCGCTACGGACCGCGGCTGATGGTTGCCATCGGAGGCGTCCTGGCGGGTGTCGCGTGGATAATCGACGGGAACGCACACTCGCTTCCGGTGCTCTACTTCGCCGGCGCGCTGGCCGGCGTCGGCGCCGGCATCGTGTACGGTACCTGCATCGGCAACGCGCTCAAATGGTTCTCGGGCCGCCGCGGCCTCGCGGCCGGGCTCACCTCGGCCGGATTCGGCGCAGGCGCTGCGATCACGGTCATCCCGCTGACGCAGATGATCGCGCGCAGCGGCTACCAGTACACGTTCATCTTCTTCGGCATCCTCCAGGGCCTGGTGATCCTGTGCGTCTCGATGCTGCTGGTCACGCCGCCGAAGCGGCCGGCCGAGGCGGCCAAGGTCAACCCGCGCGTCCTGCAAGGCACGCGCGACTTCTCGCCGCGCGAGGTTCTGCAGTCGCCCGTGTTCTGGGTGATGTACGTGATGTTCGTGCTCGTCGGCGCGGGCGGGCTGATGGCCATCGCCCAGTTGGCCCCGATCGCCAACGACCGCTACATCAACAACATTCCGGTCACGATCTTCGCGATCACGGCGCCGGCACTGACCTACGCGCTGTCGCTCAACAACATCATGAACGGCATCACGCGCCCGCTGCTGGGCTTCGTCTCCGACCGCATCGGTCGCGAAACGACGATGTTCGCCGCGTTTCTGTTGGAAGGCATCGGGATCTTCGCGCTGATGCAGTACGGCACGACTCCGGTCGCGTTCGTCCTGCTCTCCGGCGTCGTGTTCTTCGCCTGGGGCGAAATCTACAGCATCTTCCCGGCCACGACGCGTGACCACTTCGGACAGAAATTCGCGACCACGAATTACGGGATGCTTTACACCGCCAAAGGTACGGCGGCACTCCTCGTCCCGATGGCGAGCTGGATCACCTTCGTAACCGGAAGCTGGACGATGGCACTTGCCATCGCCGGGGCCGCGAATATCGTTGCCGCGCTCATGGCAATTGGTGTCCTTCGGCCGTTGCGCGTGCGCGAGCTTCGCGGGGCCCCACCGACCATTTCACCGACCGCCGCGCCGGCAACCTAGAGCAAGGAGCATTCATGCGTATGACCAGATCTCGAGTCGCCCTTAGCATTGCCGCCGCGCTCGTCGCCGGGGTTCTCACCCCGGCCTCGACCGCGCCGGCGATGGCCGCCGAAACCGTCACCCTCGACGCGCAGGTGGCGTCGAATGCCAAGGGCGCCTTCGAGGAACTCATCAAGCAGTTTCAAGTCAAACACCCGAACGTCAAGGTCGAGGCGCAGTACCTCGGCGGGGCGACCATCGGCAAGGCGATCGACGCGGGCACGCCGATCGATATCGTGCTTGTCGGCAGCTCGATCACGGATAAGGAAACGCAGTTCATCGAACCGGTAACGCCCGTGCTGCGGAACAAAGAGATGATCTTGGTTCCCAAATCAAATCCCGCCAACGTCCATAGCCTCAAAGATCTGGGCAATCCGGGCGTAAAGCTGTCGATGGGAACGCCGACCTCAGCGGTCGGGAAATTGGCCAGCACGGTGATTCAGAACGCCGCCGCGGACTACGGTTTCGACTGGGTGACGGCGGTGCGTAAGAACATCCTGGTGTCGAGTGAAAAGGGCAGCGACGTCGTGGCCGCGATCGGGCTCGACTGCAATGCGGGGATCACCTTCGCTTCGGATGTCAACCCGGCACGGTTCTTGGCGATTCCGATCGACGACAAGTACAACGTGGTCTCGACCTACGTCATGACGGTGACGAAGAACGCCAAGAACGCGGCCTTGGGCCGGGCGTTCGTGGCGATGGTGGCGAGCCCGCAGGGTCAGGCGACCATGCGCAAGTTCAACTACATGGCGCCCCACTGATCGCAGCGGGCGGGTAGCGCAGTTCGCCGCGCGTACGGCCGTCAGTCGTACGCGCGGCGAAAGGTCGCGTACATGTAGGGATAATCGAGGTAGAACCAGTTGCGGAATGAGCGCCGCAAGAGCGTCGCATTGGTGACCGGCGAGGCACCCTTCATCACGTAGTGCATGCCGTCGAAGAAATCGGTTGAATACAGCGGGTAACTCGCCATTGCCCGGAAGCCCGGCAACGGGGCGAACGGCGTGCTGGTCCATTCCCAGCCGTTGCCGACCAGATCGTGTACGCCCCAGGCGCTCGCGCCCTGCGGTGACGAGCCGATCGGTTCGGGATCGAAGCGGCGCCAATCGAAGTTGCCGTGGCGCCTGCCGTCCGGTGCGTCGTCACCCCATGGAAAGGCGCGCTCGCCGCCGGCGGGCGTTCCGAACGCTGCCCGGTGATACTCGGTCTCGGTCGGCAGCCTCGCGCCGCTCCAGGCCGCAAACGCAGCGGCTTGCTGCTGCGAGGCGTAGACGGGCCAGGACAGCGGCAGCGGCAGATCCTCAAACACCCCGCGCAGCATCCAGGCGCCGTCACGCTCGAACCAATTGGGCGGCGTCGCGCCGCCCGCGCGCACGAATTCCAGAAAGTCGCCGTTGGTGACGTCGTGGACGTCGATGCCGAAGGCGCCGACTGCGATCTCGATCTGGTCAAACTCGTTGTCCCAGCCGAACGGCAGCGCTTCGCGCCGCGCGCCCAAGGTCGCCGTTCCGGCCGGGATCAGGATCGGCTCGCGCCGCGCTGCCGGCACGTCGCGATGCTCGGTGCGTGTCCCCCGCTGGCGTTCGCGCGCCAGCCGGTGCAGGATGTAGGTGAACGTTTCATGGTGCATTTCCTCGTGCTCGAGGATGGTGTACGCGGCTTCGGCGCGCACGAGGCGCGGGTTGGCCGCGTCGTCGAGCGAGGCGTTGGCATAGGCCTCGGCGATCGCTGCGTCGCAGGCCGCGGTGAAGGCGTGAATCGTCGCGCGGCTCGGCCATGCGGAGCGCTTGTGCTGGGCTGCGACATCCGCATCGCGCGGATCGATGCCGCGGTTGAACAGCTGCTCCAGCTCGGGGTCGACCGACGGCCGGCTGAGCGCGTCGCGGACCAGCGTGATGAAGGCAAAGCCGGGGATGTGCCCATCGTAGAACACGAACGGGTGCCGCAGCGTCAGCGGCGCGTCCTCGTACGCTTCCGGAGCGATCGCGGCAAAAAGTTCGGCCGTGCGGAGGCGGTTGGCGCGATAGCGCGCCGCGAGCGCTTCGCGGTCGATCCAGCGGCGGGCAAGCGTATCCACGCCCGCGCTCTTACCCGTCGTCATCGCCATTCCCGCACTCCCCGCCGCTTGGTCTATACCTTGAGATAGGGCCGCAGCCCGGCGACGCCGCCCTCGCGGCCAAAACCCGATTCGCGGTAGCCGCCGAAGGGCGAACTCGGATCGAATTGGTTGAACGTCGAGCACCACACGACGCCGGCTTGGAGGCGCTGGGCGACATACATCGACTTTGCGCCTTTGTCGGTCCAGACACCGGCCGAGAGCCCGTAGGGCGTGTTGTTGGCTTTCTCGATCGCCTCGTCGGCAGTGCGAAAAGTCATGATGGAAAGCACCGGTCCGAAGATCTCTTCGCGCGCGATGCGATGCGACGGCGACACGCCGGTGAAGAACGAGGCCGGAAAAAACCAGCCGCGATTCGGCAGCGCGCACGATTGCTGGTGCAGCACCGCACCCTCGGCGACGCCGCTGCGCACGAGTTCGTCGATCTTGGCGTGCTGGGCGGCGGAATTGATCGCGCCGATGTCCGTGTTTTTGTCGAGCGGATCGCCGAGGCGCAAGGTCTCGATCCGCGCGGTCAGGCGTTCGACGACCTCATCGTGGATCGACTCCTGGACCAGCAGCCGCGAACCCGCGCAGCAGACGTGACCCTGGTTGAAGTAGATGCCGTTGACGACGCCTTCGATCGCCTGATCGAGCGGCGCGTCGGCGAACACGATGTTGGCAGCCTTGCCGCCAAGTTCGAGCGTCCGCGGCGTGCGGCGACCGGCCAGCGTGCGCTGGATGATCTTCCCGACCTCGGTCGAGCCCGTGAACGCGATCTTGTCGACGTCCGGATGGGCGACGAGGGCAGCGCCGGCGACACCGTCGCCGGTCACGATGTTGACCACGCCGGGCGGTAGATCGGCCTCGGCGCAGATCTCGGCCAGCAGCAGGGCCGTGAGCGGCGTGGTCTCAGCGGGCTTGAGCACGATGGTGTTGCCGGCGGCGATTGCGGGCGCGATTTTCCACGCCGCCATCAGCAGCGGGAAGTTCCAGGGGACGATCGCGCCGACCACGCCGAGCGGCTCGACCGCGGCAGTCCCGGCAACCGCGTAGCGCAGTTTGTCGGCCCAGCCGGCGTAATAGAAGAAGTGTGCCGCCGCCTGCACCACGTCGAAGTCGCGCGATTCCTTGATCGGTTTGCCGCCGTCCATCGATTCGAGCACGGCCAGTTCGCGCGAGCGCTCGGTGATCGCGCGCGCGATCCGGTACACATACTTCGCGCGGTCGGCCGGGCGCATCGCCCTCCAGACACCGTCGTACGCCCGGCGCGCTGCGGCGACGGCGCGCGCGATGTCCTCGGGGGTGCCGTTCGCGACCAGGGTCAGCGTCTCGCCGGTGGCCGGATTGATCGTCGCGAACGTCGCGCCGTCCGATGACGGCTGCCACTTTCCCCCGATGAAGTGGTCGTAGCGCGGCGCGATCCGGACGGGCGTCGTTTCGAGCGACGGTGCGTAGGCGAGAGCCATAGCCCTAGGTTCGGCGGGCAGGCCGCGGTTACCGGGTCCGGCCGGTCCGGTCAGTCCCGGGCGATGTAGTCGAGCGAACCATAGCGGCCGGTGACCAACTTGTCGCGCTGAAGCAGCAGATCGTCGAGCAGCGCCGAGGCGCCGATCCGGAACAGGTCGGGCGACAGCCACCCCTCGCCGAGAATCTCGTCGAGCAGCACCAGGTAGGTTATCGCGGATTTGGTCGTCCGCACGCCACCGGCGACCTTGAGCCCGCGACGTTGTCCCGTCCGGCGCACGAAGTCGCGCAGCGCCTCGGCCATCACTAGCGCGGTCGCGGGCGTCGCCGAGGTACCGATCTTGCCGGTCGAGGTCTTGATGACGTCGGCGCCGGCTTCCAACGCCAGATCGGACGCGCGCCGGGTAGCGTCGTACGACCCCAACTCGCCGGTTTCGAGGATCGCCTTGAGGTGGATGGGTCCGCAGAGTGCCTTGACCGCCGCAATCTCGTCGAAGACGCGGGTTTCATCGCCGGCCAGGAAGGCGCCGCGGTCGATCACCATGTCGATTTCGTCGGCGCCGCTGGCCAGTGCGGCTTCGGTATCGCGCAGTTTCACGTCCAGCGACGACAGGCCGCTCGGAAAGGCCGTAGCGACGGACGCCACCTTCACGCCGGTTCCCCGAAGGGCTTCCTTCGCGACCGCAACGAGGTTCGGATAGACACATACGGCGGCGACGCGCGGCGCACCGGGTGCGGGGAAGGCCGCCTTCGCGCAGAGCGACCGCACCCGGCCGGGAGAATCACGCCCCTCGAGCGTGGTGAGGTCGATGCAGCGGATCGCAAGGTCGATCGCGGCGTGTTTCGCCTCGTTCTTGATCGATCGTTTGCCGAAGCCGGCGGCGCGCGCTTCGAGCATGACGGCGTCGACGGTGGGCGACCGCGCAAAGAGCAGGGACATGGCCGGTTACTGATTCGCGACGATCGCTCGAGGTGACCTCGTACGGCTCCGCGATCCCAGCGTTGCGGTCCGGCAATGGTGGGTATGAGCGAAGGACCGAGAGCGAGAGAGGGAGCCGGCATGGGCGAGCACATGAGGAACGGCAACACGACGCCGACCGACAACCGCGGCGACACCGGCGAGGACGCGAACGCGGAGTATGCGCTCGCGCTCGACGAGCGCGAGGACGAACTCGATCCAGAGCCGCCGCCGGCCGCGCCTTAGCGCGCCGTAGGCGCCGGCGGCGCGATGCCGAGTTCGCGGTAGAACGCGTCGGGATTCATCGGACGCCCGAGGAAGTGCGCGACCTCCACATCGGGCTCCTCGAGTCGCGCCGGCGCGAGGATGTCCTGTCGGTAGGCCATGCCGGCGACAGGGTTCGTGAGCCCTTGCGCCTTGAAACGTGAGAACATGTCCTGCGCGTAGACCTTCGACCAGAGATACCCGTAGTAGCCGGCGTCGTAGCCGCTCATCAGATGTCCGAACGACGCTTGCGGCACCGTCCCTTCGACGTATTGGTTCGGCGTGGTCTGCGCGATCGTAGCTTTCCAAACCGCCGTCGTATCGACCGGGGGCGGCAGCGTGTGATAGCGCATGTCGACGGTTGCGTAGGCGATCTGTTGGGTCGTCGCGAGCGCATAGTGCACGTAGCGCGCCGCGATCATCTTTTGGATGAGGTCGTCCGGCAGGGGCTGACCCGTCGCGACGTTGGCACTGACGATCTTGAGGATGCCGGGATCCCAAGCCCAGTTCTCGAGCATCTGCGATGGCGCTTCAACGAAGTCCTGACGGAAGCCGGAAGAGAGCGTCTCATAGGGCTGGTCGGCCAAGATCGCCGCCATGCAGTGCCCGAACTCGTGAAAGAACGTCTCCACATCGTCTTGGCTCAGCAGTGCCGGTTTGCCGGGAGCCGGCTGCGGCCAATTCCCGACGATCGCACTCTCCGCCAGACGGATGCTTCCATCGGGGAGCACGCGGCGCGGGATCAGCCCGAAGTTGGCAAAGTGGTCGTACTTGCCGGGCCGCGGATACACGTCGAGGTAGAAGATCCCCAGTGGCTTTCCATTGGCGGCGTCGTGCACGCGGTAAGCCTGCACTTGCGGCTGCCAGACGGGAACGGCGGCGCGCGTGAACGTCACGCCCAGCAGGTGCTCGTAAATACCGAGCACGCTGTCGATCACGTGCTGAACGGGAAAGTATTGCCTAATCGCGTTCTGGTCGACGGCGTACTTCGTTTTGCGCAGCTGATTCTCATAGTACGTCTGGTCCCATTGCTCGAGCGGCGCACCTTTGAGCTGCGCATCTTCGTCACGCTCTTGGCGTGCTTTCGAGAGAACGGCGCGGTCGATTTGGCCGAGGAAATCCTCGACGCGCTGCGGCGTCCCTGCCATACGGTCGGCCAGAACGAACGCTGCCCAGTCGCGGTACCCCAGCAGGTGTGCCATCCGATCGCGGACGGCGATCGCCTTTTCGAGCAGCTTCACGTTCGCCGCGCCGCCGCGATTCTGGAAGGCGATGTAGAAGGCTTTGCGCGCCGCGCCGTCCGTTTCGTTCTGCAGGAACGGCCCGATCGTCGATTCGTTGACCGGAACCGTGAAACCGCCGTCGGCCGCCGGCTTCAGCGCCGCGCTGACAAAATCGGGCGCCAGGGATTGGGCCTGGGCGGTGGTTATCGAAATCGTCGTGGCGTCGTTGCCGAGGTTCGCGCCGAAGGTGTTCTGCATGCCGACCAGCTGCTGTGAGAGCGTCACGAACGTGCGGCGCTGTGCGTCGGGCAGGCCGGCGCCGCTGCGCTTGAAGACCGCGAACCACATCTCGGTCAGTTTCAACTGTGCGGCCCCGTGGGCCGTTCGGCTCGTTTGCGCGGCTCGTATCGCGGCGTAGACGTCGGGACGCGCGCTCAGATCGCTGAGCACGTTCCCGGTGTCGGTCGAACATTTGAGGGAGGCCGCGCGCACTTTGGCGTCGGTCGAGACGTTGTACAGAAACCCCTGAGCGACGAGGTCGTCGTTGAATTCGGCCGTCGCGGTCTCGACCGGCAGCACGACGCTGTCGAATGTCCGAGCCGAGCGGACGCGGACCAGTGCGTCGAAGCGCTGTTTCACCCGGGCGATCGAGGCCGCGCAGCTGCTCGCAATCCGGCCCGGGGTCAGCGACCAGTCGACGGCGAGGACGGCGGCGGGCGGACGCGCAGGCGCCGGTGCGGCGGCCAGCAGGGCAGCGCAGGCACACGCTGCCATGGTCCGGGAGAATGCGGAGGTCATCACGGCAACTACGTTCGCGCGGGAGGCTTTCGTTCCGTTTTCGAGGCCCAGGGCTTCACGAAACCGCCCGAGCGGTCTAGAATGGGCGGGGTCTCGACGAGGGTTGGGCCTCGCGCAACGGTAATCCGTGAACCCCGCCAGGCCCGGAAGGGAGCAACGGTAAGCGGAACATCCCGTGTGCCGCGAATCACCTGATCCTCGTCCTGGCCTTTCTT
>Ga0182024_10006261_pt1 | contig 26239 bp, 22 predicted proteins | sample P32metaG_FD_120480 | JGI IMG/M metagenome (GOLD analysis project Ga0182024, IMG submission 120480) | Permafrost microbial communities from Stordalen Mire, Sweden - P3-2 metaG (Illumina Assembly) | ecosystem: Environmental > Terrestrial > Soil > Wetlands > Permafrost | place: Sweden: Stordalen... | reverse complement strand
TCGACTACGCGCTGTGGTTCGACCAGGTGCTGCCCGGGCTGGAGCGCCTTGGCATGCCGATCCCGCTCGGCGGCACCTCCAATCATTTCCGCATCGACGTGCTGCGCGAACTGCACGCCTGGGATCCGTTCAACGTCACCGAGGACGCCGACCTCGGCATTCGTATCGGGCAGAAGGGCTATCGTGTCGGGGTGGTCGATTCGACCACCTACGAGGAGGCGAGCTGCCGCACCGCGCAGTGGCTCGGCCAGCGTTCGCGCTGGATCAAGGGCTATATGCAGACGCTTCTGGTCCACACCAGGCGGCCGCTGCATCTCATCCGCACCGTCGGGCTGCTCGGGTCTCTCGGCTTTGTGTTCTTCATCGGCGGCACGGTGCTGACGGGGCTCCTCAATCCGGTATTCTGGCTGTTTTATGCGATCTGGCTTGCTGCATCGGCTGCCAATCTGGATGTCATCTTCCCGCAGTCCTTGCTGCTGCTCTGCCTGTTCAATTTGCTCGCCGGCAACGGCGCCTTCACCTATCTGATCATGCTGGCGCCGATCCGGCGCGGTTGGCTCGCGCTCATTCCTTTCAGTTTCACGCTGTTCGGCTATTGGGTTCTGATCTCGCTCGCCGCCTACAAGGCGCTCTGGCAACTGGTGCGGCATCCCTTCTTCTGGGAAAAGACTCAGCACGGCTTGTCGCGGCACGTCGAGAGCCAGGCTTCCGAGGCGGAGAGCCTGCCGTGAGGCGCGCGCTCGCCGCGGCACCGGTGGCCGCAGTCGCGTTCGTCGCGGTGCTCGCGCTGGCGGCGATCGCGGTGCGCCAGGGAGTCGTCGGCGACGATGCGTTGCGGCTGTGGGCCGGCGCCAGCACGGCGGCCGACGGCCAAGTGCCGATCGGACGAATCGTTGCCGCCTATCCGACGCTGCCGTTCCTGACCTCGACGCTCGTTGCGTGGCTCGCGCCCGCCGGCACGCCGGCGCCGGCGCTGGTTGCAACCGGCTTGCTCGCCGTCATCGCGGCGTTTTGCTTTCACGCGTTCCGCAACGCCGGATGGTCGGACGCCGGCGCCGGTTTCGCCAGCCTCCTGATCGCCCTCCATCCGGCGCTGTTGCGCGCCGCCGTTGCCGGCCCCGCCGACATGTTCCTCGCGGCTTTTCTGTTGATGTTGTGCCTTGCGCTCTACGACTTGCGGGCCCGCAGCGGCACCTCGGAAGTGATGGGCGTCGGTTTGGCGCTCATGGCACTCGCCTTCTCGCATCCGATGGGCGCGGCGCTGAGTTTCGCTGCCGTGCTGTTTCTGGCGTTCGCGGTGCGGCCGCTCCTGGTCGCGAACTCGCCGTTCAATGTCGTGGTTGCGCTGATCTTTCCCACGGTCTTCACCATTGCCGCCTTCACCTATGTATCGTGGGTTTTTCCGGGTGACGGCTGGAGCTTCTTTGCCGCTTCGGCGCAGAGCCTTTCGCTGTGGACGGTATCCGAGACGAAATTGTTCGGCGAAAGCCTGGCCCGGTTTCTTCCGCTCGAAGCGAGCTTGATCATGGTCGCGGCAATCATCGTCGGCGCGCCCGTCGCCGTGGTGATGCTCATCAAGGTCCATCGGCGGCGGCCGCTCGTCACGCCGGCCGCGGTATTTGTCGCCGCGGCAATCGCCGCTACCGCAATCAGCGTCTTGAGCGGCTCTTTTGGCGATCCGGCTGCGCTCGTGGTTGCGGCGCCGGTTCTGGCGGCGGCGGTCGCGTTGCGCGTGCCGCTCGCCCGCGAGCGCCGCGTCCTTGTCGCTGCGTTGCTGGTGCTGGGCTGGGTAGGCGGACTGGCCAGCGTGGCCCTGGTCGATCCGGCAACGGTCAGGGACCTGCGCAGCTTCGTCGAGCGCGGCCGCAGCGAGCGCATTGACGCCCTCACCGCCGGGGGCGCCGCGGCTGGACGCGACGGCGTGTTGGCCGATGTCGACAACGCTCCCGCCTTTGTTCTCGGACGCGGCCGGGCGCGCGGAATTTTCGGTCCGCAGAGCGAGTCGTTCGCGCTCGCGGTCCTGTTCGACCGCATCGACACGCCGTTCGTCGCCGTGCCGGATCCGCAAAGCAGCACCGGCGCCGGCGATCGGCTCAATAAAACCTTTCCGACGCTCTTCAGCGAAGGCTTGGCCGGTTATCGCGTTGTATACCAAAATAATACTTGGAAACTGTTCGGACGCGCAGCAGGTGTTGTTGGATCAAAAGATTAATATTGAGGAGTTACGTTATTTATACAGTGGTATGTAAGTATAAATACGGAGTCGACGATGCGGATACTTGTGGTCGACGATCAGGAAGATTCGCGCGATCTCACCGAAGGCGCGCTGCTGTCCGCCGGCTATTCGGACATCGTCATGGCGGAATCCGGCTGGCAGGCGCTCAAAATCCTCGATGTCGGCCGCGATACCGCTGAGCCGCCCCTGGTCGATGTCATGTTGCTCGATATCGTGATGCCGGAAATGGACGGCGTCGAGGTCTGCGCGCGCATCCGCAACGATCAGCGCTACACCGACTTGCCCATTCTCATGGTGACGTCGCTTGACGACGTCAACTCGCTTGCCAATGCGTTCGTCGCCGGCGCCACCGATTACATCACCAAGCCGGTCAATCGGGTGGAGCTGATCGCGCGGGTGCGCGCGGCGCTGCGGCTCAAGCAGGAGCTCGATCGCCGATTGGCGCGCGAGCGCGAACTCTTGTCGTTCCTGTCGAACTGGGGCGATCGCCGCGCCAATCTCTTGATCGACGAATCGACCGGCTTGTTCGTCGGCGAAGCGGCCGAGGCGTATCTGACCGCGGTTTGCGACGGCGCGTCCGATGCGACGGTTTCCGTCATCGCGCTGGCGCTCGACCGTTTCGAGGTCTATCGCGCGAGCAACGGCGAGGATGCGGCACGGAGCGTCCTGGCGAAAGTGTCGCGCGGGGTACGCCGCCTGGCCGCAACGGTCGGCATCGTCGCCGCGGCTTACAAGAACGGCATCATCATCGTTGTCGCGCCCGAGGTCGGAGCAAAGGGCGCGCGCGAGCTGGGCGAGGCCTTGTGCACCACGGTGTCGAAGCTGCGCCTGCGCAATTCAGAATCGCTGGTGTCGGACTACGTCACCGCCAGCGTGGCGGCGATCACCGGGCAGGTCAGGCGTGCGGTCGACTGCGTGCAGTTGCTCACCCATGCGATCGCCAAGGTGCAGGACGCCGCGGAGGCGGGGGGAAATCGCGTTTTGGCGCAGACGATCTAGCGCGCGATCCCGAAAAGTGCCGGGCGGTTGCCGGCCTTTGCGATGCTCGCTTGGGCGGGCGATTGGGGGTCGAACGGGGTCGGGCGCATTCGGTAGTGGCGTTTGTATGGGGTGGGGCACGTGTTGAAGCGTTGTGTTGGATTTCTGCTGGGCGTGCTGGCGGCGCCCGGTGCCGCTTGGGCGGGCGCATGGACGTTGCCGGAAGGTACCGGGCAATGGCTCGCCACGGTGGCTGCGAGCTCGGCAACGAGCGCCTTTGACGATAGCGGTCTTTACTCGATCCCGCGTTACAATAAGTTGGACGCCGATATTCTGATGGAATACGGCGTCACTGACCGCCTGACGCTCATGTTGCAAGGCGGCCTGCAACACATCGACATCGCCGCACCGGTCGATGCGTCGCGCACCGGCCTCGACTACACGCAGCTTGGCGCCCGCTACCAGCTGTTCCAAGCCGACGGCTGGGTTTTGTCGGGCCAAGCGGTGATACAAATTCCCGGCACCTCCGACACCTCGAACCCGGCCGCGATCGGCTACACCGATTTCGAGGGCGACTTCCGCGCCTTGCTCGGCAAGAGTTTCACGCTCGGCGCGATGCCGGCCTTCGTCGACTTCGAAGTGGCGCAACGCCAGCGCGGCGATGGCGCTCCCAATGAGTTCCGCGCCGATGGCACGTTCGGCGTCCAGGTTTTGCCGCGCTGGCTCATCCTGGCGCAAAGTTTCAATGTCCTATCGGAAGGCGCCCGCAGTCCGGTGTTCGGCAGCTACGATTACGAGAAATTTCAGCTCAGCGCGGTTTATGCGCTGACTCCGACCTGGTCGCTGCAGGGTGGCGGATTCACGACCTATGCGGGACGCAATGCCATTCAGGAGAACGGTTTGATCCTGGGCGTCTGGAACAAGTTCTGATCGATCGCGCGGCGCTCCTTCGCGTGAAAGTCACGGCGCTGCGATTGGGCTCTCTTCCGCGTCGCACTTTCGCGCCCACGCGCACGCCACGACCTGCTCCGCCGGTTTGCCCTGAACGGTGAAATCGGTATCGGTCAATCCGCCGGCATTGGGGTCGGTGAACCAGCGCCAGATCATGACGCCGCCGATGCTCGGACGGTTGAGGACGTCGAGCCAGTCGGCGAGCACCTGCGCCTGCAGGGCGGGCGACGGCGCGGCGTCGCGCTCCTCCGCGCTTTCCCATGGTCGCGCGGCAGCACCCCGTGCGGAGCGCAGCCCGACTTCTCCGACCAGAACTGGCTTTCCGGCTTGTGTCGCGACGGCATCCAGGCGATCCGCGATCGCGCGCATGATCGCGCGCCGACCGGCGCGATCGCCGTCGGCGCCAAGCGGCGGATAAAGCGAAACGCCGATGGCATCGAGTTGCTGCCAGAACGGCACACGTTGCGTCTCCTCGACGTTGTGCGCGACATAGAACAGGCGGCCGGCATAGATACTGCGTGCTGCGCCGATCAGGTCGCTCCATTCCGGCCGTTGCGTCGTTCCACTGAGTTCGGTTCCGATTGCCAGCGCGTCCGCGTTTTCCTCAGCGGCGGTCCGTGCAATGCGACCGAGCTCGCGTCGGTAGTTCGCGAACCATCGCCGCCAATCCGCATCCGACGTCATGTTGATCGCGCCGGCCCAGCTTTGCGGCACCCAGACATGTGGTTTGACGACGACAGCGAGTCCGAGCGCGTGGGCGTCCCGGATCCCGGCGCGCAATTCATCGTCACTGATGTCGTTGCCGCGCACCAGATCCGGGCTCGCGGGCGTCGTTTGCCACAGGAAAGGCACGACGGCGACGGCGCGCGCACCGAGGCGCTTGGCGCCGGCCAGCGCGAGCTTGGCGGATTCGCTGCCGAACGGCTGTCCCGGCGTCGCGATGACGTTGAAACCGTCGAGCGGCGTATCCGGCGCCGCGCCGGATCGGGCGGTGAGGCCGGATAGGGCGCCGATCGCAACGGCCGCAACGAGCGACAGCACGGCCCGCGGCGGCACGGTCATCACGTCAAGCGTGACCGTTAGACTGGCGCAGTGCCTGGAGATGCTCGCCTACCAGATCAGCCAATGCCATCGGATCGAAAGGCTTGGAAATCACGCCCTGAGCGCCCAGCGAGATGTAATGCTCGATTTCGCGTGCTTGCGCTCGCGCCGTCATGAACAGCACCGGGACGTCGAAAGTCTTCGGGTTCTTTCGCAGCTGTGCCAGCGTCATCGGTCCGTCCATGACGGGCATCATGACATCGAGCAGGATCAGGGTCGGCAACCAGTCGGCGGCCGCCGTGAGCGCCTCCGCACCCGACGCGCAGGCGCGGACTTCGAACTGCGGATCCAGGCCAAGCGAGATGTCGACCACTTCGCGGATGTCCGGTTCGTCGTCGACATGAAGAATGCGCAACTTGCTCATCCGACTTTCTCCTGCGGCGAGTTCGCGATGGTTCCGCTCGCCCCTTCTTCCCACGCCGGCAGTTCGACATGGAACACGGTGCCGCCGCCGACGGCGTCTTCAAAACCGACCTGGCCGCCGAGCCGAGCGACGATTTGCCTGACAATGCTCAGCCCGAGACCGGTCCCGCCTTTTTGCCGCGCATCGGTGGCATCGGCCTGCGCGAATTTTTCGAAGATGCGCGGCTTGAATTCCGGCGGGACGCCAGGGCCGTGATCGCGGATCGCGATGCGGATCATATCATCGCGCGCTTCGACGGCGACGAGGACCTCGCCGCCCGGCGGCGAGAACTTGATCGCGTTCGATAACAGGTTCGTCAGCACCTGCGCGAGGCGGTCCGGATCGGCGTAGACCTCCGCTGCGGGCAGGGTCGGCGCGTCGGCCAGCCAAGCGTGGACGTGGAAGCCATCGGCATAACCGCGATTGGCCTCGATCACCTGCTCGACCAGGGCACGCGCGTCGACGCGCTTGAAGTTGAAAATGATCTGACCGGACTCGATCTTCTCGATATCGAGAATGTCATTGATGAGCCGCACCAGCCTCAAACTATTATTCTGCGCGATGCTGATGAGGCGCAGGGCCGCCTCCGGCAGCTTGCCGGCGGCGCCGCCGGCCAACAGGCCGAGCGAGCCGGAGATCGAAGTCAGCGGCGTGCGCAGTTCATGGCTGACAGTCGAAACGAATTCGTCCTTCAGCCGGTCGATGCGCAAGCGCTCGCTGATGTCGACGATGACGCTGAGCACAAAATCCCCGTCGCGCGCCGCAATGGGATTGAGCCGCATCTCGATGGGAAACTCGGTGCCGTCGCGGCGCAGACCGAACAGCTTGTAGCCGTCGCCGAAATGGTTGGTTTCGGGACGGCGGGAAAACATGGTGTGGTGTCTCAAGTAGTCGCGGTGCAACCGCTGCGGCACCAGCATGAGCATCGTCCGGCCGATTAATTCATCGGGCGGATAGCCGAACAGCCGCTCGGCTTCGGTGTTGGCCAGAATGATCATGCCGGCGGCGTCGGTCATCACCATGCCGCACGGCGAGGCGTCTACGGCGAGGCGGAATTTTTCGTCGGCGAATGTTTGCGGCGGTGGCCCGTCCTTGCCGTTGACGACGCCGGCAACTCCTACGATGGCTGATTTGATCAGGGAAATGCTGAATTGCATGGGGCGCTGCATTGCATCTCACGCTGCCAATATCACCTGAACTGACAACGCAGTACCGGCGTGAATTATCGAAATGCGCAAAGCGCGCGCCTTGCGACTCGATCTTGCCGCGAATGCGGGAATGATCTGTTAAAATCCAACGATATCAATCGGAATTCGGATACGTGCAAACGGCTACGTAGAAGCCGCTATGTCGTCTTCCAAATTGGTGCGGCTCCCTACCGGCGCGATTTGCCGGTCGGCCGGCGGCTTTTCTTTTCCGGTCGTTTGATGCGCGCCGGCGCCAGGGCCGGCGTGCGCGCCGCGGTCGCGGCGTGATGCTCCGCCGGTTCATGGGCCGCCTGGGGCGGCCCATGGTCGCCTTGCGGCGCACTGCGCGACATCGGTCCCCACCAGTTCGACGGCGTATCGTCGCCCCAGACTTTCGGCCGCTGCGGCCGGTCCTGATGCCAGGGCCGCGGCTCGAAGAAACCGAGGTCTTCGTCATGCATTTGATCGAGATCGGTGAAGAACTCGATGACGACGCCGTCGGGATTCTTGTGATAGATGGCGATGTTGTGGCCGATGATGTGACGGAGCGGTCCCCAGGTCAGCTTGATGTTGCTGCGCGCCAGCATATCGCAGGCCCGCTTGATGTCGGACCAGTCGCGCACTTCGAAGGCGATGTGGTGAATCGACGTCTTGTCGTTGCGCAGGAAATTCACGGTGTGGTGGTCGCGGCTGCAGCGCAGGAACGCGAAGAAATCGCTCCGCCAGTCGGACACGCGAAAGCCGAGCACGTCGCAATAGAACTTCACGGTGCCCTGCACGTCGGGGCACTGATAGGCGATATGACCGAATTTCAGCGGCATGACGCCGGTAAATGTGTTGTCCTCCGGGGCGAACTTGAAGTCGGAATAGATTTCGATCGTGGTTCCTTTCGGATCATCGAACGCGATCGCTTCGCCGATGCCGGGGGTAATGTCGCTGCGCCGTTCGCTCTTGAGACCGAGCTTCTTGAGTCGCGAGGCGACTTCGCCGAGGTCGCTGCCCGGCGCGACCTGAAACGACAGCCGAGGCGCATCGACGGCGGTGCCGCGCTCCAGCACGACCGCCTCCAACCCCGACTTGGTGGCGAGGACGGCGCGATTTTTATCGCGCGCGGTGAGGCTCAGTCCCACGATGCGGGTGAAATAATCGATCATCCGCTCGATATCGGGCGTCGTGAGCGTCGAATGGCCGGCGCGTTTCACCTGCAGCATGGCGGTCTCCCATCAAAAAGGCCTCACCGATCATTACCGACAACTCATACCTGGGCGGCAACGCGCTCATCGCCGCGCACGTGACCGGGTTCGTGCGCCCGCACATTGATTGTCAGCTCACCCAGCGCCGGAGCCGAGCGGCACACGATAACGTCGCCGGGTTTCACCGGCCCGACGCCGTCGGGGGTGCCGGTATAGACCAGGTCGCCGGGATACAGCGTGTAGAACTCCGACGCAAATTCGATGAGGCGCCGGCAGTTGTAGATCAACTGGCTGGTGTTGCTGCTCTGCCGCGTCTCGCCGTTGACCTGAAGGCTGATCGGGACGTCGTCGGGATCGGGTATTTCATCGGCCGTCACCAGCCATGGGCCGAGCACCGCATAGCCGTCGACCGATTTGCGAAAGCTGCGGTCCTCGCGGCCGCGCACCGTCATGTCGAGGCCGAGGCAATAGGCGGCGACATGGTCGAGCGCTTGCGCTTGCGGAATATCGCTGCCGGTCTTGCCGATGACCATGACCAGTTCGACTTCGTGATCGTTGCGCCGGTCGGGGAACCGGATCGGGATGCCTTCCGAAGGCCCGATGAGGGCGGAATTGGCTTTCAGGAACATCCCGGCCTCGAGAATCTTGGAGGACTGCGAGCGCACGATCTGCGAACCGGGCTGGGCGGAAGCCTTTTCCATTTCGGCGATATGCGCCTGATAGTTGGTCGGCGCGCAGCTGAGCTTGGTCGGTCGCGCCACCGGCGGCAGCAATTTGACCGATGCGATCGGCCTGCCCGGGGCTTTGTCGGCCATCCGCTCGATCCGCTCGCGCCACTGCGGCAGCGCCGCGACAACGGCGTCGCCTTTCATCGCGTAGGGCGCCGCTTTCCGGATCTCGGTCTGCGCTTCGGTCACGTCGTGCACGAGCTCGCCGCGCACCACGGCCATGCGATCATCATCATAGCGGCAGAGTTTCATGGAGCGTCTCCTCTTGTTCTTGATCAGCCGGCGGAGGGTCAGGGCCGCCCGAACAATTCGTTATAGGTCTTTTGCCACTTCCTCTGCTCGTCGGTGTTGAAGACGACGGGCATGATCTTGGCCCCTTTGAGCATCGCGCCGACCTCGGGCGGATTGGTCGACACGTCCGGGCGCGTCGGCAGACGGCCCTTGCGGGTCATGAAGGTCTCGGCTTCCTCGCTCAAAACGAAGTTGCCGGCAAGCCTCGCCGCGTTCGGATGCGGCGCCAGCGTATTGACGCCGACCGATCCGAAGATCAGCGGGACCGGCTCGATCAGCCAAAAGTCGGTTGGGGCGCCTGACATTTTCACGTTCAGCGTGAGGGGGAGAAAATTATTGAGGGCCAGCCAATATTCGCCGGCTCCGACCGAACGCGCAAGCGCGAGGTGACCGTCGGTGACGATCGGATCGAGCGTTGCCACGATACTCTTGACGATGGTGCGGCCGCGCTCGTCGCCGTAGAAGGCGCAGATCGCGGCGAGCCATTCGTTGTCGGTGCCGTCGATGGCGATCTTGCCGGCCCATTCCTTGTGGCCGGCGAACGCCTCGAGGCTCGTCGGCAGATCGGCCGCCTTGACGAAATTGGTGTTGTAGGCCGGGGCGTTGTAATTGGCGTAGCCGCCATACCAACGGTGATTGGCATCGCGCGCTTGCGGCATCAGGGCGGCGGCCTGCGGCGGGTCAAACGGCGCGAGAAACGCCACCGGCAATTGCGGCACCGTGGTGGTGAATGCGATATCCCAGGTGTGCTGGCGGGCCCGGTTCTCGATCGCCACGCGCGCCATGATCTGCGTATCCGAAGAGCGCACGTAGCTCACCGCCAGCCCGGTTGCGTCCTCGAACAGCTTCCACAGCGGCAGCGCCTCCTGCTCGTTCATCGAGCCGTAGACGGTCAGCGCCCCCTCGGCTTTGGCCGGGCTGAGGAGATCGGGAAGCATCCAGGGGTGCGGGGTGGTTTGCTGCGCTCCGGCGGGTTCGATGGCGGCGGCGAGCGCGACAGCTGCTGCCGCAAGTTTCAAGTTGGTCCGCCGCCGCATGCACTTTGTTCCGGGTCGACCCGCAGGTTAGCAGGACCGGGCGCAAAGCGCATCACGCTTGGCGATGCGATAGGGGTCGTGCATCTCGACGCGCGGATCCGCAAGTCGCGCCGAGATGCAGGTCGATGTCGTCCGTGTTCAATGCGACTTGGCAATGAATGCCGAAATGCTGCCGCCGGCATAGCCCGAAGTTTGCGCCTGCGCGTAGCCGCCGTATGAGGTCGCGCCGGCGTTCGAGGTTGTGATCGCCGATAGATTGGTGCCGCTAAGAAATCCGCCGGGGCCGCCGGTACCTTGGCCGATGGTAGCCACCGCGCCGGCTCCGCTCACTCCGAAAGCGGCGGCGTTGCCATAGGCATCGGCGGTGCCTTGCGCGCTGGACCAGAGGTTGGTGTTGCCGCCGACTGTCCATTGCTGGGCCATGGCGGGAGCCGAGATCAACAAGACGGTGGCAGCGATGATGCAACAACGCAATTTCATGACATTCCTCCTCATTTGACGACCAGAATTGGCGCGTCCCGAAGTCCACGCCGAAGCCGAGCGGCGCGGACTTCGGGCCGGGTCAGTTCATGTTCGACGCGCGGTCAAACCACGCTTGCTCTTCCTGCGTGAACGGCTTCACCGGCAGCAAGGCGACAGGGACAGGTTCGCCGGTTTCTATGGATGACGTCGCGGTGGGATCCGCCGTCAGGTCGGCGACGCGCGCGCCGGTTTCGGAAGGCGGAATCGGGCACGGCGTGCCGGTTTCGCTCATGGCCAGCGCCACGTGCTTGTCCTGGCACATCAATGCCAGGGCGGCCTTCTGAAAACCGAAAGCGAACAACTGCCGTGACAACAGACGGATCGTGCAGCCGTCGTCGACCTTGGTGCTGCCGAACGTGAAACCGCCGCCCATCAGCGACAGGCCGCCGGCCGTTGAGCCGAGACAGGTTTCGATGCCGGCGGCGGCAAGCCCGGGCGCGCCAACCGAAGGCGCCGTGACCAAACGGGTCGTTGTCTTCGAACTCGGCGAGTCGTTGATCACGACCGACGCACCCGATGAGCTTCCGACGGTTTGGGCATAAACCGGGCTGGATATGATCAGTACAACAGCGGCGATCCACAGACGCATGGCGGCCAATCCGACGCAGAACTCACAAGATTACTTTGAACTGTCGTTTGTAATTACGTTCGACCAACTTATCGAAACAAAGCCATCTCTACTATTCGTAGAGATGCCTAGAATTTACGGAAAATTTTAACGCGAGATAATGTTAACTATATTTGGATGACTACGCGGCTGAGCGCGTGTGCCTCCAAGCGTCGGAACGTCAGGGGATTCGCCAGATGGCCTCAGGCCAGCTGTCCGGGGATCAGTGGACTTCGCGGCGAGAGAAGCCGAACGTGACAGTCGAGATGCAGATGATGCAGACCGCGGCCGACAACATGAACACTGCGCGCGGTTGGCCGTTGTCCATGAGCTTGCCGTACACGATCGGCGCGATGCTGGCGCCGATATTAAAGCCCACGCTGACGAAGCCGAACACCCGTCCGTAGGCATTGGGCGGCGTGACCGCACGCACCAGCATATCGCGCGACGGCGCCGTCGCGCCGACGCAGAAACCACTCAACGCCAACAGCAGGATAAGCCCGGCGGACGGCAAATCGAACAGGCCGATGAGCGCCGTCACGGTGCCGCCGACAGCCAAGCCACTCGCCGCAATCGCGGCATGATGGGTGGTGCGTCCGGCGATGATGCCGCCGATCAGCACGCCGACGGCGCTCATGGCGAGCAGCGTGGTGAGCCCGATATTGGCGATCTCCGGCGGCGTGGCGTGCAGCGCGCCCAGCGCCACGACGAGATAAGTGTTGAGGCCGCCGGCCATGATCGAGGTCAGCGTGAAATACGCCAGATTGAGCAGGATCGGCGCCGACAACAGCAGTCGCCAGCCGGTATCGGGAATCTCGGGACGCGCCTTGGCGCCGGCTTTGCTCGGACGTGGGATTTCTCGCGGCGGTTCGGGCTGCATGATCAGAATCAAAAGCACGATCAAGCCGAAGATCGCCGCGCCGATATAGGCGCCGCGCCAGCCGAACTGGCTCTGCATGGTGAGCAGCGTGACCGGAGCGATGGCCGAGCCGACCATGCCGGCGAAGGTGTGAAACGAAAACACCTGGCTCAATCGATCCGGCTGGGTGTGGTGCGACAGCAGCGTGTAGTCGGACGGGTGATAAACGGTGTTGCCGATACCGGCCACGCCGTACATCGCGATGAACACCCAATAGGAATCGACGATACCGGCGACCGCATAGGCGATGCTGCTCAAGGCGAGGCCGGCGATCAGCACGACGCGGGCGCCGACGCGGTCGACCAGAAAGCCGATCGGCGTCTGCAGCACGCCCGAGACCACGTTGAACACCGTCAGCGCCAGCGCCAGCTCGGTATAGCTGACGTTGAAGTCGGCGCGCACGAAGGCGAACAGCGGCGCCAACATCAGCATGTAATAGTGGCTCATCATGTGCGCGGCGCAGACCGCGGCAATGAGCCGCGACCGCGCCGGGCGGAACGACGGAAGGGAAACGACTTCGGTCATTGCGCGCGGGTCGCCTTCGCGGCCTGCAGCGCCTGCCAGACGTCCGCGGGCGTCAACGGCATGTCGACGTGGCGGATGCCGTGGTCGGACAGGGCATCGACCACCGCATTCATCACCGAGGTCAGCGCGCCGGCGCAGCCCGCTTCGCCGCAGCCTTTGACGCCGAGCGGATTGGTCGTCGCCGGAGCCGGATGATCGGCAAGCACGAAGGACGGCACGTCGCCGGCGCGCGGCATGGCGTAATCCATGAACGAGCCGGTGAGCAGTTGTCCGTCGCTGTCGTAGACCGTCTTTTCCATGAGTGCCTGGCCGATGCCCTGCACCACGCCGCCGTGCAGCTGGCCTTCGACGATCATTGGATTGATGACGGTGCCAAAATCGTTGACGCAGGAATATTTGACGACTTCGACGGTGCCGGTGTCGGGATCGACCTCGACCTCGGCGACATGACAGCCGTTGGGATATGTCGAGGCGCCCGGTCCGTCGCTGACATGAGCGAGATCGAGCGATTGCGGGGCGTCGGCCGGCGGTTTCGGCCCGTCATGAAGCTTCTGCGCCAATTCCATGACCGAGATCGCGCGATCGGTGCCGACGATGACGAAACGGCCGCGATCGAAGGCAATGTCGGACGGCGCGGCTTCGAGCGCGTGCGCAGCCAGCTCCTTGCCTTTGGCGATGATTTTCGCGGCGCCTTCGACGATCGCAGTGCCGGTATGCATGATCGACTTCGAGCCGCCGGAGCCGCCGCCCATGACCAGCCGGTCGCTGTCGCCTTGCACCAGCGAAATTTTTTCAAACGGAATGCCGAGATGCGCGCTCAGGACTTGGGCGAAAGGCGTCGCGTGGCCCATGCCGAAATCGAGTGTGCCGGTGGCCAGCGTCACCGTGCCGTCCGGATTGAACTTGATATCGGCCAGTTCCTTCGAAGGCGGCGCGGTCACTTCAAGAAAGTTGCCGATGCCCAGCCCGCGCAACTTGCCGCGCCGCGCGCTTTCACGCTTGCGCCTGGCGAAGCCCTTGCCGTCGGCGAGCTCGTACGCCTGCTTGGTCAACGCGGCGAAATCGCCGCTGTCATAGGTGCCACCGGAGGCCGTCTTGTATGGCAATTCGCGTGGACTGATCTGATTGCGCTTGCGCAGCGCCAACCGATCGATGCCCATCTCGGCGGCGGCCGCATCGATCAGACGTTCCATATAGTAGTTGCCCTCGGGCCGGCCGGCGCCGCGATAGGCCGAGACGTGCGAGGTATTGGTGAACATGCACTTGGTCGAGACCTCGATCAGCGGCGTGCGGTACATGCCCTGCACGTTCTTCACGGCGTTGATGGTGCCCGGCATCGGCGCGACCGGCGAGAGGAAGGCGCCCATATTGGCAAAGCTGGTCAGGCGCACCGCCAGGAAGTTGCCGTCCTTGTCGAGCGCCAATTCGCCGGTGACGTCGTGATTGCGGCCGTGGCTGTCGGAGACGAAGCTGCCGGAACGCTCGTCGGTCCATTTCACCGGCCGGCCGAGCGCGCGCGCGGCATGCAGAAGACAAATGTATTCGGGAAACACCGCGGCCTTCATGCCGAATGAGCCGCCGACCTGCCCGGTGAGCACGCGGACGTCCTTCGCCGGCACGCCGAGCGCATCGGCGATATTGGCGCGCATGCCGAACACGCCTTGCGAGCCGACGTAAAGCGTAAACCGCTGGCCGTCATGGGCGGCGAGCGCCGCGCGCGGCTCCATCGCGGCGACCACCAGCCGGCTATTGACGAGTTTCAGCTTGGTGACGTGGGCGGCCGCCGCAAAGGCCGCTTTTACCGCTTCGGCGTCGCCATAATGATAGTCGAGCGATACATTGCCCGGCACGTCGTCGTAGATGAGCGGCGCGCCGTCTTGCGCGGCGGCCTCGGCACCGGTGACAGCAGGCAGCGCTTCGACGTCGACAACCACCGCCTCCGCCGCGTCCTTCGCCGCGAGCACCGTTTCGGCAACCACGAACGCGACCGGATCGCCGACGTAGCGCACCTTGCCCGTGGCCAGCGCCTCGCGCAGCGGCTTCTTCATCGGCGAGCCGTCGCGGTTGTTGAACGGCACGCCGCATTTGAGCGGGCCGTAGCCTTTCAGATCGGCGGCGGTATAGACGCCGAGCACGCCCGGCATCTTTCGCGCCGCCGCGGTCTCGATCAAACGGATGACGCCATGGCCGTTCTGGCTGCGAACCATGACCGCGTAGGCCTGCCCGGGCAGGCTGACGTCATCGGTATAGCGGCCCTCGCCGCGTAAGAGCTTGGGGTCTTCCTTGCGTGGCACCGACTGGCCGACGGCATATTTCTCGACCGCCAATCTGTCCGCGGCCAATTGGTCCGCCTGATCCTTGGCAGACTGCTGAAAATTCATGGTCGTTCGATCCCGGAAATCATGAATAACCGACTGCGGTGACATAGTTGAGTTGCCCCAGGCCGACAAGCGGGCGGCCCGGCATGGCTCATAGGCGGGGAAAGCGCAGTATCGCCCGTCCCCGCTCTGCTGCTACAGTTTAACCGATTTGGGCCTAGACAGGGTTGCGCCGTCGAGCCAGCGGGTTCCGGCGCGGCAGGAAGGTTTTTGAATGACCGACGAGGCCCCGCCGAGCGGCGGCCTCGACGCCAAGGCGGGCCAACGCCGGTCCCGCTGGGCGCGTCGAACGCCGTACGGGATTCGTCGCGACGGCCAGCGTGCCGACGATGGGCGTGTGCCGTTTCACGACGGCGCCGAGGCGACCTATGCGGCGCTCGACCTCGGCACCAACAATTGCCGGCTCTTGATCGCGCGGCCCACGTCCGACGGCTTTCGCGTCGTCGACGCGTTCTCCCGCATCATCCGGCTCGGCGAGGGGGTCGCCGCGTCGCGCCGCATCAGCGATGCGGCGATCGCGCGCGCGGTCGAAGCGCTGCTGGTGTGCCGCGACAAGATGCGGGCGCGTGGCGTCATGCGGGCGAGGCTGATCGCCACCGAGGCTTGCCGGGCGGCGGAGAACGGCGAGGCGTTCCGCAGCCGCGTCGCCGAGCAGGCGGGGATCGAGCTCGAGATCATCGATTCCGCGACCGAAGCGCGGCTTGCGGCAACCGGCTGCACCGAATTATTCGATCCCGCGGCCTCGGGCGTCATCCTGTTCGATATCGGCGGCGGCTCGTCCGAACTGGTGCGTCTCGGCCGCCGCGGTGCGGCCCGGCGCGGGCCGCCCGAACCGGACATCATCGGTTGGGCATCGCTGCCGGTCGGCGTGGTCACGTTGGCCGAGCGCTATGGCGGCAAGGCGGTGTCGCACGAAATCTACGACGCCATGATCGAAGAGGTCGCCGCTCTGGTCCGAAAATTCGCCGACGCGCACCGCTGCGATCTCGACGGCTTCCACATGCTCGGCACCTCCGGCACGGTGACGACGATTGCCGGCGTCTATCTGAAGCTGCGGCGCTACGACCGCCGGCGCGTCGACGGCTGCTGGCTGTCCGACCATGAGATTTCGCACGTGGTGGCCGAACTGATGGCGATGAGCTTCGATCAACGCGCCGCCAATCCCTGTATCGGCGCCGAACGCGCCGACCTCGTGCTCGCCGGCTGCGCCATTCTCGACGCCATCCGCCGCGCCTTTCCGTGTCCGCGGCTGCGCGTCGCCGATCGCGGCCTGCGCGAAGGCATGCTGGTGGAGATGATGCGCGAAGACGGCGTGTGGGGCGAGGCGTGAAGGCGCCAAGGGTAAGCTGAACATGCCGCGGCTCAAGGACGAGAAGCGCCGAACCCTGTCGTCGCGGACCTGGCTGGAACGCCAGCTCAGCGATCCCTATGTGGCGCGCGCCAAACGCGAAGGCTTCCGCTCCCGCGCCGCCTATAAGCTTGCCGAGATCGACGACAAATATCGCCTGCTCAAGCCGGGCGGCCGCGTCGTCGACCTCGGCGCCGCCCCCGGCGGCTGGAGCGAAATCTCCGCGCGGCGGGTCGGATCGAGCGGCCGGGTGATCGCGCTCGATATTCTCGACATGAAGCCGATCCCAGGCGTGGAATTTCTCAAGCTGGATTTTCTCGACGCCGCCGCGCCGGACAGCCTCAAGGCGAGGCTCGGCGGCAAGGCCCAAGGAAAAGTAGACGTCGTCCTCTCCGACATGGCGGCCAATGCCACCGGCCACCGCCAGACCGACCACCTGCGCATCATGGCGCTCGCCGAGGCCGCGACGGCCTTCGCGCGCGAGGTGCTGGCGCCCGGCGGCGCGTTCGTGTGCAAGGTGCTGCAAGGCGGTACCGAGGCGACGCTGCTGGCCGAGCTCAAACGCGAGTTTGAGGCCGTCAGGCACGTCAAGCCGCCGGCCAGTCGCAGCGATTCCGCGGAGTTGTATCTGCTCGCGCGCGGCTATCGCGGCTCTTAGCTCCGCAGTTCCGCCACCTCCGCTTCCGCCGGCCGCCGTCCTGTGAGTTCGTCGCCGGCGTCGGGTTTTAGTTGCAAAAACACCAGCGCCGCGCTGGCGGCGAAGAGGCTGATGGCCAGAAAGGCCGGCGGGAAATCGGTGGCGCCCATGGTCGCCGAATGTTTCAGCCGCAGCGTGGTTTCGACGACGAGCGCGCCGATGGCGACGCCGGTCGACAGCGACAATTGCTGCGCGGCGGCGACCAGCGACGTCGCCCGACTCATCTTGGCCGGTTCGATCTCCGCATAGGCGATGGTGTTGATGCTGGTGAATTGCAGCGAGCGAAAGAAGCCGCCGGTGAGCAGGATGGCGATCATCGCCGCAAACGGCATGCCGGGGACGAAGGTCGCGCAGGCGGCGAGAAACAGGCTGCTGATGAGGCTGTTGTAGAGCAGCACGTTGCGATAGCCGAAGCGCCGCACGACGCTGGCAACGGCGGCCTTCATGAACATCGAGCCGAGCGCGCTGGTGAAGGTGATCAGGCCGGACTGGAACGGTGTCAGGTCGAAGCCGATTTGCAAGAGCAGCGGCAGCAGGAAGGGCAGGGCGCCGACACCGAGCCGGAACAGGAAACCGCCGACGATGCTGGCGCGGAAGGTCGGCAGCTTGAGCAGATTGAGATCGAGGATCGGCGCCGGCGTGCGCCCGGCATGGACGACATAGGCCGCGGTCGAGACGACGCCGACGCACAGCAGCGTGGCCACGACGCTCATCGGCAGGAATTCAAGGCCCAACACCGACAAGCCGAATGCCAGTCCGCCGATGCCGAGCCCCGACAGCAGGAAGCCGACAAAGTCGAATGGATCGCGATGTTCGATGCGGACATTCGGAATGAAGCGCGACGCCAGCACGATGCCCAGCAATCCGATCGGCACGTTGATCAGAAAAATCCAATGCCATGACGCGTAGGTGGTGATGAAGCCGCCGAGCGGCGGGCCGCAGATCGGGCCGATCAGCGCCGGCATGGTGACCAGCGACATGGCGTTGAGCAGGAGCTTCTTGTCGATGCTGCGCACCAGGATGAGGCGCCCGACCGGCGTCATCATCGCGCCGCCCATGCCCTGCACGACGCGCGCGAACACGAATTCTTCCAGCGAATGCGAGGCGGCGCAGCCGATCGAGCCCATGATGAAAACGCCGATGGCGATGCGAAACACGTTGCGCGGGCCGAAGCGGTCGGCGGTCCAGCCGCTCGCCGGAATGCAGATGGCAAGCGACAGCAGGTAGGAGGTGACGGCAAGCTTCAGGGCCAGCGGATTGGTGCCGATGGCGCGCGCGATGGCCGGCAGCGACGTCGAGATCACCGTGGAGTCCATGTTCTCCATGAACAGCGCCACAGCGACGATCAGCGGCACGATGCGGTCGTCCGTTTGCGACGGCATGCGCGTGGCTATTGGCTCTTCGGCGGGGCGGCTTGAAGCCGTTGCAGGCCCTCGGCCGGCTGCTGGAAGGTGGGATCGAGCGTAAGCGCCTGGCGAAAGTCGGCGATGGCGCGCGCGGCATCGCCCATCTTTTCACGGATCAGGCCGCGGGTCGAGAACGCGCTCGCCGACTGGTCATCGAGAGAGATCGCATGATCGGCGTCGGCCAGCGCCTGGGCAGTGTCGCCGGCGAGATAATGCGCCCAGGCCCGGTTGTAATAGGCGAGCGTCGCGGTCGGCGACAGCGACAGGGCGAGCGTATAGTCGGCGATGGCGGCGGCAAGATCGAGCCGCTCGCGCTTGGCGTTGCCGCGGTTGATGTAGGCGTCCGGCGAGGCCGGATCGAGCTTGATCGCCTGCTCCAGGTCGGCCATGGCGCGGTCGATTTCGCCCTTGGCTTCCCAGGCGCTGCCGCGGTTGTTGTAGGCCGCGGCAGTCGGATTGAGCCTGATCGCCTGGTCGTAGTCGGCGATCGCCCGGTCGACGTCGCCCTTGCGCCGCCAGGCGATGCCGCGATTGTAATAGGCGGCGGCATAATTGGCATCGATGCGGATCGCCGCGTCATAGTCGGCGATGGCGCGGGCGGGATCGCCCTTGTCGTCGTCGGCATTGCCGCGATTGTTGTAGGCGATGGCGAACTGCGGACTGAGCTTGATTGCGGTATCGTAGTCGGCAATGGCGCGGTCGAAATCGTGCTTCTGAAAATAGGCATAGCCGCGCTCGTTGAAGGCGCTCGCCTGCATGGGATCGAGCCGCACCGCCTCGCTCAAATCGGCGATGGCCCGATCGAGTTCGCCGATCCGGCGTCGCGCGAGGCCGCGGTCGTAGTGGAAGCGGGCATTATTCGGATCGAGCGCGACGGCCTGATCGTAATCCGCCATCGCCGCATTGCGGTCGCCTTTGTCGGCCGCGGCGTTGCCGCGGTTGCCGTAGGCTTGCGCATTCTTCGGATCAAGCTGAATGGCGGTCGTGAGGTCGGCGATGGCGCGATCGTAATCGCGCTGCTCGTAGGCCACCAGGCCGCGATTGACATAGGCCAGGGCGAACTGCGGCGACAGCTTGATGGCGCGATCGAGGTCGGCGCCGGCATGGACAAAATCGCCCTTGGCGCGATAGGCGTCGCCGCGATTGTTGCAGGCGGCGGCGAGATTGGGATCGAGCCGCAATGCTTGACTGTAATCGGCGATGGCGCGGACGAAGTCGCCCTTCGAGAACCAGGCGATGCCGCGGTTGTTGAGCGCCGATGTGTTGCGCGGATCGAGCCGGATGGCCTGATCGTAGTCGGCGATGGCGTGGTCGAGGTCGCCTTTGCGGCGAAAAGCGAGGCCGCGATTGAAATAGGCGGCGGCGAAGTTGGGCGCCAGCGCAATCGCCGCATTGTAATCGGCAATGGCGCGGTCGAAATCGCTTTTCTCGTCGAACGCATTGCCGCGCATCATGAACGTGCTGGCGTCCGTGGCGTCGAGCTTGATGGCACGGTCGAGATCGGCGACGGCGCCGTCGATATCGTGCTGGGCCAGCAGCAGGCTGGCGCGGTTGGCGAAGGCCCGGGCATAGCTCGGATTGAGCGCGATGGCGGCGTCGAAATCCTTCCGCGCGCTGGTGAGGTCGCCTGCGCCGCGGAACGCCGCGCCGCGGTTGTCGTGCAGGATGGCGAGGTTGACAGGCTGGTAGCGGTCGGAATCGATCAAGGCGCTGCAGGAGGCAACGCGCTCCTCGTTGGTGGCCCGCCATTGTCCGGTGCAGCGGCGTTCGTTGGCCGCGTCCGGGGGCGAGGGCGAGTCTTGAGCCCGGGGCGAGTCTTGGGCCCGGGGCGAGTCCTGGGCCCGGGGCGAGTCTTGAGCCCGGGGCGAGTCTTGGGCCCGGGGCAAGTCTTGGGCCCGGGGCAAGTCTTGGGCCCGAGGCAAGTCCTGGGGCCGGGGCACGTCCTGGGCCCGGGCCGGCACGGCAGCCAGAAGAATGATGGCGAAAAGCGGCAGCCATCGCAGGATTCGGCCAGGCCCGAAGAGAAGTAGGACTGTCATCAGCGCAATTTACTCTGCGCCCCCGTGGGGGACTAGCACAGGCGCTCCCCGCAAGCCTGCGACAATCGGCGTCACGCCGGTCGAATTTCAGGTCACCCGTTTGGCCGCTTCCTCGACCATGCTCAGGTCGGAATATTTCTTCACGTCGATGTCGTCCTTGAGGAAGCCGACTTGCTTCTGCAGTTGCAAGCTATTCTGCAGAGCGGCGAGGTTCGGCATGCCATTCGGGTCGCGATATTGGTCGCGGTCGGTGAAGGCCCAGTCCATGCGCGCCGGCGGCGCCTTGTTGAGGCGGGCGACGATGGCGACAGCCTCCTCGTGATTGTTCGGATCTTCGTACCAGCGGATCGCCCGCACCACGTCCTCGAGAAAATCGACCAGCGCGGCGCGGTTTTGTTGGATAAAGCCGGTGCGCGCCGTCCACATCGTCAGCTGCGTGACGCCGAAGGCGTCCTTTTGGGTGAATAACGTGTCGGCCATCGCGCGCAGATCGGGATCGAGCGAGAACGGCGGCACCGCGCTGATCAGATCGGCTTTCTTCTCGGCGAGCATCGCGCGCATGGCGGGGAACGGCGCCTCGACGATGGTGTAGTCCTTATTGGCCTCCAGCCCGCCTTTTCGCAGCATGGCGCGCATGGCGATATCGACGGCGCTGCCCATGGCGTTGGTGGCAAGCACCTTGCCCTTGAGGTCGGCCACGGTTTTGACCGGACCGTCCTTGAGCACCATGAATTGATTGCTGCCGTGACCCGCCACGCCGTCCTGGATCTCGTCGCTGATGACGCGCAGGTCGTCCATACGCGCATTCTGGATGGCAAGGCCGAATGAGGAGAACGCCAGCGGGCCGATATCGATCTCGCCCGACGCCAGCGCGGTGATGACCGGAGGCGTGCCTTCGAAGCGGGTCGCTTCGGCGATGTAAGACTTGCCGAAGTGGTGGAGAATATCCTTCTTCTCCAGCACCAGCGGCGCCAGCGATGCCGGCACGACGACCCAGCCGACGCGAATCTTCACCGGCGCAGTTTGCGCAGCCGCGGGGCGGCGGGCGGCCGCCAGCGCCGCGCTGGCGGTCAGCGCGCCAAGGCCGAATTGCCGCCGATCGAGCTGTGTCTTCATGGCGTTTCCACCCATTTTACGGTGTTAAGGTCTATCAATTGCCGCCAAGGCGTGCTATCGACCGCCGCCAACCCAAAAGCGGGTCAACGAGTCGGGCGAGGGACTTAAAGTCCGCTCGTTGCGAGGCGTCAACCCGATGCGCCGGTCCGGCATTTCCGGGCCTTGCGGAGTTGGCAATGGCAGTGACTTCAAAAGACATTTTGCGCGAAGCCTATACGTTCGACGACGTGCTGTTAAAGCCCGGCCTGTCCGACGTCTTGCCGTCGGACGTCGACATCCGGTCGCGAATCACGCGCAACGTCGCCCTCAACATCCCCATTCTTGCTTCCGCCATGGACACGGTGACCGAGGCCAATATGGCGATCGCCATGGCGCAGGCCGGCGGCGTCGGTGTCATTCACCGCAATCTCGAACCGGCGCTGCAGGCGGCGCAGGTGCGCCAGGTGAAGAAATTCGAATCCGGCATGGTGGTGAACCCGGTCACCATTGCGCCGGACGCCTCGCTCGCCGACGCGCTGACATTGATGCAGGACAACCGCATTTCCGGCATTCCGGTGGTGGAGGGCGGCGGCGCAGGACGCGCCGGCAAGCTGGTCGGCATCCTCACCAACCGCGACGTGCGCTTCGCCACCGACCGGCGGCAAAAAGTTTCCGAGCTGATGACCCGGGAGCATCTGGTCACGGTGCGCGAAAGCGTCGGCCAGGACGAGGCCAAGCGTCTGTTGCACCAGCACCGCATCGAAAAGCTCCTGGTGGTCGACAGCGACTATCGCTGCGTCGGCTTGATCACGGTCAAGGACATCGAAAAGGCGGTGGCCAATCCCAACGCCTGCAAGGACGAGCAGGGCCGGCTGCGGGTCGCCGCCGCGACCTCGGTGGGCGAGGCCGGCTACGCCCGTAGCGAAGCGCTGATCGAAGCCGGCGTCGATCTTGTCATCGTCGACACCGCGCATGGCCATTCCCGGCGGGTGCTCGAGGCCGTGACCCGCATCAAGCGCTTGTCGAACGCCGTGCAGGTGGTCGCCGGCAATATCGCTACGGCGGAAGCCGCCAAGGCGCTGATCGACGCCGGCGCCGACGCCATCAAGGTCGGCATCGGCCCGGGTTCGATCTGCACCACGCGCATCGTCGCCGGCGTCGGCGTGCCGCAGCTCACCGCGATCATGGATTCGGTCGAGGTGGCGAAACAGAGCAATACGCCGGTGATCGCCGACGGCGGCATCAAATATTCCGGCGATCTCGCCAAGGCGGTCGCAGCCGGCGCCGATTGCGCCATGGTTGGCTCGCTCTTGGCCGGCACCGACGAGACGCCCGGCGAGGTTTTTCTCTATCAGGGCCGCTCCTACAAAACCTATCGCGGCATGGGCTCGGTCACCGCCATGGCGCGCGGCTCGGCCGACCGCTATTTCCAGCAGGAAATCAAGGATACGCTCAAGCTTGTCCCCGAAGGCATCGAGGGCCAGGTGCCGTACAAGGGGCCGGTGGCCAACGTGCTGCACCAGCTGGTCGGCGGTCTGCGCGCCGCCATGGGCTATGTCGGCGCAAAGGATCTCGACGAGTTCCACCAGAAAGCCGAGTTCGTGCGAATCTCGGGTGCCGGTCTCCGCGAGAGCCATGTCCACGACGTCACGATCACGCGCGAGAGCCCGAATTATCCCAGCCGCAGCTAGGTGATCCGATGACCGGCGCGGCCACCGATCCGTTCGCGAAAGTACGCGCCGCCACTACCGCGCACCGCGCCGAGCACGGCTGCGGCGCCTATCCTTACGACAACGGTCCGCTGTTGGCGGCGCTGGCGGCGGCGGCCAATGCACGCCGCATTCTGGAATTGGGAACGGCGCTCGGCTACACCGCGCTGTCGTTTGCGTCCGGCGCGCCGGACGCTACCGTCGATACCATCGAGCGCGATCCGGACCACGTGCGGCTCGCCCGCGACAACATCGCCGCAGCCGCCATGGACCATCGCATTACCGTTCACGAGGGCGATTTCGCGACCGTTCTGCCGACGCTCGATCCCGGTTACGACGTCGCTTTCTTCGACGGCCATACGCCGTCGCCGGGCCTGCATAAGGCGCTGCGCGGACTGTTGCGTACCGGCGGCACGCTGATTACCGCCAACCTGAACCATGGCGGCACCGCCGACGCCGTGCGCAAAGCGCTGTTCGACGGCAAAACCTGGCGCAGCGCCTTGCTCGACGACGACGGCGAGTCGGCGATCAGCGTGAAGCTGTAAACGCCCGCGATTGGCGGGCGGCGTGAGCGCGTGCTAGGGACCAACACATCAGCCGGGGACTACGCCTATGACTGTTCAAGCGATCCTGATGCCGCTGTTTGTCGAGGTGATTCTGACCTTCCTGCTGCTGTTTTGGCTGGCGCCGCTACGCACCCGCGATTTCAACGCCGGCGTTGCCCGGCCCGATAATATTGCGCTGCGCGAACCGAATTGGTCGCCGCGCGCGCTTCAGGTCGGCTATGCCTTCAGCAACCAATTCGAACTGCCGGTTCTGTTTTACGTACTGACCATTCTGGCCTACCTGACGCATCTGGCGGGTATCGTGTTCGTGGTGCTGGCCTGGATCTTCGTGATCTTCCGCATTCTCCAGGCCTACGTGCATGTAACCGGCAATAACGTCCGCGTGCGCGGGGCATTTTTCGGCGTTGCCGCGCTTGCCCTTGCGGTCAATTGGGTGATCTACATCGTCGAAGTGCTGACGCTGCCGAGGTTATGATCGAATTCATTCAAACGGTGCTCAGGGGAGCAAACAATGCCGCTCGACCTTTGCCATCCGACCGCCCCGCACAAAAAGCTCAAACTGCCGGAATGGTATGTTTCGAACCTGATGCTCGATCGGGCGCTCGACGCGATCTGCCGGCGCGTCAAAAAGTTCGACCGTAAGCACGATATCCCGTACCTGGCCGGCTATAGCGAGGACGGCAAGACCATCTATATCGACCGCCATATGCCGCAATCGTTCAAGTACCGCGGCCGCGCCATCGATACCGATCGCTTCCTCATTCTCCACGAGGAGGTCGAGAAGACGCTGATCGACCAACTCGGATTGCATTATTTGCACGCTCATCAGATCGCAACCCGCGCCGAGCAGGCGGCGGTGCGCGCGGCCGGGGTGACATGGCGCGACTACGATCGATTTATGCAGAAATACGTCAAGCGCATGGGCGACGAGCGCCTTACCAGGGTGCCCGACGATCTCGACACCAAACCCTACCGTGACGAGCACGACGACGATTTGCTGCGGCGCATGCTCAAATCGATCGAGAAAGGCGGCGTGCCCAAAGGCTTCCGCGGCAGTCAGTTGCGCGATGCCGCCCACGACATCCGCAATTATATCCGCCGTCATGACAGCCGCGGCGCGCAACGCGCCAAAGCGACCGAGCAGGCCAAGACATGATGGCGGACCGCCGCGCAACGCGTCCATGATACCCGCCGCTCGCCTTGCCGCCGCGATCGAAGTTTTTGCCGATATCGATGCCCGGCGGCGCCCGGCGGCGGACGTGCTCAAGGATTGGGGTCTTGGGCACCGCTTTGCCGGCTCGTCGGATCGGGCCGCCATCGCCGGACTGGTTTATGATGCGTTGCGCCGCAAGGCATCGTCGGCCTGGATCATGGGTGAGGCGAGCCCGCGCGCTGCGTTGCTCGGCATGCTGCGCAGCGAGCGCGGCCACGACCTCGCGGCCATCCGGGCGCTCTGCAGCGGCGCGCGTTTTGCGCCCGCCCCGCTGACGGAAGCGGAAGAGGCCGCGCTCGCCTCCAATTTGCTCGCCGATGCGCCGGCCCATATCCAGGGCGACTACCCGGAATGGCTCGATCCGTATTTGGCGCGCGTCTTGGGCGAGGAGCGTGCGGCAGAGGGCGCCGCCCTGGCGAGCCGGGCGCCGCTCGATCTGCGCATCAACACGCTGAAGGCCGAGCGCGACGAACTGCTGCCCGATCTCAGCCATCTTGGCGCCGAACCGACGCGGTGGTCGCCGATCGGGCTGCGCATCCGGCTTGCCGCCGATGCCAAAAGCCCCGCGATCCACGCTGAGCCGCCGTTTCTCAAGGGGGCCATCGAGATTCAGGACGAAGGCTCGCAAGTGGCAGCGCTGTTGGCCGGCGCCAAGCCCGGCGAGCAGGTGGTCGATCTCGCCGCCGGGGCCGGCGGCAAGTCGCTGGCGCTCGCCGCCGCCATGGAGAACCGCGGCCAGATTTACGCGACCGACATCGACAAGCGGCAACTGGCGCCGATCCATGAGCGCCTGGCACGCGCCGGCGCGCGCAATATCCAGGTGCGGACGCCGCGCGGGCCCCGTCCCGTTTCCTCCTCCGCAAGCGGGGAAGCGGAAGGGTGGGTACTTGCCGATCTCGTCGGCCGCGCCGATCTCGTGCTGATCGACGCGCCGTGCACCGGCACCGGCACCTGGCGGCGCAATCCTGACGCCAAATGGCGCGTCCGCCCCGGCGCGCTTGCGGAAAGGCTCAAGCAGCAGGCCGCGCTGCTCGATTGCGCCGCCGCACTCGTCAAGCCTGGCGGCCATCGCCTACATCACCTGCTCCGTGCTGGCGGAGGAGAACGGCG
>Ga0182024_10006260_pt1 | contig 26241 bp, 22 predicted proteins | sample P32metaG_FD_120480 | JGI IMG/M metagenome (GOLD analysis project Ga0182024, IMG submission 120480) | Permafrost microbial communities from Stordalen Mire, Sweden - P3-2 metaG (Illumina Assembly) | ecosystem: Environmental > Terrestrial > Soil > Wetlands > Permafrost | place: Sweden: Stordalen... | reverse complement strand
TTTCCTCCGTGTGTCCCCTCTTTGGCATTGTCCCTTCCCCTTTCCAGGACTGTTCTGCCTAAGATAACTCTATTTTTCTTTGGTACAAGTTTTGGGTTTTGGGTCACGTTTTCAGCGGACGTATGTCTCTGGAAATGAAAGGAAAGAATCGACCTAAGCGGTATTCAGTCTGGTATGCCCCGACTCTTTTGAGTCCGCTGCGTCTGCCAGTTCCGCCATCCCGGCTTGAGAGGCAAGTGACTGAGATTAAAGCTTAATTCAGTTTTCTCTCGTTGTCACCTGCATCGATTTTCGGCCACCGGTGGTTGTTCTGTAGTGGCCCCCTTGCCCTATTCGGCTGTACGAGGAGTTTGGAGTTTCTTAAGACTTCCCAGTCACGCTCAGTCATCCAAACCTGGCGAGCAATTTTGTGAGTGACCTCAAGTCCGGCAAATCTTGTTCGCCCATTCCGCGAGTTTCGATTCTCGCGCGGCAACCCGTCGGACATGCGTGAATAGAAAACCCGCGAGCAATTTCGGCGACATTTGACATGGTCGCCCCAACGACTCTATCTTCTCCCAGACATCTATGAAGTAGTAGGTTCGCCGTAGGCTCTGAACCGGTGGCGATCGTGAAGGAGGAAACTGGAATGCTATCGAGGATGATGAGACGTGAATCATTGGTTTCTGGCGCTGGGCGTGGGGATTCCTTGTTGCCCTTTCTTCAACCATGTTCGCCAGCGATGCGGCCGCTCCTAGAGCCTCCGGGGATCCCGCCGCGATCGACCAGCTTTGGCGTCAAGCCAGCGCGAAATATGACTCTTCGCGCGCAACCATTCTTAAGAATGCGGACGGCGCGATCCATGACGGCCCCTTCCGGCCAGACTGGCAGTCCTTGCGGAATTACAAAGCGCCCGATTGGTATCGCGATGCAAAATTCGGCATCTTCATCCACTGGGGTGTGTACTCGGTACCTGCTTTTGGCAACGAATGGTATCCCCGCAACATGTATCGAGACGGTTCCGAAGAGTACAAGCATCACCTCGCCACCTACGGCTCGCCCGAAAAGTTCGGGTACAAAGACTTCATTCCGTTGTTCAAAGCGGAGCATTTTGATCCCGCCGCGTGGGCCCGGCTGTTCAAGGAATCCGGGGCGCGGTACGTCGTTCCTGTCTTTGAACATCATGACGGCTTTGCCATGTACGACAGCGGGCTCTCGGATTGGACCGCGGCGAAAATGGGTCCCCGGCGCGATCTGGTGGGAGATCTGGCGAAAGCCATTCGAGCCGAGGGCTTGCGGCTTGGCGCTTCTTCGCATCGGGTGGAACACAATTTTTTCCTGGAGACCGGCCCCGGCATACGGTCCGATATCAACGATCCGAAATATGCTGATTTCTATGGCCCGGCGCATACTTGGCTGGCAGGGAAGGGAGGCACTCCCCTTTCGAACGACTTTACGTACGTCTCCGAGGCCTGGGCTGACGATTGGCTCGCGCGTTCCTGCGAAATCGTGGAGAAATACCATCCCGACATGATCTATTTCGATTGGTGGATTGGGCAGCCCTCGATCCGCGGCAATCTGACTCGCTTCGCGGCCTTTTATTACAACGCATCGCTGAAATATGCAGGCCAGCCGGGAGTGATCAATTACAAAGACGTTGCCATGCAGGAGGACTCAGCAGTTCTGGACGTCGAACGCGGACAGCTGGCTGGCACTCGTCCGCTGGTTTGGCAGACCGACACTTCGATCAGCACCAAGTCGTGGGGTTACATTGACAATGATACTTTCAGGGAACCCAAGCCCATTGTTCACCAGTTGATTGACATCGTCAGCAAGAATGGAAACCTGCTGCTGAACGTAGGTCCGAAGTCGGACGGCACCATCCCGGAAGAAACTCAACATGTCCTGCGCGAAATTGGCGGCTGGCTGAAGGTAAACGGAGAAGCGATTTACGGCACGCGACCCTGGATCATCTATGGCGAAGGTCCAACCCAGGTGGCTGCCGGTTCCTTCCATGACACCGACGTCGAGGCCTACACGGCGGAGGATTTCCGTTTCACCCAGAAGGGTGACGCACTCTATGCCCTTGAAATGGCTTGGCCGTCGGGAGGTGAGGCGATCATAAAAACGCTGCGCCTGGGCGCGTTTCCCGGCCAGCCGCTCCAATCCGTAGCTTTGCTCGGTTCCAGCGAAAAACTTGCATTTCGCCAGCAGCCTGATGGCTTGCATATAACCCTCCCGGGGCAAGCGCCAGGCAAGTACGCCTATGCATTCCGAATTGATCTGAGCTCTACCCATTGAGAAATCCCGAGCAGTGACGTGGAGCAAGACCGGCTCGGACGCCATCGGGATTTTGATACGAAAAAGGCGCTGCTGACCTTACAATGTCGAGTCTCCTCACAGAGGCTGGACCTTGGCATTTTGTTTCCAATCAATCCGGAACTTTGAGCTCGTGCTATTCCGGCAAAGGCGAAAAGGCAATTTATGTCTTCCAAGAAGACCTCGTTGCATGCAGCTGTTCTCGGCCTGGCCCTGAGCGTACAAACCGTTTGGGCTGCTGAACCCTACCAAGTCACGATTGAGCAAGGTGTGAGCGCCAGGATGCGGGACGGAGTTGTCCTGCGCGCGGACATCTACCGGCCGAAGGCGGACGGCCAGTTCCCGGTGCTTCTTCAACGCACACCCTACGACAAGCGCAATGGCGCGGATTTCGCTTCCAAGGCTGCGGCGAATGGATTCGTTGCCATTGTTCAAGATGTTCGGGGACGGTACTCGTCCGAAGGCGAATGGTACACGTTCAAGCATGAATCGGATGACGGCTACGATACGGTCGAGTGGGCGGCGGCGCTGCCTTACTCAAACGGGCATGTGGGCATGTGGGGCGGTTCCTACGTGGGTGCCACGCAAATGCTGGCGGCCATCGCGCACCCGCCGCATCTTGCCGGCATTTGCCCGGTAGTGACCGCGAGCAATTACCACGACGGATGGACTTACCAGGGCGGAGCATTCGAGCAATGGTTTGACCAGTCGTGGACTTCAGGGCTGGCCCAAGACACCCTGAATCGCACCGTAGGAAAGAACACCAACGCGATGCTGGGGGCCACGAAACTTCCTCTTACCAACTATCCTCTGTTTAATTTTTCAGACGCTTCGGCGCCTGTCTCCACGTCTGCGCTGGCTCCATATTTCCTTGATTGGCTGGGTCATCCCAGCTACGACGAGTATTGGAAACAACTGTCAATTGAGGAGCACTATGCTGACATCACCGTTCCGGTGCTCCATATAGCAGCCTGGTACGACATTTTCCAGGGGGGATCGCTGCGTAACTATATTGGGATCAAGGCACGCGGTGGAAGTGACGCGGCACGCCACGGACAACATCTCCTGGTGGCCATCGGAGGTCACGCTGGCGGCGGCCGAAAGATTGGAGACGTCGACTTTGGACCTGCCGCGGCTGAGTACGATGAAAATGATCTCACTTTAAAGTGGTACCAATACCTTTTCCAAGGCGTTCAGAATGAATTTGCCGGTAAACCGGTGAAGATTTTCGTGATGGGTACGAATCAATGGCGGGAAGAGGATGACTGGCCGTTGGCGCGGGCGCAGAGCACCAAATATTTCCTGCATTCCGCGGAGGGGGCAAGTTCACTTCGCGGAGATGGCAGTCTGTCTGTGGCCGCCCCGCGATCTGAATCCTCGGACCACTATGTTTATGATCCAGCGAATCCCGCGCCCACCATCGGGGGCCCTTTGTGTTGTGATGGATGGCATCTGGCGCCGGGTCCGCGCGATCAGCGAGCGGTGGAAGCTCGTGACGACGTCCTGGTCTACACCACGCCGGCGTTCACGCAGGACACGGAAGTCACAGGGCCCGTCAGCCTTGAACTTTTTGCCCAGTCTTCGGCGGTCGACACCGACTTCGAAGCCAAGCTGGTGGATGTGGCGCCCGATGGATTCGCGCAGAACCTGACGGAAGGGATCATCCGAGCCCGCTATCGCAAATCGCAGGAAAAGCCCGAACTGATGAACCCTGGACAAATCTACAAGTTTGTCATTGATCTCTGGTCCACCAGCAATGTGTTCGTCAAGGGACATGCGTTGCGCCTGGAAATTTCGAGCAGCAACTTTCCCCGCTTCGACCGGAACATGAACACGGGCGAAGTGCAGGCCGTGGCGCGGAAATATGTATCTGCCACAAACACCATCTACCATGATGCCGAGCACCCGTCGGCAGTCATTTTGCCCATCGTGAAGTTCCCAGTGACACCTTTTGAATCAGCGCCGAAAGTGCGCCAAGGAAATTGAGCATTTTCCAGAGGACAGAAAGCGGAGACGGCAAATGAGAAAGAGTGTCTGGCTGTTGGGTCTCGTGTTTGCTTTTTGTTTAGGCGGCGCAGCACTTGCACAGACCGACGTCCCACAAGCCTCGCAACCGGCGCAGCCTGCATTGGCCGCGACTCCGCCCATGGGTTGGAACAGTTGGGATGGTTATGGGACTACGGTCACAGAAGCCGACGTAAAGGCGAATGCCCAATGGCTGGCCGAGCACTTGAAGCCCTTTGGCTGGCAGTACGTCGTGGTGGACATGGAATGGTTTGTCGCCAATCCCACAGCCGAAGGGAATTCCCGAGCTTCGCAATATAGTCTGGATAAATTTGGCCGCTACACGCCGGCAGTGAATCGGTTTCCGTCCGCCACGAATGATGCCGGGTTTAAGCCACTCGCCGACTATGTTCATTCCCTGGGCCTCAAATTCGGAATCCATATTCTGCGTGGAATCCCTAAGCAGTCAGTGGCCAATAAAACCCCTATCGCGGATTCAACTTTTTCCGCCGCGGATGGTGCGGATTCTTCCGACACCTGTCCCTGGAATTTCGACAACTTTGGTACGGACCCGAGCAAGCCAGCAGCCCAAGCTTATTACGACTCTATCGCCACGATGTACGCGGCATGGGGAGTAGATCTGATCAAAGTAGATTGCATCAGCAGTCATCCCTATAAAGGCGACGACATTCGGATGATCCGGCAAGCTTTGGACAAAGCCGGGAGGCCCATTATCCTCAGCCTTTCTCCCGGGCCGGCACCGCTGGAAAAGACAGATGAAATGCGGAAGTACGCGCAGATGTGGCGCATCTCCGATGATATTTGGGACCTATGGCACAGTCCCGTGGAGTACCCTCAAGGACTTGGAGACCAGTTCGCGAATGTCGCTAAATGGGCAGGGAATTCGCAACCGGGACATTTGCCGGATGCCGACATGCTGCCGTTGGGGTATTTGGGGCCGGCTCCGGGGTGGGGCAAGCCGCGCTACACCCGGCTTACGCACGATGAGCAGAGAACGCTGATTTCCCTTTGGGTTATGTTTCCTTCCCCGCTGATGGTGGGTGGCGACTTGCCCAGAGCGGATAAGTGGACGACCTCATTGCTTACCAATCCCGAGGTGATTGCCGTGGACCAGCACTCGATCGGGAACCATCCGGTAATCACGACGGACAAAACCATCGTATGGGTGGCGCAATCGTCCACGGGGAACGGCCGGTATCTGGCTGTTTTCAACACCGGGGAGTCCAGCCAGACGGTTCAGTATGCGTGGAACGATCTGGGCTTTCCGGCAACGAAATACAGCCTGAGGAACCTATGGGAACACAAAGATCTCGGTTCGGCGGACTCGCTCAGCGTAACCCTTCCGCCGCATGGCAGCGTTCTGGACGGCATGTCGCCGGTTAAGTAGTGAATGAAAGGTTGCGGAATTCAATCACGGACGATTAAGGACCAGCAGCCATGGCTGTCTCAAGCTCAACAAGTTCCAGCACAAGCGGTTCTCAAGGCCCTGCGCATCATCTTTTCCCCGCCGGCCAACTTGTCCCGTTCATCCTGGTGACCGCACTTTTCTTTTTGTGGGGAATTCCCAACAACCTCAACGATGTGCTGATTCGCCAGTTCATGAAGTCGTTCGCGATTTCGCGCTTTCAGGCTGGCCTGGTGCAATCTGCTTTCTACATGGGTTATTTTCTGTTGGCTATGCCGGCGGCACTGGTGATGAGAAGGGCTGGATACAAGGCTGGATTTATCATCGGCCTGTTGCTTTTTGGGTTGGGCGACTTCTTGTTTTGGCCAGCGGCGCTGATCGGGCGCTATGAGTTCTTTCTCCTCGCGCTGTTCGTGATCGCCAGTGGCTTATCGTTTCTGGAGACCGCGTCCAACCCTTTTATTGCGCAACTGGGGGACCCCGATACTTCCGAACGGCGGTTGAATTTCTCTCAGGCATTTAATCCGCTTGGAGCGATCTCCGGGGCCTTGATCGGCACTACTTTCATTTTCTCCGGGGTGGAACTCACGCCTACGGAAATCGCCGTAGGTAAAGCCCAGAACACATACCAGGCCTACCTGCGAACGGAAACACTTCGCGTGATCGAACCCTATCTGGTCATTGGCTGTATCGCTCTGGCCTGGGCATTCCTGATCTGGCGGACGAAATTTCCCAGCATTCAGAGCGAGCATGAGAACAGCCTGGAAGACCACGGGCGATTTAGGGAATTGTTCCACTACCCCCATTTCTTGCTGGCAGTGATGGCCCAATTTTTTTATGTCGGCGCTCAAGTCGGCACCTGGAGTTACTTCATTCAGTATGTCCAGGAGTACGCGCATCAGCCGGAAAAGGTCGCAGGCTATTTCCTCACCGGTACACTGGCTGCGTTTGGAGTGGGAAGATTTGTGTCCGCTTACCTGATGCGCTTTATCGCTCCCAACAAACTGATGGGTGCTTACGGTCTCGCCAATATTGTGCTCGTGAGCGTTGGAGTTCTGGCCCCAGGTTGGACTGGTCTTTGGGCCATTTTTCTCACCAGCTTTTTCATGTCACTGATGTTCCCCACAATTTTCGCTCTCGGACTCAAGGGACTGGGGCCGAACACGAAAATTGGCGGATCGCTGCTGGTGATGGCAATCGTTGGGGGCGCGGTCCTAACGCCGCTGATGGGATTGATCTCGGAGCAATTTCATAGCATCGCGTTGGCGTATTCGGTCCCGCTGATTGCCTACATTATTATTGCGTTCTATTCCTTGCTGGGGTCGAAGCCGCGAGAACTCGCACCTACCACGTGATCCGTATTAGCGAAAGCGCCTGCCGTGGTAGCGTAAAGTTGAGACGGATCTGGCCTTCTTTCACGGCGACCCATTGCGGAGAACCTAGCTCTTGTAGTTGACCAGCGTCTTCCAAACGCCTCTGTTGTTCGGCTGAAGGATGGGATGGTGAGCCTATGTTCTTCCACTCGGCATAGGCATTGCTATGTGTCCCGTCCACGCGCAAATGTTCGATCAGAGCCGTCTTCGAGCCATCTGGAATTCCGCCAATGGTCAGAAGAATCGGAGCATCCGGTGCCGGCATGTCATCATCCTGATAGTTCCAGGCGAGAATCGTAATGTCGTGATCGTGGCGAGTCGCAATCGCGCTGACATCAGGGCGTCCGCGGACTCCAGTCTGCAGCATTTCCTCTACGGGGACCGCTCCGGTACTGCTTAGATCGAGGCGCTCGCCATTCAGCAGCCCGAACAGGCGGAAGGTATTCAACACCGCTTTATCGACTCCGTTGGTTGCCAAGTCGCGAAAGCCCGCGAAATACGGCTGGTTCTCGAATTCAAATGCCCAGGTGACTGCTCCCTGAAAATTCACCCGTTCTTGGGCTGCGAGCGTATAAATCTGATTAAGAACTGTCGCTGTATAAGCCGCATACAAGGGCCCATTTCTGTAGGCATTCTCTGGATGCTGCTCGGCGGAACAGGCCGCGCAACCTTCGGGATCGGATTCGCCGAGAATGATCGGCGTCTTTTGCCACTCAGGAAAAGAAGCAACAATCTTGAAGCCCCGCTGGATCGCAGCCAGGTGATTGCGAATCCCCATACGAACGTGACCATTTTCAAACACTGGCGCTCCCTTGGGATGGAAGCTGATGAAATCCAACGGAGCCCCGCTCTTACCGGTCGCATAGTTCGGCTGGTGAGCACAGTGTTCCAGAAACCGTCTCAGGAATTCCGCAGCATGGTCGTTGGCGGGCCCGGTGGAATCGGGACCACCCACCTGCGCGCCGGGCAAGGCCCTCAAAACGGCGTCGGCGGCATAGTCGTAAAGCTTAAAGTATTCTTCCCGCGTCCCCTTCCAGTACGGGATATCGGGTTCATTCCACACCTCCCACAACCAACTTCTGGCCTCCGCATCGCCGTACCGTTCCTGTAAGTGTTGGACAAAGTGGAACACCAGATCCGCCCACTTTTCGTAGTTCTTCGGCGGATAAGCCCAACCGGTAAAGATCGATCCTTGAGGAAAATTGTGCCGGTAGGGATCGGGATTGACGGAAAGCGATTGTGGCATGAACCCCAGTTCTACGAGCGGCTTTATGCCCAAGTCGTGATAAGTGTCGAAGATCCTGTCCACGATGGTCCAGTCGTAGATGGGTTTGCCGTTTGCGTCTTCTGAATAGACATTGGTGGAACCCCACTTCAAAGAGAACGATCCGTCTCCAGTGGTGAACAAATTGTGGGTCCGAATATGCACGGGAAGCGGACTCATTGCGGCCAATTCCCCCAGCAGCTTTTTCCCATTGGGAGCGTAGGTATAATTCGGCTCGTCATACCCGAAGTAGTTCCAGATGGGCGTGAAGGTGCCTTCCGTCTGGTCCGCCCTTACTTCGATGGACACACTGGCCGGAGCCTCTTGCGCATTCAGCCCACCACTAAAAAGCAAGAAGAGGGCGGTGCAAAAGAGTGTCCACAATCGACCGAACTTTAAATTGGAATTATTCCCTCGCATGAGCTTTTCCGTAAACGATTGCGATAGTCTACGCAACACGGCATAACGCATTCGTTACGTTCAGCGGAGATTCATTTTGGCTTCGTGATTGCCCCTTGTGAGGCCGACGATACCAGCGCCGCGTACTTTGCGAACACCCCTGTCGGATAACGCGGCTGCGGCGCTTTCCATTCCGCCAATCTTTGCCGAAGCGTAGCGTCATCAATCTCAACTTCCAGCAAGCGTTTGGTCACATCGATGTTGATGATGTCGCCTTCATGCACTGCGGCAATTGGGCCGCCCAGCGCCGCTTCCGGCGAAACGTGCCCCATCATCAAACCATGAGTTGCGCCGCTGAAGCGGCCATCGGTCAGCAGCGCCACCGATCCACCGAGTCCTTCGCCCACGATCGCGCCGGTCACACTGAGCATTTCCCGCATGCCGGGGCCGCCCTTTGGGCCTTCGTTGCGAATGACCAGCACGTCGCCAGCCTGAATACGTTGCGAAGTCACGGCGGTCATGGCATCTTCCTCGGATTCGAAAACGCGAGCTGGTCCGCGATGCGACAGCCGCTCGTGCCCGCTGATTTTCGCCACACATCCTTCCGGTGCCAAATTGCCCTTCAGGATCACGAGGCCACCGGTTTTTTTCAAGGGACGATCGAGAGGCGCAATGACTTCCTGCCCGGGAGTTTCAATAGCGCTGTCACTCTCCGCAGACAAGCTGTGCCCGGTGACGGTGAGCGCTTTGGGGTGAAGGTGTCCGCCGCGGAGCAGACGGCGGGCCAGCAGCCGCACCCCGCCTGCGCGATGCATGTCGGCGGCTACAAATCGTCCGGAAGGTTTGAGATCGGCGAGCAACGGAGTACGTTCACTTACCGTCTCGAAATCATCAATCTCGAGGTCAACGCCCGCTTCTCTCGCGATTGCTAGAAGATGCAGCACGGCGTTGGTTGAGCCGCCTGTCGAGGCCACGGCCGCAATCGCGTTCTCGAAGGCCGGCCGCGTCAGAATGTCCTTAGGCACGATGTCTTTCTTTAGCAGATTCAGAACAATTTCCCCGCAGCTAAAAGCAATTTTGTCTTTATCTGGGTCTTGGGCAGGCACGCTATTAAAGCCCATCGGCGAGAGACCGATCATCTCCATCACCGTGGACATGGTGTTCGCCGTGTACTGTCCACCACATGCGCCTGCGCCCGGGCATGCGACGTTTTCGAGATCATGCAATTCGGCGTCGGTGATCTTTCCGGCGGCATTCGCTCCCACGGCCTCGAACACATCCTGGATGGTCACATCTTTGCCACGAAATGTGCCGGCGGCGATGGTCCCGCCATAAAGCACAAACCCAGGAATATTTAGCCGCGCCAGAGCCATGGCCGCCGCAGGAATGGTTTTATCGCAGCCCACCACGCAAACCACCGCGTCAAACATCTGGCCGCGGCAAACCAGTTCAATCGAGTCGGCGATCACTTCGCGGCTCACCAGCGAGGCGCGCATGCCTTCAGTGCCCATGGTTTCGCCATCGCTGATCGCGATGGTGTTGAACTCCATGGGCGTGCCACCAGCGGCGCGAATGCCTTCCTTCACCTTGGCCGCAACCCGGCGCAGGTGAAAGTTGCAAGGCATGGTTTCGATCCAGGTATTGGCGACGCCAATCAGCGGCTTGGAAAGGTCGCTGTCAGTGAATCCAATGGCTTTGAACATGGCGCGGGACGGAGCCCGGTCGCGTCCATCTGTGATGCCGCGGCTGCGATGCTTCAGATCCATAGGTGTAAAAGATTACGATGTCTGAGTCGCAAAGAGGAAGCCCTAAAATGGTTTGTCTTGAAGATTTTGGTGCAAGGATCCGCCATCCACGTCAGTGAACGGCAGCCGCGTTCTCACTATTCGATCCAAAATCTTGGAGTCTTCCGAATATGCTCGGAGCGTCCCAATCCATAAGAAAGAGGAGCACCAAAAGGACGATGACGGCCATTATGGAGGCGATCAAACCCCTGTCTGAAACGTCATCAATCAGTCCAAAATGGAGAATTGCTACTGCGCCCAAGCCAATAATCCAGGTTGACACAATGACGAAGACATTGCGTCTGGAATAACACCGCATGAGAGTGCTGAACATAATAGCTGCCGACAACCAGAACCCAATCCAACTGGCAATCGCATGCGACCCCACCATCCCATCCATCTCCAGGAGGGCCGTTAGGCCAATCGAAGTCATGGCTGCGCTCAGCAGAAGCTTCTGACTGAGAAGCTGCCTAGGCGTGGATTGAGAATCTTCTCGCGCTGCCTTAACGAACTCCGCACCCACAAACATGAAGAACCAAGCCACACTGATGGCTTCAAATTTCCACGGCCAGTCGAAATGCTCCTGGGCGTACATGACCCGCCGCATACCCCCCCAAAAAGTAAAACATTGGCGAAGAAAGCTACGGAGTTCTCGTATTTCCACATCGACTAACTCCAACGGCTCAGTTATCCCGAGACACCTCTAGGGAGCCGTGTTGCCAAATACTCTACACCTTCTTGGTTTCCGGTACACCTCAAATCAGGGCGGGGATGGTCACGTTCTTGCGGCACTCGCAGAGGTGTTTCGTATTCCCGCCGAGGCGGGAGGATGCGGAGTGGAAGACCACTGTGCCTCCAAATCGGCCAAGTCCTTCGGGGGGGCGCCGACGCGAACATCGGTTACATCCACAATTGCGTGCCAATCGCGACAGAGCTGGCCAATCTGCTTTGCATTTGCCTCGAGTAGCAGCGTTACCGAGTGTTCCTGCCCGGCGGCGCTGGCTTTCACATAAGGCAGATCCAGTGCGCGCCGGGAAGCGGCGTTCAGGATACGCATCAGCGTGCCTTGCGTGTTGCGATAACGAATGTGAAAGGCGTGCATTTAGATTCTTCTCCCTAATCTTCTTCAAACAACATTTCCGAGAGCGCCGCTCCCGCCGGAACCATGGGGTAAACGTTCGCTTCCGGCTGACAATCAAAAACCAGCAACTCCGGCTCGGACGAATGCAGAAAACGTTCCAGCGCGTCCCCGGTTTGCTCCGTGACCGGGAACTCGCGCATGGCTTCTTCGCCAAGACGAGAGGCGTGAATCTTGTAAGCTTCGGCAATGGCAACGAAATCCGGGTTGTCACTCAAGTCAGTTTCAGCATAGTTGCGCGCATAGAAAAGCTGCTGCCACTGCCGCACCATGCCAAGATATTTGTTATCAATGATCACGTTCTTAATCGGCAGGTTGAGCCGCCGCACCGTGGCCAGTTCCTGAATGTTCATCTGGAAGCCGCCGTCGCCGGAGACACAGACCACCAGGGCATCCGGCTTCGCCATCTGCACTCCGATGGCCGCTGGCAATGCAAAACCCATGGAGCCGAGGCCGCCCGAGGTAACGAATCCTCGTGGAAACGACGAACGATAGCGCTGCGCCGCCCACATCTGATGCTGGCCCACGTCGGTAACCACGAAGCTGTTCTCCGGCAGGCGGCTGAAGAGTTCGTCAAGAAAGCGAACCGTCGACTGGGACAATCCTCGGGGATCGAGCTCCGCGCGCTCAGGGCCGCCTGCTACCGCACGCCACTCACTCCAATCAGGAAGCGAAATCTTTTTTACTTCGCGGTGAAAAGCCGGAATCGTGTCCGCGAGATCGCCGATCACGGGCAGTTCGCAAGCCCGCACACGGTCGAGTTGTGCGGGATCAATTTCAAAATGCACAATGCGCGCATCCGGAGCGAAGCGGGTGGGATCGCCGGTCACACGATCATCGAGACGGGCCCCGAACACCAGCAGCAAGTCCGTCTCATGCAACGCAGTATTCGAGGCACGTGTGCCATGCATCCCCACCATGCCGAGATAGTACGGTGCTTCCGGTGGAACCGCCCCTAATCCATGAACCGTCGCAATGGTCGGAATGTTCAGATGATCGAGCAAGCGGCGCAGATCGGAAACCGCTCCAGAAATCTTGGCGCCAGCGCCGACGAGTGCCACCGGCTTCTTTGCGGCTTGCAGCATTGCGATCAGTTTTTCACTGAATCCAGATTCGGCGTGAACATCGGATGGCTTGGCGTGCGGGATAAACTTCACCGCGCCCGCGAACTCCATCTTGGCCTTCATGACGTCCGTGGGAATGTCTATGACGACCGGCCCGGGCCGTCCACTCCGCGCCCAATGAAATCCTTCCGCAATTGCGGACGGAATTTCTTCAATGGTGCGAACCAGGCGGCTCCATTTGGTGAGGGAAAGCGTCATGCCGAAAACGTCAGTTTCCTGGAATGCGTCCGTGCCGATCATCGCAGTGCGGACTTGTCCAGTGATGCAGACCAATGGGACTGAATCCATCTTGGCGTCAGCGATGCCCGTAACAAGATTTGTCGCGCCCGGGCCGCTGGTAGCCATGGCTACGCCAACTTTGCCGGTCGCGCGCGCATAACCTTCTGCGGCAAACACCGCGCCCTGCTCGTGGCGAGTGAGAATGTGGCGGACACCGCTGCCATCGAGTGCGTCATAGAGCGGCATAATTGCGCCGCCGGGATAGCCGAACACCAGGTCGATGCCCTCGGCGCGCAAACAGCGCAGAACGATTTCGGCTCCCTTAAGCATTCACCACCTTTGGTTCAGGCTTAGGTTTGGATTTCTTAGCTTCCTTCGGCAGCCACGACATCATCCCGCGCAACTCAGCTCCCACAATCTCAATCGGGTGCTGCTTCTCTTTTTCGCGCAGGGCCGCGAACTTCTTGCCGCCACTCTTGTTCTCTTCAATCCACTCTTTCGCAAACTGACCGCTTTGAATCTCGCCCAAAATCTTTTTCATCTGGATGCGAGTCTCATCGCCCACCACTCTTTCGCCGCGCGTCAGGTCGCCATATTCTGCGGTATTCGAAATTGAATCGCGCATACTGGCGAGGCCACCTTCGTAGATCAGGTCTACGATCAGCTTCACTTCATGTAGGCACTCGAAATAAGCAATTTCGGGCGCGTAGCCGGCCTCCACCAGAGTCTCAAAACCCTTCTTGATCAGGGATGTGAGGCCGCCGCAGAGCACCGTCTGCTCGCCAAACAGATCGCTTTCGGTTTCTTCCTTGAAAGTGGTTTGCAGAACACCGGCGCGGGTCGAACCGATTCCGTAAGCGTAGGCCAAAGCCAATTCGTGAGCGTGACCGCTGGCGTCCTGCTGAATTGCAATCAATGACGGAACCCCGCGGCCTTCGGTGTAGACGCGTCGAACCAGATGACCAGGGCTTTTGGGCGCGATCATGACTACGTCCACATCTTTCGGCGGGAGGATGGTTTTGAAATGAATGCTGAATCCGTGGGAGACGCCGAGCACCTTGCCTGTCGTCAGGCCGGCGCGGATCTGCGATTCGAAGAACTCGCCTTGGGTCTCGTCCGGGGTGAGGATCTGGATCCAATCAGCGCGTTTGGCGGCTTGGGCCGGTGCAACGACCTCCATTCCGTCTGCCCTGGCCTGCTGGGCGCTCTGCCGGGTTGGGTCGAGCCCAATGATGACGTCATAGCCGCTGTCGCGCAGGTTCTGGGCTTGGGCGTGGCCCTGGCTTCCGTAGCCGAAGATAGCGATGGTTTTGCCCTTCAGGGCGGATGGATTGGCGTCGCGCTCGTAAAAAATTGTGGCCACTCTCTCTCCAATCTCGAATAACACGTTCACTCGCTAGCAAACCGACCGGTCGGTCGGTACGAAAATGTTAGCTGGGCTTAAGACCTCTGTCAAGGCCCAAAAAGGGCACCCTACGCTATAATGGGCCAACTTTCTCCCTCATCTCCAGCTGCTGTCTATGGACAAAGGCTCGGTGTTCTTCGTTCGAACATGAATATTCACCTTCAGGCCCCGCCTCGCCTCAGACTGCTCCTCGACCTGGAGCCGGCCCACCGCGTCTTCTTCCGCAACCTGGCCGACACAGTTTGGCGCCGGACGGTACCCCCTGTCGCTACCACGTCGAGGCCCGGGCCTTTCTGGAACGACGTCTTTGTCTACTCCGCCATACCCTGGCGATCGTTTTTTGAATCAGTACTCTGGCACGTGCTGGTGGTTGCTGTGGTGTGGAGCTTATTCCTGAGGACGCCGCGCGAAACCTCCCAGCAGCGGATGTTCCGCGAATCGCACATCAGCTACTACCCACCTTCCAAGTCCTTTGCAACAGTGGAGAGCCGTCGACCGCGCGTTCGTCCGCAGCCCAAGGCACAGAGCAAGTCCGCACATCAGCAGAAGATCGTAGTGAGACCGGAGCGCAGCGCTCATAGCCTCATCCTGCCGCCCGACCTCAAGCTGGCCACCTCAGGCCGATCCGATATCGTAGCTTCGAAGATCGCAGCTTCAAATCCAGCTCTTCCCGCGATGCCGCTCTCCGCCGCCGGCCGCTCGCGACGAGCCACGCTTGCCAATTCGATTTCCGCAGTGGGCCCACCGCCTGAAGTTGGCCAAACCACGACTCGCCGGCTGGGACTGCCTCAGGCGTCGGCGGTTGCACCTGCACCTGAAGTTGGCGGGGTTTCGGCACGACGGGCGATGGCCGCCCCCAATGCAGCCGTCGTCGCGCCACCGCCTACAGTGCAAGGCTCCATACGCAAGGTTGGGGACATCAACATCGGCCGCTCAGAAGCAGTCGCACCCTCGCCGCAGTTGCCCATGCATGAGCAGCACACGGTCCCGGGAATGGCGCAAGCGGTTTTGGCCGGCAGGTCCGCCGCGATCGTGCCTCCACCGCCATCTGTTAGAGGCTCGGGGAGGCTCGCCGATGGACGCGGAAGCCCACTCTCCGGCGCGGTTGTCCGAGCGGTACCACCTGCTCCATCCATTGGGGGCAGTGGCAAATCCAGGGAGGGCAGACCTGCGAATTCTTTGTCCACTGGTGGTGCACAAGTAGTCCCGCCCGCTCCGTCGGTCGATGGTGGGGGCAATTCCACTGCGGGCGGACGAGCGAGCCAGCTCTCCGGCGGTGGTGCGCAAGTGGTCCCGCCTGCTCCGTCCGTGTATGGCGGGGGGCTCTCTACTCGACGCGCGAACTCGCTTTCGAACGCCGGTTCGCAAGGAGTACCACCCGCTCCCTCCCTGAGCGGCGAGGGCAGTTCCGGCTTGGGCGGAAGAGGGAATCTGTCCACAGCTGGCATGCAAGTGGTGCCTCCGGCTCCGTCGGTGGATGGTGCTGGCAGTTCCATTGGAGGTGGCCGCGCGAACTCGTTGACCGATGCCGGTCTGCCGGCAGTCCCCCCGTCTCCATCAGTGGACGGCACCGGCAACTCTGTTGGAGGCGGAGGCCCCATGGCGACGAACATTCCACAAGAGGCTGCGCCGCCACCGGCGCAACCGGCGACCGACGACCGCAGCCAACCGGCGGTGCAGGAGCTGCCGGTGAATTTGATCGGGTTAGTGTTGGCCTTGCCAGGCACCTCCTATTTCTCCAACTACGAAGTCTTCGTCGCCAGAAGACGGCTCGGCAAAGATGAGACAGCGCTCATAAAACTGGTCTACGAGTTCCTTCCTTATCAACGGCGGCTGTCCGAAATTGGTCTGAAGAATGCAAAAGTGTACAAACTTACCGTCGTCAGAGACACGACTTGCGACGAAACGTTGATACAAATGCTGAATCCGCAAATCGACGAATCCCACCCCGGCACAAAGTATTCATTCGACCCTGCCATATTGGGTCCCAATGACCCCAATAGCCTGTTGCCTTGCTATCGCACAACCGCTGACGACTTCCGGAAAGCGCTTTCGCGAGCCCGCTAGCACCTTCAGAAGCATCCTCGATTGGCAATCCGTCTCGCAACTGTTTATTCTGTCGCCGGATGACTCGCGACACCACGCTCGACCCCCGTCAGGAAATTCTGCGTACGGCTGCCCGCCTTTTTCAGCAACAGGGATACGACGGAACATCCATGAACGACGTGGCCGCCGCTCTAAAGTTGAGCAAGGGCGGCCTCTATCACCACTTCCAGAGCAAGGACGAAATCCTGTTCAACCTGATGGATCACGCCATGGACATTACTCAGGAGCGGGTCATCAATGCCGTGCGCGGAATTGCTGATCCCGAAGGCCGGCTGCGTGCCTTGATCCGGCTGCACATCAGCGTTGTGTTAAGCATTCGCGATCGAGAAATTACGGTGATGTTGCACGAAAATCACCCGCTTCCGCCTCCCCTGCGCAAGCGCATTAATACACGCAAGAAGGATTATGTGCATTTCGTGGAGAATTTGATTCGGGAAGTGCAAGTGCTCCGCCAGCCCAAGGGTAACGTCAGCCCTCGTGCGGCGGCTTTCGCTCTGCTCGGGATGATCAACTGGATTTACCAGTGGTATCGTCCGGAGGGAACGCTGCAGGAAGAAAATTTGGCGCAGCAATATACGGATATATTTTTCGCTGGGGCGTTCCAGTGAGCAACTTCTTCGAACTTCCTGAACTGCAGAAGCAGCGCGAACAATCTGGGAAGCGGTACCTGGAGTTTCTGCGTGTGCCCTCTATGAGCGCGGGTATCTACACCCTCGCCGCAGGAAGCGCCGATCCGCAAAAGCCGCACAAAGAGGACGAAATGTACTACGTGGTGGGGGCAAAGGGTGCATTCAAGTGGGGTCGGATGATCGCGCGATCGGGCAGGGAAGTGTAATTTGTGTGGGTGCGACCGTGGAGCATCATTTCCACGACATCACCGAAGAATTGACCGCGCTGGTGTTCTTCGCGCCCGCGGAAAGCTAGCCAGCGGTCACCGGCTACGTAGCGTCCTAATTTCCTTGAACAGGACCTTGCCCAACCATAACGATGCCGACGATTGCAATCAGGACCAGTAGCACCTGCCACCATTTTACCAGCATGATGACGTAAGACCGATACTGAACAATAGCCAGCATGAAAGCAGCATACCTTAACATGCATCTGTGTGAAGCTCGAATACCCTGACGTCACCACCACTGACTAAGGCGCGTGCGTCCCTTTGGCCGGGATCCAATAAACCTCTTCTTTCAGCACTTCCTTGGCGAAGCCGATCCGTTTGAGCATTCCTTTGCCGTTTTCAATCATGTCCGGATGTCCACAAAGGTATCCCACCGCGTTTGCTCCGGTCAGGCCCCACATGTCGGCGTACTTACGCAGCACGTCATCCACACGTCCAGTTTCTCCGGTCCATTTCTGATCGTCCCACGGACGGCTGATGGTGGGCACATACTGCAGCCAGGGAACTTCCTCCGCGAATTTTCTCAGCTCCTCGCAATATCCAAACTCCCAGGAGCGGCTGGCCCCGTTCAAAATGAAAAGTTTGTGCTCTCCCTTGAACGTGCCTTCTTTCCAGTCTTTGCAGAGAGTGCGAACATAGCTCACGAACGGCGCGACTCCAGTGACCGTGGAAACTAGCAGATGGTTTGTTCGTCCGCTCTTGTGATCGAGCGTGAATAGCCCTTTGGGACTTTTCCGCATGAGCATCTCGTCGCCGACCTGCAACTTGAAAAGCTTGGGAGTCAATTCGCCTTGCGGTACGAGTTCAAAGAAGAACTCAATTTCGCTTTCATAGGGCGAAGACACAATGGAGTAGGCGCGCTCGGAACGTTTGTCCGGCCCCTCCACACCCAAGGTGGCGTATTGTCCGGGAGTGAACTTGAACGCTCCTCCTGCCTGTACGCGAACCATCCACAAGTCATCAGCAAAATCCACACGCTTGGTGATTCGAGCGTGGTAAAACTTTTCGTCGGCAGTGGTCATTCTTCTCTCACCTCGCGAGTCCGCTCCATCAAAAGAGCGGTGTTAGTTTACAGCAGTTAGCCGCCTGCGCAACCGGCCTGGATCAACCCCTATCTTGGAATTGGGGGTACGTTTTATTGCGTGGAAACCGGCGGGCTCCACGCCTTCAAAGCCTCGAGTTCCTGCAGAGTCTTGCTCCAGGCCGTTTGGTCCTTCTTGGTGGCGACTGGAGAATTCAAATCCGCGTAGAAGTCGAGAATGTTCTGACGCAATTCGGGGGTGAGCTGGGCGAATTGATTCTTGTCTAAGTCGTCCAGAAGATGAGCGTAGGTTTTGTCTGCGAGTGAATATTCGCCCGGACTTGTGGGACGACCGGTGTCGCAATCCAGATTGGGCAGTTGGAGGTGCCCGCCTTGGACACTGCCCAAGAGTGTGCTGTAGTCTGCCACTGTGGTATCGATGCTCTTGATGTACATATCTTCGGTTTGCGTGGAGGGGATTTTAAAGGCGAGCACCTTGAAGGGGCCGACTTTGGGGACGATCTTCAGGAAGAAAGCCAGAACGCGCGCTCCGAACTTCGGCTTGCGATAACTTGTGCCCCATTCTTTTCTGTAGTTGGTGCGGGAGAGGTGATACAGGAACTGTTTCTCGTTGAAGTTCGGTGTGTCGCGAATGATCTCCTTGCGCCGGTTAATCAGGGCGACCCGAGTCATTTCGGGAACGACCTTCGCGATGGCGTGGCGGAACGTACCAATTGCCAAATCTTCGTCCCCAAATAAATCTGAAAGTTTGATTCCATAAGTCTGGAGAAAGGCCCGTTCCAAAAGGGGCTTGGCAACATTGAAGCCAATGAAGTCGTGGTAACTATCTGAGGTATAGCGGTTCTTTGCCACCTGCACCATGTCGAAGCCGAACTCCGTCTGAATATGCGCTCTTGGGTCGTCCGCATACGTGACGTGGTCACCGTATTTTTTTCGCAGCTTGGGAAAACCCAGCGCCACCACCTGGTTAATGGTCGGATGGCCGCTGTTGTCGGAAGCGTAATGTGCCAGACCTCCCAGAGCGAAGGCGTATTCATTGAGATCGGAGGATTGCTGGAGAAGTGCATTCACAAAATCTCCGGTGCGAACGTAATGGACCAGATCGCTGAAGTATTTGTTGCCAAAAGGGTAGTAACCCATGTCCTGAAGCAGACTGCCCCCATAGGCGTAAGAATGGGCCTGACGCAAATCTTCGGCACTTGCGGCGGGAAACCTCTTTAGCAGCAGAGGCTGGATCTGATCCTTCCACAATAGGTCGACGACTTCTTCGTGGGTAAGCACCGAATAACTGTTGCCTAGCCCCGAGCAGAGTAAGACAAATAGCGCCGTGGCGGCGCCTTTCCAGAGAAATGTCAGGTTTGGTCGCATGGCGAAAGCTTGGATGCGCATTAAGGCTCATACGGCATTATCGGCATTGCCACCCACCTGATCACCGTGTATCCCCCCCACCGGTTTATGGGCCGTTCCTCCTCGAAACGGGCCTCGAGGATCGAAGAAGGTGGGCTATTTATCGGTAAAATCCAAAAAAAGATTGACCCGTAAACCACTATTGGTCAATGAGTTACAAGACCAAGATCGCCCGTCGGTAATAGCAAGTCGTAACCACAAAGGGCTCACCCGTAACTTTACGCGGGGTCCAACCGGACCCTACACTTTATCCATGCACGCTTGGGAAGGAAATCCGCGGTTGGACGAATCGTCCGAGTATCGCTCGCTGGAGCCGACGCCGGAGTGCACGAAAACGAAGTCCGAGCGCCCGCACTCTATCAGCTGGCGAGTGCTGGCGGTGTTTGCCGCGGGATCTCTGCTGGGGCTGCCATTTCTAGCGACCGGCAACGTCCACGCAGCGTGGGCGCAAATTTCCCACATGTTCGCTTCTCTGCGGCGCTAAAGAGCCGTTTCCCGCTTGATTCTAAGAAGTTTTGCATCCAGACCGCCGGACCCCTAGTCTGCCATCTTTGCTACGTGCACATCGAAGCCGGTTTTCGGCAATAGTGACGTCAGTTCGAATGCCTTGAATCCATCTCCGGTGACTTCGGTGTGCCGATACAGACCTGGCTCGATTTCTGCAATTTCGTGGCGGCCTTCCATTTCCTCGAGAAACTGCTGTGCCGACTGTTCGCCCGCGTCGTGACTTTTCGCATTGCTTGATACTGCTTCCGCGGCGTATGACCGCACCAGCTTGGGCCAGTACTTCTCCAAGAGATCAGTACTGGCGAAAATGTCGGCCCAGATGATTTCGCCATTGACGGCCACAACCACTCCCACAGCCTTGCGGTCCCGCAACTGCTGGATCAGGCTTTGATAGTCGTGCAGAATGGGCGCGGCAACCGCATCGACTTTTTGCTTCACCTCGTCGTTCTGCATTACACGGGCGTAAGAACTGGTTCCGGCCACAACAGTGGCGGCAGGCGCGGAAAGACTGTAACTGAACGATTCCTTGGCTTTGCCAACTTCCGCCCAAACCTTTGTCTGGTCTTTATCCACCATGGCCTTGGCGCGGACGCCCGGCTGAGCCATGGTTGAGCCCATCGAGCCGAAGGTTGCCGTAGGCCCCGTCCAGCGGCCTGGCTCCACGCAGAACACGCTTAAGTCGATAGGATCGCTCTCCGCCGGCACTATGCGATCCTTGCCGATCACGCGGTCCTGCTTGCCTCCGGTCACAATCTCGCCAGCCAGCAGAATTAGTGGCCGCTTCGAGTTATTGATCAGCACCAATTGGTTGACCTGGGCTCCGCCGCCGGGTCTGCCGTCCGATATGGGGCCGGAGTGCTGATGGCGAGGCCTCACCAAAGGCTGGGCGTTTCCAGACTCCGTAACGATTACTTCACCGGAACGCAAGCCTTCATCCAGAGTGAGGAACTGCTGGGTGTCGTGGGACATCGCAGCCACCACCGGGAAAATTGTGAGATTTCCGTGGCGGATGGGCGCCAACACCCTATAGCCAGGGATCGGAGCCATTTCGCCCCCACGAGCCCGGCCCGGCACGACAATGGCGAGCCCGGCGAGAACTACAACCGCCAGAACCAGTAAACAAAGCTTCTTATTCATGAAGGTCCTCCCAACGCCCAGACACACTCCAGACTTGCGGGCTGCTAGCTCTTCTCTCGCGTTGCTTCTCGACTCGCTATTCATCGAACGGCAAAATTTCAGCTACTTGCGTCTAAATAATTGATAGCATCCAAACGGGCCGTGTCCGCCATGACAGATCGAGGTGTCCAATTCGTTGGAGAGGCGTCTACAGGGTTGGAGTCGCTTATGGCGGAGCTCTTTCAAAAAAGTTGTGGCCAGGAATTTGGCCTGAGCCACGAACAATTCATCGCGATTCTCGAAGAGGTTCGCGCCAAATATTTGCCTGCTGATGCAGGGCAAGCGGCGGTGCGGGAACTCTACGCAACCTTGCGCATTGAAGATCTCGCGCTCGCTCGTGCGTGTGCTGCGGGGAATGAACGCGCCTGGGAGCGGTTCTTGCTGCGATATCGCGAAAAGCTCTACGACGTCGCTGGATACATCACCAAGGAAAGCTCAAGCGCGCGCGAACTGGCGGATTCGTTGTATGCCGATCTCTATGGGATGTCTGCACGCGACGGGCAGCGAGTCTCCAAGCTGGCGTCTTATACCGGACGGGGTTCGTTGGAAGGCTGGTTGCGTACGGTCATGGCGCAGGAGCACGTCAATCGCTATCGGCGCCAGCGACGTCTGGTAAGTCTGGATGAAGAGAACGAAGAAGGCGTGCAGTTTGCGGCGGCAGAAACAGAACCGCCAATTGCTGTCGAACCCAGGCTTGAGGTCGCCATTGATGAGGTGCTGGCCGCGCTTTCCGCCGAAGACCGGTTTGTGCTGGCGTCGTATTATCTGGATGACCGCACTTTGGCCGACATTGCGTGCACGCTCTCGGTCCACGAATCCACCATCAGCCGCAAGGTGGACAAATTGGCCAAGTCCCTGCGCAAGCACATTTTGGCGGCATTGGGACGAAGCGGCATGAGCCGCCGTCAGGCAGAGGAGGCGCTGCAGGTGGATGTACGTGACCTTCGCCTGGATATCCGCAGTCGGCTGGCGCAAGAAACGTCGGCTGGTGCGTTCCCAGAGAAGAAGGCGGAAGCCCCGGCTGGTGATGCAGGTGGGTAAATCGAAGGACGGTTCGTCTTTCGGCAGTGATTTGGCAAAGTTCGATTGAAACTGATGATATGGAAGCACTTCCCAAAATCGTGCGACAACGCCTGCAATCGAGCGCCAAACCTGAGGTTCATCCCCAGTCGGACTTGCTGACGGCGTTTGTTGAAAAGCTGCTCAGTGAGCCGGAGCGCGTGCAAGTGATGAAGCACATGGCGCAATGTGAGGACTGTCGCGAGTGGTTGTTTTTGTCTACTCCACAACAAGCGCCAGTGCAGGGCGTAGGGAAAATTCCCAGCCGCGCCGGATGGCTCAGTTGGCCGGTGCTTCGCTGGGGAGCCGCGGTGGCCTGTGTTGTGGTTGTTGGAACCGCGGTCACACTGCGTCATCAAAGCCCGAACCGGTCGGCTTTAAGCGAGAAAGCTGTGAACGGAAAGGCTCAGGGCATGGCTACATTCACTGCTCCCGCCGAGGCTGTCGCACCAGCCGCAAATGGCAATCCGTCGGCGGAGATCAGATATAAGGTTGCTCGACCGAGAAAAGACGCAGACGAAGATAAGCTTGTAGCAAAGCTCGAAGCCCCGCCGCGGCCAAGCCCGAAGGCGATGACCGCAACTCCACAATTCCAAATACAGTTTGATCGATCCCGGCAGCACAACGCGAACGAAGTCGGGTCAGCCGGAGCAATCGGCGGAGACTCGGGGGCTGCTTGGAAAATGCCTACACCGGCGCCGGCCATGACCGCCAAGGGTGCGAATTTACAAGCTCAATCAGAAAATGGCAAGAAGCAAGCGCAGGCAGCTGCTTCACGCAACTTTGTCAACGTGCCTGCGGCGAGTGAAATGGTCGAAGTTGAACCCGGCCCTCCCCAAACTGTGGAATCAGCGGACGCGGCGGTTGCCAAGAGCAAAGATGCTTCCCAGACCCAGCTACCCGTAAATGGACGGGAAGTGAGCAGTCTGCAGACAATGGCAAGCCCCGCCGCTACGGCGGCCGCAACAAAACGCGATTTTGCGTACTCCACAAACAAGGAACTGGATCGCGCCTCCAAGCTTGCCCCACGCTGGATGCTGACCCCCGGCGGAGTGCTGCAGCGATCATGGGATGCAGGCAAGAGCTGGGAGACAGTATCCGTGGTCAGCAAGGGCCCATTTCAGACCTTCGCAGCCGTGGTAGCAGAAATCTGGGTGGGCGGCGCCAACGGCGTTCTCTATCACTCGTCCGATGCCGGCCTGCACTGGGTTCAGGTGATACCCAAGGCGGACGGCGACTCTCTCACCAGCGGAATTGTTCGCATTGAATTTAGCGATGCCCAAAACGGGAAGCTGACCACCGTCAACGGTGAGACCTGGACGACGTCTGACGCCGGTCAGACCTGGCAGAAGAACTGAATCAACCCTTTCGTGGATTACCTTCGCATCCCGACTTAAAGATTACTTATTGAGACACTTAGGATTACCAAAGTGACGTTTACAGTCCCATAAGGCCAGCCTAGTATCACTCTCGTGGTTTGGCAGTTCCGGGGGAGGGCTGCCGAGGCGTCCTGAACTGAAAAGTTCAGGACGCTTTTTAATTTAGCGGCTTGGCGCTCTATGGTTGAGGACACAGCAGGTTCAGCCTACAAGTGACCCTTAGTCCGCGGTCACTACTTTGCGACCGTTCCAAGTCCCCGTGCATCCAATACAAGTGTTACGATAGCAAGTCTCATGATTGGACTGCACTCGTAGTGGCCTTCGCGGTCCACCACTCAAACCGGAGGAAAAGATGGCAGGGAGCGGAATTATTGAGGTCAATGACGCGAATTTTGATCAGGATGTTCTGAAGGCCGACACCCCGGTCCTGGTGGACTTTTGGGCAACTTGGTGTGGACCCTGCCGCGCCATTGCTCCTATCGTGGAAGAGTTGGCGAAGGAGTATCAGGGCAAGGTCAAGATCGGCAAAATGGACGTTGACAGCAACAGCGCCACGCCCATGCGTTACGGCGTACGCGGTATCCCTACGTTGCTGGTGTTCAAGGGCGGTCAGGTGAAGGAACAGATCGTCGGTTATGTGCCCAAGGAGACCATCCAGAAGGCAATCGACAAGCATTTGGGTTAAGCCAGTCCTTCGTCGTTGGTCGTTGGCAGAAACATTAAACGCCCGGTTTGAAAACCGGGCGTTTCGCTTGTTCGGATGCGGAGACTGCGGCTCAATATTTGCGCAGAACTCCAATCACTTTGCCCTGAATTTGGACCGATGACGCCGGCACAATGATCGGCTTCATAGTCGCATTGGAAGGCTGCAGGCGAATGTTGTCGCCTTCGCGGTAGAAACGTTTGAGGGTCGCGTCCGTGCCTTCGATCAATGCCACTACGATTTCTCCGTTTTGGGCGGTCTTTGCCTTTTCCACCAGCACGTAATCTCGGTTGAGGATGGCTTCATCCTGCATGGAGTCGCCACGCACTTCCAGTACGAAGACTTCTTTCGAGCGCACGAAATCTGCCAGGGAAATGGTTTCCGGGTTCTGCACGGCTTCAATCGGCTGTCCGGCGGCGATCCTCCCCAATAGCGGCAGGACCATGGTGCTATTCACCGACATGGCTTGCTTGAGGCGGCCCTTGGGCGGCAGCAGATCAATGGAGCGGCTGCGGTTGTAGTCGCGGGTCAGCAGGCCCTTTTTTTCGAGATTCGAGACGTGCTTGTGCACCGTGGCCAGGGAACTCAGTCCCATACCCTCGCCAATTTCCTCGAAGGAGGGCGAATATCCGTGCTTCTGCACAAAGTCGGAAATGAAGTCATATAGCTGCCGTTGCCGTCTTGTAATGGCCATGGGAGAATTGTAAGCGAATGAAAAGCGAAGTCAAGCAGGAATGTATCAAACCAGTAAGACATACATCTAAAATATAGAACCTACAAAACGACTCTGAGGAGCGTGAAGGAACCATGACCGAGAAGATCAAGAAGACCGACGAAGAATGGCAAAAGCAGTTGTCTCCCGAGCAGTTCTACGTGGCGCGCAAGGCGGGGACCGAACCCGCATTTACCGGAAAGTACTGGAAGACCAAGGATGCAGGCACGTACACCTGCGCCTGCTGTGGGGAGCCACTGTTCAGTTCAGAAACCAAGTTTGATTCCGGTACCGGCTGGCCGAGTTTCTGGAAGGCGGTGGACCAGTCAGCCGTCGAGCAAAAGACTGACGTAACTCACGGGATGGTGCGCACCGAGGCGCGTTGCGCCCGTTGTGACGCCCATTTGGGGCACGTTTTCGAGGATGGTCCTGCGCCTTCCGGACTGCGCTATTGCATGAATTCTGCCGCGCTGGAGCTCAAGAAGGACGAGGGGAAGAAGTAAGCTAAGCGGAGCGCGGGCGAGTCGCCCGCGACCACACAAGACGGGCCGTCCAAGAAAAATCCTAGAAAACCGAAAGGGAGCATGTCATAAAGACATGCTCCCAGGATCGTCCGAAGCACGATCATCCAGAGAGTTAGGTGAAGAGTTTAGAGTCCCGCGGCAGCGGCTTTCGCCTGCTCGCTCCCCGAGGTCGTCGCCGGCAGCGAAGAAGCCGGTTTCGACTGAGACTGGCTCTGCGCCTTCTCTTGTTTCTGTTCGACTGCCCGGACTTGGATGCTGCCTGTCAACATCGCGCCGTCTTCCACGCTGATGCGG
>Ga0182024_10006259_pt1 | contig 26242 bp, 24 predicted proteins | sample P32metaG_FD_120480 | JGI IMG/M metagenome (GOLD analysis project Ga0182024, IMG submission 120480) | Permafrost microbial communities from Stordalen Mire, Sweden - P3-2 metaG (Illumina Assembly) | ecosystem: Environmental > Terrestrial > Soil > Wetlands > Permafrost | place: Sweden: Stordalen... | reverse complement strand
TCCGACCGGCACGTAGCCCGAGCCCCGAGGCCGCCAGCAGCTACCTAATGGATAAGTGCTCGAGGCACGACATCCCACCAGCCGTCGAAGGCAACCTCACCGACCAGCAGGGCCACGATCTAGACGTAGGGCTCGAAGTCCTGGCGCTGTCAGTGCTCACCTGCTGGCGGCTCAGTTGACCAGCCTCACTCATGGAAGAAGAGAAGTGGTCGATCCCCATTAGGTGCTCTCGTCATAGCCACGAAGGCGCTCCTCGAGTTTCCAAAGCGCTCCCCGAAAGCCGCCCCCGCCATGGCAGTTCTTGAACTTCTTCCCGCTTCCGCACGGACATGGGGCATTTCGATGGATCTTGTCGACGTGCCTTTCCTCTGTTCGGATGCCCCCGAGAGCCGGTATTCCTTTCTTTACGCCCAATCCGAGAGCATCGGTGAGCCGGCCGTAGGGCAGCCATAGTTTAAAGCGTTCTCGCTTCACAGTGAGACTCTACGAGACGGACGGGACGCAACGCCATGTCAAGGAGGCGGAGGGCAACCGCGCATTTGTCACACGGCTGAACTATGAACGGCATGCTCTGGGAACCACGCGAGTGTTCGGCCAGGTGCCTGATCGGTGGACGAGACGCCGACCGAGACTTCGCCTCGTGGGAAGTGGAGACCGAGATGCGGAGCGTTGCGATGCTGCCTCCGGACGGTCCCGCCCCGTCAAAGGCTATATATCGTGCTAGAGCATGAAGCTTCTGGCGAGTCTGATTGGACGTCAGCACACGAGCGTCGTTGCACGACGCTGCTCCTTCAACGTGCTCACCCTCGCGTGACGGCTGCCTCGAGCTGACCACCTCCGCTCGCGACGTGGCTGTCGTTCAGGTCCTCCCTGTACGCCTCCGCGAGGGGCGAAGGGTCATCGATCCCGCCATGGGCTTGATTGTCGAAGCACAGGAGTATCTCGTCCACACCACGGTTAATTGGGCCCTGCTGGAATGATACGTCGACCTGCGAGCGCCCGTCGAGAAGGGGTGACTCCACGAGTCTGGGCGCCGACCCCGGCGCGGGCCGAGAGTTGTTTCTTAGCTGTCACCCGGGAAGCGAACCTGCGGCATCTTAGAGGTAGTGAATACATCCGACGACGAGCTCTACGGGAGTCCGGGCGAGCAGGTCCGCTTCGGAACCGTGCCGCTAGGGGCCACGGATGCGGGCGACCTTGTCCCGTCGCCAATGCTGAGCTTGGAGGCGTTAGATAAATCCGACGAGGAGATCTACGCCAAGTATGCAGGCGAGATGACCCGCTTCGCGACCGGACTGGTCGGTCCGAGCGATGCTCCCGACGTTGTCTCCGCAGCAGTGCTGAGTTGCATGTCCTCCAGGCAGTGGCCGAAGGTTGCGAACTCGCGGGCATATCTGTTCAGAGGTGTTCTCGTTGCCGCCCACCATGCAACGCCTACCGCCAGCGCGGATGCACCTCGGCGCCGCCGACGGTCACGGTCGGCGCGTTCCCGGCGGGCATCGCGGTCAACCCGCGAACCCACACGGTCTACGTCGCCAACGGCGGCTCGGGGAAGACCGGCACGGTCACCGTCCTGGACGATCGGACCTGCAACGCCGCCACCACCAGCGGGTGCAAGAACGCGCACACTCTGCAGGTCCCCGGCGGCCACGCGCTAGCCATCGCGGTCAACCCGGTCACCGACACCCTCTACGTCGCCACGGTCCCATCCAGCGGGCCGACCGGGCCGGGCAGCCGGAGCACCGTGTCGGTGTTCAACGGGGCCACCTGCGACGCCACCAACACCACCGGCTGCGGCCAGGCGCCGCATACCGTGACGGTCGGCTTCAGCGCCCTCGCACTGGCCGTCAATACCAGGACCGACACCATCTACGTGGCTAACTTCGCCCACAAACACACCCCGTTCGCCGGGAACACGGTCTCGGTCATCGACGGGGCCACCTGCAACGCCACCGGCTGCGGCAACACGCCCCAGACGATCACCCTCGGGCCGGCCTTCACAACCCCCATGGACGTGGCCATCGACCAGGCCACCGACACGATCTACGTCGCCGACCTGCAAAACGGCGAGGGACCGGGCACCGTGTCAGTGATCAATGGCGCCACCTGCAACGCCACCACCACGACCGGGTGCGGCCACACGCCGCCCACCGTCACGGTCGGGTTCGGCCCCTCCGCCATCGCCTTCGATCCCGCCAGCCGGACCGTCGCCGTGGCCAACATCGAAGACACCAGCGTCTCGGTCATCAACGCCGCCACCTGCAACGCCACCACCACCGTCAGCTGCCACCGCGCCCAGCCCAAACTCCCGGTCGGCCGCGCGCCCAGCGCCGTCGCCATCGACCCGGCTGCCCGCAACATGTACATCGCCAACGGCGACAACACCGTCTCCGTCATCCCCGTGAACCGGTAACGCACCTGCCGGATCCCGGACCGAATTCCTTCGCCCGCCAGCGATACGAAAGGCCGCACCGGGAGATACCTCAGTGCGGGGGCGCTGCCCCCGCGCCCCGGCCATCCCTCGGAGACACCGTCGGAAGCGGGCCTTACGGGATAGCGATCACGCCCAACGGGCCACCGCCTACATCGCCGACAGTGGCAGCAACACGGTCACCCCGGCGCCACCTTCACCCCAAGGCGGATCAACTCCATCTCCACCGCCTACTCAGCCGCCTCGATCCATGACTTTCTAAAACCCCACGGGCACGTCCAACCTCTTCGTGTGAAGCCTGAAGCTCTAATCCCACAGTCAGCGGTGTCCGGCGCGCCAGATCGGCAGCGCATGTGATTACGCCGAGCCCAGAAGACACGAGCAGAGTCAGCACGCGCTCCGCTCCAGAGGAGCCACCACGCGGAGTGGCCGTCGTTCCGGTCCCCCACAACCAACAACGTCCGGCGGGCGAGCGTTGCAGTAGAGCATGACGTATCCAAAGCGTCTAACTGGAGGTCAGAGGGCCACAGAAGCGCTGGTCAGGGGCTTGGGGCTCTACGCTGGGCGGCCTAGTGGGCAGCAGTTCTAGACGCAGCTCCCTCGTCGCCTTCAGTTCCTCGACATTGCTGGGTTGTTCACACGACGCATGCTCACCGGCGGAAGCACGGATCGCATCGACGTGAGACAACACCGCTCCCGGACGAACTGGCGATAGTACGGAAGGATGACAAGCGGCTGATTGAACGACCGGCCTTCGAGGCCGGTGGGGGCGTCAGCCTGACAGGCGTGTCGCCAGGAAGGCGAGTGAGAGCGGGTAGCGGTAGTCGATCGCGGCGTGCGTGGCGTCGAACAGCTCGAAGCTCATCTCCGTGACCCCAATCTTTTCAAGCTCGGCACGGAATGCCTCGGCACCGAGGTCGAGGTACCAGTCGTCGCGGCTGCCGCCGTCGATCCAGATGGCACGAAGGCCTGTCAACGCCTCGGCATAGGAAGGCACCATCCGTACCGGGTCCCATGTCAGCCATCGGTCCCACACGTCGGGGATCAGCTGCCCGGTGTGTGAGTTGAAAGGCAAGTGTGGGGTGCCGTCATCACCGGCCGAGAAACACGCCGACACGCCCAAGGTCATCAGGAGGGTGGCATCCTCCTTCTTGGTGAACGCGACCCGAGAACCGAAGTCCTCCCACCACTTCCAGATATCGCCCTCGTAGTCACGCAAATAACGAGTGCAGTCGCCGAACTCCTTGATATAGCAGAACTCGTACAGTGCATCACCTGCGTGTGTAGCGAGACCACCGAAGAGATCCGGTCGCAGCATCGGCGTGATCATCGCGCCAAAACCCCCACTCGACTTGCCCTGAATACCCCGGTGAGCGGCCTCGGGCAGCGTGCGGTACTGAGCGTCGACGAACGGCACGACGTCTTCGCACAAGTAGGTGTGGTAACGGCCGGTGCCCGGCGAGTCGACGAACTGCGAACCGCCGTAGGCAGTCCAAGCGTCGACGTAGACAACGATCGCCGGGGGTGCCTCACCTCGGGCGAACATCGCGTCGGCGGTCTCGATGAACGGTTGCCGGTAGGCCGACCGGTTGCGCCACATCGATAGATGACCGGTATAGCCCTGGATGATGTAGATGCTCGGGTATCGCCGCCGAGGTTGGTCGTCGTAGCCCGGTGGAACGTACACCCAGAGCGGGCGCTCGTGCGGGTCGCCGAGGTGGTTGCCGCGCAGAGCGGCGGAGTCGATGACGTGCTCGTCGAGGCGGCCGGCGAGCGATGCGGACCATGGCAGCATCGCGACATCCTTCGGGTTAGCGGGAGACGGCTCAGATCATCTTGGCGTGATCGGACGATAGACCAACTTGAGATTCCGACCTCGTGCGAGCGATGCCCGCGGCCAGGGGACCCTCGAGCCGCTGGCGGTCGAGTCCCGACGGTTTGACGGGCTTGCCTGAGCACTTCGAGCCTGATGCGAGCGCCCCGAACACACTGAGAAAGCGCTCGGCTTCGCCACCAGCCCGGGTTCATGCCCAACGGGCCTGGTCGTCCCTCCCGAACGGGGGCGGAGGCGCCCATGGGCGTTGCACGAAGTAGTGCGGCCGCCTGGCCTGTCACGGCTGTGTCAAGAAGAACCCAGGAAGCTATAAACGCCCTGTTCAGGGGCTAGATATCGTAATAGAGCATGAACTCCCACGGATGGGGACGGAGTCGCACGGCGTCGATCTCGTGCAGGCGCTTGTAGGACGTCCACGTCTCGATGAGGTCGTCGGTGAAGACGCCGCCGGCCTTGAGGAACTCCTGGTCCGCCTCGAGGGCGGCGAGTGCCTCTTCGAGCGATGCGGGCACTTGCGGCACAGCTGCTAGCTCCTCGGGCGGGAGGTCGTAGAGGTCCTTGTCCACCGGGTCGGGGGGCTCGATCCTGTTCGCCACGCCGTCCAGCCCGGCCATCAACATCGCCGCGAAGGCGATGTAGGGGTTGCAGGAAGGGTCGGGGCAACGGAACTCCACCCGCTTCGCCTTCGGGCTCTTCGAGTAAATAGGAATCCGGCAGGCCGCCGAACGGTTCCGCTGCGAGTAGACGAGGTTGACGGGTGCCTCGTAGCCGGGCACCAGTCGCTTGTAGGAGTTCGTCGTCGGCGCCGCGAACGCCAGCACCGCTTTTGCATGCGCCAGCAGGCCGCCGATGTACCAGCGGCCGATGTCGGAGAGGCCGGCGTAGCCGGTCTCGGCGTAGAAGAGCGGATCCCCGCCGCTCCACAGGGACTGGTGGCAGTGCATGCCGGAGCCATTGTCCTGAAAGAGCGGCTTCGGCATGAATGTCGCCGTGTGCCCGGCGTTGCGGGCGACGTTCTTCACGATGTACTTGTAGAGCATCAGCTTGTCCGCCATGCGCAGCAACGTGTCGAAGCGCATGTCGATCTCGCCCTGGCCCCCGGTGCCCACCTCGTGGTGCTGGACCTCTATCTCGATCCCGAGTCGCTCCATCACGAGGATCATCTCGGAGCGCAGGTCCTGGAAGTGGTCCATCGGCGGGACCGGGAAGTAGCCCTCCTTGTAGCGCGGCTTGAAGCCGAGGTTCGGCCGCTCGTCGCGGCCGGAGTTCCATATTCCCTCGACCGAGTCGACCTGGTAGAAGGCAGAGCGCTGGTCCTGAGAGAAGCGGACGTCGTCGAAGATGAAGAACTCCGCCTCCGGACCGAAGTACACGGTGTCGGCGATGCCAGTGGTCGCCAGATAGCGCTCGGCCTTGAGGGCGACGTAGCGAGGATCCCTGCTGTAGCTCTCACCGGTCACCGGGTCGTGCACGAAGCAGTTGAGGTTGATCGTCTTGTGCTGCCGGAACGGGTCCATTATCGCCGTCGAGGGATCCGGCAGCAGGAGCATGTCCGACTCCTGAATCTCCTGAAACCCGCGGATCGAAGAGCCGTCGAACCCGTAGCCCTCGACGAAACCTTCCTCGGTCAGTTCGTGAGCAGGGACCGAGAAGTGCTGCATCAGGCCCGGCAGGTCACAGAAGCGAAAATCGACGATCTCCGCCCCCTCGTCCTTCATGAGGCGGACGACCTCTGCAGCTGTGCGCTCCTGCAACTTTCCTCCTTGTCACGGCATCAGTCGGCACCTCGTTGTGCTCGAACGATCTTGTCGGGCGCCTGTTGCGCCCTTGTAACCCGAGCGTGAACTCCGTGTGAACAAGTTCGCCGCTGGGGACGGCGCGCCCGGTGACTGCGGGCAGGACGCAAAACTACCTGCGAGGATTGTGCAACTCGAGCCTAGGGAGTCCCATGCAGGGCCAGCGAGAATACGTGCTGAGGATGGTGGAGGAGCGGGCGGTGCGCTTCATCCAGCTGTGGTTCACTGACGTCCTCGGCACCCCGAAGTCGTTCTCCATCACCCCCGCCGAGTTGGAGAACGCTCTCGACGAGGGCATGACCTTCGACGGTTCGGCCATCGACGGGTTCAGCCGCGTGCAGGAGTCGGACGTCCTCGCCAAGCCCGATCCGAAGACGTTCCAGATCCTCCCTCTCGCCACGGCTCGCCGGCACGACGGTGACCACTCGTCGGTGGCCCGGGTCTTCTGCGACATCTTGAACCTGGACGGCTCACCCTTCGAAGGCTGCCCTCGGCACGCCCTGCGAAGGACGCTGGAGGGAGCGCTCGGGAAGGGCTTCTCCTTCTATGCCGCCCCCGAGATCGAGTACTTCTACTTTGCCGACGCTGACGTCAGCGGGCCACCGAAACCGCTCGACGCCGGCTCCTACTTCGAGCTCACCGTGGCCGACCTCTCGTCCGACCTGCGGAAACGGACGGTGTTGACCCTGGAGGACATGGGCATCCCCGTCGAGTACTCCCAGCACGAGGACGCTCCGAGCCAGCACGAGATCGACCTCCGGTACACCGACGCCCTCACGATGGCGGACACAGTCATGACTGTGCGCCTCGTGGTGAAGGAGATCGCACAGGAAGGCGGCGTCCACGCCTCCTTCATGCCAAAACCCCTTGCCGGCGTCCAGGGCTCGGGCATGCACACCCATTTCTCTCTCTTCGAAGGCGACAGGAACGCCTTCAGCGATCCGGGTGACGAGCACGGGCTCTCCACTCTCGCCCGGCAGTTCATCGCCGGGCTGCTCGAGCACGCTCCTGAGATAACCGCCGTCACCAACCAGTGGGTGAACTCCTACAAACGTCTCGTCGTCGGATACGAGGCTCCCGTCTACGTCTCGTGGGCGTACAACAACCGCGCCGCCCTCATCAGGGTTCCGATCGCGAAGCGCGGACGCAGTGAATCCACCCGCATCGAGTTCCGCTCGCCCGACCCGGCGTGCAATCCCTACCTGGCGTTCGCCTTGGTCCTGGCGGCCGGCTTGAGAGGAATCGAGAAGGGCTACGAGCTCGGTCCGGAGGCGTCGTCGAACCTCTACTCGCTCACTCCCGAAGAGCTCGCCTCCGAGGGCATCCGGGCCCTCCCGACAAGCCTGCACGACGCTCTCACGGCGATGGAGCATTCAGAGCTCGTGGCCGAGACTCTTGGCGAGCATGTATTCGAGTGGTTTCTCAGGAACAAGCGGGCGGAGTGGGAGGCCTACACCCGCGAGGTGACGCCGTTCGAGATCGCCCGCTACCTCCCCGGCCTGTAGACCGCGGACGACCGAGCAACAGCGCGAGCAACGGGAGCCCGGTAGCGCAGATGGAGCCGCTCCTCGTCTACCCCGACCCTCCCCCTGAGTGGCTGGCGGCCGCCCTCGCCGATGCGGGCTACCCCTCTGTGAACGTGAGCGGGGCGAGCGAAGCGATCCGCCTCGAGCCGGACGACGGCTGGGCGGGTGCGGTGGTCAATGCCGGTGATGACCTCGTCTCGGGCCTGGGGCTCTGCCGGGCGCTTCACAAGCCCGATGACCCGGTGCAGCCCGTGCTCTTCATCGTCGAGCTGGATCACCTCGACCGACTCGACTTCCGAGAGGACCTGTTTCACGACTTCATGGTTGCCGGGGCGGGCGCCGGCGAGCTCACGGCGCGCCTGGCCCACCTGTTCAGCCGCACGGGACGCGGCCAGCAGCACGACCTCATCGTCTACGGCCCGTTGGCGCTGAACCTCGAGACGTACCAGGCGGCACTCAGCGGGCGACCGCTCGATCTGACGTTCATGGAGTACCAGTTGCTCTGTTTCCTGGCGTCGCACCCGGGCAAGGCGTTCACGAGGGAGGTGCTGCTCTCGAGGGTGTGGGGCTACGAGTACTACGGCGGGGCCCGCACGGTGGACGTCCACGTTCGCCGACTCCGGGCGAAGTTCGGCGAGGAGCACGCCTATTTGATCGACACGGTGCGGAGTGTGGGCTACCGCTTCGGCACCGTGCGCTGGCTCCCCTGAAGGGCCCCGACGCCTGTTTGACGCCGCCGCCCCACCTCCCGCCGGCCGGGCAGCGATTACGCAGTGCCCTGGCTCGCGGCCGCCGGAGATTGGTGGACCCGATCCTGGCGGCCGGCGGGATCAGGTGGTGCTAGAGGTAGCACTCTTGTGCTTCTTCGGTTTCGAGCCAGAGCCGGTCGATGACGTCGTCGGGGACGAGGACGCTGCCGGCGTCCCTGATCCTTGCGGCACCACGGCGAGCGCAACGGCAAACGGGCCGCCGTAGACGGCCACGGCCCTGTGGACCTTGTGGGAGCGCACGCCGATCGGGACGAGCCGGTTGGCGTCGAGGCAGGCGATCCAGACGGTCTGCCCGTTCGGGCTGGCGGCGATGCTCTGCGCGCCCTTCGACACCTTCACCGGCTTGCCCGGCTTGTCGTTGGCGACGGTGATCGGCTCGACGTCGTTGCCGGGGAAGCCGCTCACCGGGGTGTTCACGACCCAGGCGATACCGCCGGCGATGGTGACGGCAACAGGTCCGCCCTCCACCGCTATCGGCGCCAGGGCCTGGTCACCGGCCACGTTGATGGGCGAGACGCTCTCTGAGTTCAGGTTGGTTACGAAGACCGTGGTGCCGTCCGGGGTGATGGCGATGCCGATGGGGCCGTTGCCGACGTTGACGGGGGCAAGGGCCTTGCCGGTGGCGAGGTCGATCGGGGACACCTGGTGGCCGATCCGGCCAGGCTGGCCGGCGATGACGCTGCCGGCGTCGGCCACGAAGGCCTTCGTGCCGTTCGGCGTGATGGCGATGCCCTGAGGACCAGGCCCGACCTTGATCCGGGCGAGCGGCTTCATCGTCGTCAAGTCGATGGGGGTGACGGTGTCGGCGAGCGTGTTGAGGGTGCCGTCGTCGGTCACGTACGCCTTCGTGCCGTCGGGGGCGATGGCGATACCCGCCGGGCCCGGTCCGGCCGGGATGGGCGCAAGCGCCTTGCCCGTGATGAGATCGATCGGCGTGACGGTGTCGCTCGTGAAGTTGGCCACGAGGGCGAGCCGGTGGTTCGGGCTGACGGCGACAGCGTCCGGGTACGTCCCGACGTGGATGGCGCTCCCGACGGAGGCCGGGCTCGAGGTCACGTTGACGGGGACGACGGACGTGCCGAAACCGAGGTTGCCTCCGGTGCCCGCCAGGGCCACGTAGGCGATCACGTTCGGAGGGAGCGGCGGGAGAGTCGTCGTCGTGCTCGAGGTGTGGGTGGCGGTCGGGTTTGAGTGGCAGCCGACAAGGACCGTGGCCAGACCGACGACGGCGACAGCGGCCAGCGTCGACAACCTCCTCGAGTCACGAGCCGCCAGAGCCCGGTCAGTCTGGAGTTGCCTTTGGCGAGTCACCCTCGCCGTAGTACCACAACAGGCGGCGCCGGCGACGGCGGATCGGCCCTACATGCGGCTCGGTCGCCTAGAGACCAATCGACGAACCGGCCCGTCCGAGAGCCGGGACTACCGACAGCTCGGGCGCCTAGAGCCCGATCGCCGAGCCGCCGGGCGGAAAGAATGCCCAAGCCTCGATCTCGACGAGGGCACCGAGCGGGAGGCCGGCCGTGGCGAACGCCGTTCGGGCCGGCCGGTGGCCGCCGAAAGCGGCTACGTAGGCCTCGTTCATCTCGGCGTAGTCGCCCATGTCGGTGAGCAGCACCGTCGTCTTGACCACGTTGTGGAGCGCCGCACCCTCGGAGTTGAGCATGGAGGCGACATTGCTCACCGCCTGGGTGACCTGCGCCGTGAGACCATCGACCAGGTTGCCATCGGCGAGGCCGAGCTGGCCCGAACAGATGAGGAAGTCTCCCGCCCGAACGATGGGCGTGTACGGACCAACCGGCAGAGCCACGGGACGGGCTACGCGTCGATCAGCTGAAAGACGACCCGCACCCGCAGGTCCGGGAGGCGTTCGGGTTGGTGATGTGGAAACCCGCCTCCTGCAGACCGTCGCGGTAGTCAAGCGTCGCCCCCTTGATGAGGTCGGCGCTCTCGGGATCGACGACGACCTTGACGGCACCGAAGGACCGCACGATGTCGTCGTCGGCGATCTCGGAGTCGAAGAACATCTCGTAGCTGTAGCCCGAGCAGCCGCCGGGCCGCACGGCTACGCGAAGAGCCAGGTCAGCGTTGCCTTCCTGCGCAAGCAGATCGGCCACCTTGACCGAAGCCGCATCACTCAGATTTATTGGGCTCGGCTTGCGCCCGATGTTCACAGATGTCGTAGCCATGCTCACGGCTCCACTGCCCTCCTCGTGGGATCAACCTCATGGCAATGATACCGAGCCGTGGGTTTCCTGCCTGCCAGTCTCGCCGAAAGCGCGCCGCGCAAGTGCCGCCCGGGAGCCACAACGCGGCGCGCCTTCGGCACGGCCGGCGACACAGCCGGCGAGGGCGGGCGGCACCCGGGTAGCCTCAAAAGGGCTGTGCCACGCAACGAGACGAGCGCCACCGCCGCCGACACCGCGCTCGAGGCCGACGTCCGCGCCGCCCTGCTCGGGGTGATCGACCCGGAGCTCGGCGACAACATCGTCGATCTCGGGATGGTCCGCTCGGTCCACGTCGAGCAAGGCAGGGTCACCGTCGAGGTCGCCCTCACAGTCGCCGGCTGCCCGCTCCGTACCCAGATCCGGGAGGACGTCGAGCGGCGGGTGCACAGCCTCCGCAGCGTCGGGGAAGTCGAGGTCACCACGGGGGCGATGTCGGCCGAGGAGCGTTCGGCCCTCATGTCACGGGCGCGCCTCAGGGCACAGGAGCGCTCGGCCCTCCCGGTTGACATCCCGCCTACGACCCGGGTGCTCGCCATCGCCTCTGGCAAGGGGGGGGTGGGCAAATCGTCGGTGACTGTGGCCCTCGCCATGGCCCTCGCCGGTCGGGGCTGTGCCGTAGGGGTGTTGGACGCGGATGTGTGGGGCTTCTCGGTGCCCCGCCTGCTTGGGATGGAAGGGGAGATCGAGTCCCGGGCGAAGAAGATGGTCCCTCTCGAGCGCCGCGTCGGCGACGGGGTCGTGCGCGTGATCTCGATGGGCTTCCTGTCCGACGAGGACTCGGCGATCATGTGGCGCGGGCTGGTGCTCAACCGGGCCGTGCAGCACTTCCTCGAGGACGTCCACTGGGGGAACCTCGACTACCTGCTCGTCGATCTGCCCCCAGGGACAGGCGACGTCCAGATGGGGCTCGCCCGCATGCTGCCGCGCACCGAGGTGCTCATCGTGACGACCCCGCCGCTCGCCGCCCAGAAGGTGGCCGGCCGGGCGGCCGACATGGCCCGCAAGGGCCACCTCCGGGTCGCCGGCGTCATCGAGAACATGTCCGCCTTCGTCTGCGAGCACGGCGTGAGGTACCCGCTGTTCGGCGAGGGCGGCGGACAACGCCTCGCCGACGAGATCGGGGTGCCGCTCGTAGGCTCGATCCCCCTCGACCCGCTTGTGTCCCTGTCGGGTGACGCCGGCCGTCCTGTCGTCGGCGAGCCGAGCGGCGGCGGTGCCCGGAGCGCCGTGGCCTCGGCCTTCGAAGCAATCGCCGAGCGGATCCTCCTCGACATCGCCCCCCGGGTCGAGATGTCGGGCTGCACCGCCCGGATGCTCGACGCAGTGGAGAAGGCACTCGGGGCCAGCTGAGGATCAGGATCGACGGCGGATCACCCAGGCGGCGCTGACGTCGTCCGGGTCGTCAGACTGGGCGAGGCCGTCGTCACCGAGCTTGCGCAGGTGTGCCCACACCGAGAAACGCGCCACTGGGTGCAGCTCCACCGCCACATCCGTGTAGACGTCGCCGACGAGATCATCGACGCCGGCGCGGCCCCTCACCTCGAGAGCAGAGAGGATGCTCGCTTCGCGGGCGAGGCGGTGGGCGATGTAGTCCCCGATGACGGCGGCGGGCTCGGGCAGGAGGGGACCGTGACCGGGAGCGATCACGTCCAGGGGAGGGTCGATGGCGGTCAACCACTCGAGCGAGTCGAGGTAGGCCTTCATGTCGCCGTCGAGTGGTGCGATGACGACCGTCGAGCCACCCATGATGTGGTCACCGGAGAAGAGCACGCGCGCTGGGGGCCGCCCGCTCTCGCCCGCGCCGGGGAGGGTGAGGCTGTAGCAGAGGTGGTTAGAGGCGTGACCGGGGGTGTGCAGGGCGACGAGCGGCAGGTCCCCCGCCCGTACCTGATCCCCGTCGGCCAGCTGTCTGTCGGGCTCAAAACCGTCTCTCACGCCGAAACCCAGCACTTCCGCGCCGGTCGCCTCCGCCAGGGCCGCCGCCCCAGGCGCATGGTCGGGATGGGTGTGGGTGACCACGACCGCAGCCAGGTGGCGTGGGCCTCCCCGGCTGATCGCCCCGAGAAGGGCCAGATGGCTCTCGTCATCCGGGCCCGGGTCGATCGCCACGAGTGCTTCCCGCCCGACGAGATAGGTGTTCGTGCCCGGTCCTGTCATGAGGGACCGGTTCGGAGCCGTCACCCTGAGCACGCCGGGCAGGACCTCGACCGGCTGGCCGGGGATCGGCCGGTCGAGCACCATCGGCGGCCTCGTCATCCGGTCGGGAAGGCCACGCCCGGGAGCAGCCCGGTTGCCTGCTCGTAGTCCTCGTCGCCCGGCAGGACGATCCGGGCGGCCTCGCCCTCGACGGTGATCCGGGGCCGGACCACCGGGACGGTGGCGGCCGCCGGCGCCGCCATCAGGTCGGCCGCTGTCGGGAAGCGGCTGAGCGCCTCGAGGTTCTTGATCGTCGGGAGCCACAGGTCGATCTCGCCCCGCCCGTTCCGCCGGAGCGCCTCCGGCGGCTCGATCCAGACCGAAGCCACGACCTCGTCGTCGTCATGGAGAGCTTGTTGGCCAGCAGGCACGGCGGCGACGAAGAAGCGGGTGTCGTATCGCCTCTCCGAGCCCTCGGGCGTGATCCAGTGGCTGAAGTAACGAAGGCCGCCGAGCTCGAGGGTCAGTCCCTCGGCTGCACAGATCGCCCCGAGTGAGGTCGAGCCGGCGTTGAGGCGCCGGCGATGCTCCTCGAAGCGGGACGCCGTTTCCGCATCCTCGAACGAAAGCGGACGCCCGCCGGCGGATGCCAAGAGGATGCCGGCCTCCTCGAAGCACTCCCTCACCGCGGCCACGAAGTAGCCGAGGCCACCACGGTCGAGCCCGAGCAACCTGCTGGCGCCGGCATCGTCCCGCCCCCGGCAGAACCGAGACATCTCCTCGGCCCGATCGGCATCGTCGACGGCGCCGCCAGGGAAGAGGCTGATGCCGCCTGCCCAGGTGGAGCGGGCGTTTCTCAGGAGCATGAGGACCTGCATGCGGGCGTCTTCCGGCCGCCCTCCTTGGCCGGCAGGCGCGTCCCGTAAGAGCATCAGGGTGGCCGCGTCCTTGGGCACAATCACGATGCCACCGTACCGGCTGACATCGAGGCGGCCCCATGACGAGCCCGCTCCTGTCGCTCTGCTGCGAGGGAGGTTCCTCGGGGCTCGGCCGCTTCGGCTCGAGCCGGCCTAGCCGTCGGCCAGGACCTGGTCGGTCCCGACGACAACCGTCTCGCTAAGCGGACTGGGCGTGGCCCGGGACGTTTGCGTCCAGACGGTCCATCATTTGCTTGCGCTCCACCTCGTTGCGGCCACCCCAGATGCCGTGCGGTTCCCGGATCCGCATGGCGTAGTCCAGGCACTGCTGCTGCACAGAGCAGTTACGGCAGATGGCCTTGGCTGCGCGTTCCCGCCCAAGCCTCTCGTCTTTGCGCTCCGTGTGTGATGGCGGGAAGAACACAACTGCTTGTGGCCCCCGACATGCTGCTTTCGATTGCCACAACTCCTCTCCATGACCAGCGAACATCTGGACCCCTCCTGACTCGCTCACTTCCGAACGTTCGGCGGGCTGAGGCGTCCTCTTACTGCGAGGCGCGCGCTACCCCTTTCACGGGTTTCGCGCGGCTCCCCCATTCAGCACTCCCCAGACTGCTGTGTGCGGCCCCGAGACACCGGGGCCTGTGGATGACCCTATAGGCCGAGGTGGCGCGATACAAGGGGGAGCCTGAGAAGATGGGCTGTAGTGTCCCGTCGCGATGGACCGTCAGCAATTCTGCCGTCAGAGCAGGATTCTCATCGTCGCTGGCAAGGGCGGCGTCGGAAAGACGAGCGTCACAGCGGCGCTCGCACGCATGGCGGCCGACGCCGGCCTCGAGGTAGTCGTGGTCGGGCTGGACGATGCCGGCGCCCTCCCGGAGCTCTTCGGCGCCGACGTGACGTTCGGCTACGACGAGGTGTTGCTGTACGAGGCGCCGGAAGGGGGGGTGCGCGGACGGGTGATCACGCCCGACGACGCCCTCCTCGAGTACTTGATGGACCACGGGCTGCGCCGGGTGGCGAAACGGCTCGTGGCCGCCGGCGTTCTCGACGTCGTGGCGACCGCCATCCCAGGCATCCGTGAGATCCTTGTGCTCGGGAAGGTGAAGCAGCTCGAGCGCGCTGCCAGCGCCGACCTGCTCGTGCTCGACGCTCCGGCCACCGGCCATGCGGTCAGGTTCCTCACGAGCGCCAACGGCCTGCTGGACGCGGCGCGGGGCGGCCCCTTGCGCACTCAGGCCGCCGAGGTGGTCGAGATGCTGCACGATCCGGAGCGCTGCCAGGTGCTCCTCGTCACCCTCCCCGAAGAAACCCCGGTCAACGAGCTCATCGAGACCGCCTACCGGCTCGAGGACGAGGTGGGGATCATGCTCGGACCAGTCGTGGTGAATGCCTGCCTGCCCCCGATCAGCAGCGCCGGCCTGCTCCCCGAGGAAGTGGCTGCGTTGGTCGACGCGGCGGGCGAGGGCCCGATCGACCATGGGGAGGCAGCGAGGCTGGCGGCGGCGGCGCGTTTCAGGGCGGCCCGTGAACAGCTCCAGTCCGAGCAGCTCGCCCGTCTCAGCCAGCAGATGCCGTTGCCGCAGATGCAGCTCCCGTTTCTCTTCACAGCCGAGCTAGGCGCCGGACAGCTGACTGAGCTCGCCCGGGCGCTTGGCCGGGCGGTCGACCAACTCGACGCGACGTCGCTGGCAATCGCGCCCCGGGAGCCCTCAGGCGCAGCAGGCCCCGCCGTCGAGGAGCCTGCTTCTTGAGCTCGCCGGACGGCGCCCACGTGAGCGACCTGTCGGCGATCGTCCGGAAACGGTCGATCGTCGTCTGCTGCGGCTCCGGGGGGGCAGGCAAGACCACCACGTCGGCCGCCATCGCCCTCGCGGCGGCGGCCGCCGGCCGGCGGGCCTGCGTCGTCACCATCGACCCGGCGCGGCGGCTGGCTGATGCGCTCGGCATACAGGCCCTCTCCAACTCCCCGAAGAGGATCGAGGGCGACTGGGCCGGCGAGCTCTCGGCGGTGATGCTGGACGCCAAGGGCACCTTCGACGACCTGGTGGCCCGTTACTCGGCGGACGAGGAGCAGGCAGACCGCATCCTCTCGAATCGCCTCTACCGCAACCTCACTTCGGCGCTCGCGGGCACGCAGGAGTACATGGCGGCCGAGAAACTCTACGAGCTGAACGAGTCCGCCGCCTTCGACCTCGTCGTGGTGGACACGCCCCCGACGCGCAACGCCCTCGACTTCCTCGATGCGCCCGGGCGGCTGACGAGGTTCCTCGAGAACCGCATCTTCCGGTTGCTGCTGATGCCCACACGTGCCTCCCTGCGGGCGCTCACCGTCGCCACGCAGGCATTGCTGAAGACGATCTCGAAGGTGGCAGGCGCCGAGATCGTCGAAGACGCGGTGGCGTTCTTCCGGGCATTCGACGGGATGGAGGGAGGCTTCCGTGACCGGGCGAAGCGGGTCGAGCAACTCCTGAACGATGCCGGCACGTCATTCGTTCTTGTCGCTGCGCCCCGTCGTGACTCGGTCGAGGAGGCCGGCTATTTCGCCGACCGGCTGGGCCAGGCGGGTCAGGGGGTGTCGGCCTTGATCATGAACCGGCTTCATCCTGACTTCCGGGCCGTGACGGACGCCCCAGGGGGCGCCTCGCCGGCGTCGGGCGCGGCTTCGAACGGGGCGGAGACTCCGGGAGTCGAGGGCCTGACCAGGGCCGAGGCGTCCAAGGTGCTCGCCGAGCAGCGACAGAACCTCGCCGACTTCCAGTACCTCGCCGACCGGGAGCGCCGGTACCTGACCGAGCTCGAGTCGAAGATAGACGGCGCAATCGTGCCGGTCCCCTACCTGGAGCAGGACGTGCACGACCTCCCTGGCCTGGCCCTCGTGGCGGCTCATCTGATGGGTGAGAGAGCTCCTCGTTCCTCCGGGGCGGCAGTTGTGGCAGGCCCCACCTCGAACGAGCGCAACGGCGGGAGCATGTAGCCTCCGAACCGGTGGACGAGATTCTCATCGTGAGCGATGCCACGAGCGTGCTCAGTGAAGTCCGTTCCGCCCTCGAGGATGACGACACGGAGATCCGCGAGCTGATGGTAGGTGAGCTCGTACGCGACGAAGTCGACGAGGCGCCCCCCGACCTCGTGGTCACCGACCTCCAAGTGGGCAGCATGGGTGGCGTGGCCATCTGCATGGACCTCCGCCTCGAGGAGTCCGGCGAGAGGCTGCCCCATGTGCCGGTGCTGATCCTCCTCGACCGCCGTGCCGATGTGTTCCTCGCCCGTCGTTCGGGGGCCGAAGGCTGGCTGGTCAAGCCGCTCGACTCGCTCCGCCTGCGCCGGGCCGCCCGCATCCTCATCGACGGCGGGACGTACCACGACGAGTCGTATAAGCCCTTGCCGCTCCCGTCCGAGGTGTAGCGGGCGCCGAGCGGGTGGTCCCATGAGACGCCGACGCCAGAAGCGCTCTCATGGCTCGCAGACAGCGGCCGTAACCGAGCAAGAGCTGCAGATACGGCGTGGACTCGAGACCCTCAGGAGCACGACCGCCCGGGAAGTCATGACTCCACGAGTGGACGTGGCGGCCCTCGAGCACCCCGTTCGCTACGAGGACGTCGCCCGCGCTGTGCGGCGCACCGGCTACAGCCACTATCCGGTCTATGACGATGATCTTGACCATCTGCTCGGCGTGTTGTTCGTGAAGGACTTGTTCAACCTCGGTCCTCTCGGGAGCGACCAAGTGCCCTCGACCGAGGAGGTCTCGCGCCGGTTGCGAGAGCCCTTCGTCGTGCCCGAGTCGCGCGCCGCGCTCGACCTGCTGGCCGAGATGCGGCGGGTGCGCCGCGACTTCGCCGTGGTCGTGGACGAGTACGGAGGGGTGTCGGGAGTGCTCACCATCAACGATCTCGTGAGCGAGCTCGTGGGGGATTTGCGGGACGAGTTCGACCGTTCCGCTCCGCCTCCCATCCATCGCGTGGACAAGTCTCGGTGGCTCGTCGACGGATCGGTCTCGGTGGACGACGTCCGCACCGAGATCGGGGCGCCGGTGCCGGATGGTGACTATGTGACCCTTGGCGGCTTCTTGTTCGACGCCTTCGGCAGGATCCCGGCCGAAGGTGACCAGGTGAGCCATGACGGCTGGTCCTTCCGGGTCACCGGGATGGACCGCCGCCGCATCGCCAAGGTCGTCGTCCAAGCCCCGCCGGCGCCGCAGCAGACTGGCGGCCACGCCGGCGGGGGCGACGGCTCGTCATCGGAATGAGGGCAGCGACTCGGGCGCCGGCGCCGGCTTCCGAGGAAGCGCGTGGCCGCAGTACGATGTGCTGCAGCGAGGAGAGGATGTCTCGCTCACGGGAAGTGGCGCAGCTTGGCAGCGCGCAGCGTTCGGGACGCTGAGGCCGCGGGTTCAAATCCCGCCTTCCCGACCAGTATTGGTCCTGGTCACGGGCTTGGCCGGCGCTCTGCTCGATCCTCCACAGAGCCGGCCGTGCGCGCTGCGTGCGCGAAGCACATGTAGGACACATGTAGGACACAACTCGCTCAAAGCCGTGCGATTAGCTCGCGCTCAAGCCACGGCCTTCTGCCAAGACGAGCCGTCCCAGACCCAGGTGACACTCTGCAGTGGACCGCGAATAGGAGTACCGAGCACGACGACGTCACCCAAGGCGGGGTCATAGCTGCCCGAAAAATCTCCGAAGTCCGTGCTCGGTCCCGACTGCGCGACCCACGTCGCTCCGTCCCAGAGCCAAGCTTGTAGCCCAACCACAGCGACGACCCGGCCAAGGCGAGCGTCCAAGACGACGACGAGCGAGGACTTTGGGGCGTTCTTGGGATGATCCTTCGTGAACGAATGGCCGTCCCACGTCCAGGTCTGCGAGTACAGGAGACCGTGGGGATCAGTTCCACAGCGCCGCCCGGGAGGCGGACAGCTGCCCGAGTAGGGGTTGTAGACGTAATACAGCATCTGCGCCGCTCCAGGCTCGGCGACGAATGCCGGAGCCTGGATCGTGAGCGGAGGGCCTGTCACGTTCCCCTTCCACACCCAACCAGCGTTCGTCCACGCCCAGCGACCTAGCCGCACCGAGGTGTTCGCGTTGAAGTCTCCGTTCGGCGGCGTAGTGCCGTAGCCGGGCGGCGGGGCAAGGAGCTCGAGCTCGCCGGTGAGGCTGTCCCAGCTCATGGCCGGGATCGGCTCGTAGTCGGGCAGCCGCTTCGAATGAAGCTCGGTCCACCGTGTCCCATTGAAGGCCCACGTGTCCTGCAGGAAGCGGTAACCGGGGGCGCCGCAGAACGCACAACCGCCATAGAGGATCAACTCGCGAAGCGCCGGGTCGTAGGCGAAGGCGCCTAGGGCTCTCGCCGGCGGCGAGGTGGCGGGATGGAGTTGTCGCCAGCCGTTTCGCGTAAAAACCCATGTGTCAGCGAGGCTCTTGGCGGAGTGCGCCTGCCCGCCGAAGAGGACGATCTCCCGATCGGGCGGGAAATATGCTATTTGGGAGAAGCTTCGTGGCGACGGTTGCAGCCGGCTCGTGATATCGAGGACCTGATAGCTGCCTGTCGGGCGCGGCGATGGCGTTCCCTGTACGGCGATGACGATCACGACCGCCACAACCGAGGCGGCCACGGCAGCAAGGATTGCGACACGCCGTGGCCATCCTGCAGGTTGCTGCTGCGTGGTGCCCGCGTTGAGGTCGCCGGGCGATGTCATGGCGGCAGCGAGGCGGTCTCGGGCGGCATCGCGGGTGGGCGGGTCCGCATCCCTTATGTGCGCAAGGGCGGCACGAAGCCGAGCGTCGCTGTCGGTGCTCATGGACGCGGCCGCCGCTTCGCGATCGGCAACGGATCAGCGCCGCGCAGGTTGGCGAGCCGCCGCCGGCCGTAGGCGACTCGCGACGCCACCGTGCCTACGGGTATGCCGAGGGCGCAGGCGGCTTCCTCGTATGACAGCTCGAAGCCAGCCACAAGGAGGAGCGCCTCGCGAATGGGTGCTCGCAACTTCAAGAGCGCCCTCATGACCAAGTCGACGTCGTCGATGCGGTGGGAGTCCGGCGCTGCCATCGATGCAGTCGCTCCGAAGCGGGCGATGGCGGCGGTACGCCGGCGCCGAGCCCGGTCATGCTCACGGCAGATGTTGGCGGCGATGCCGAACAGCCACGTTGGTAAGGAGGCACGATCGGGATCGAAGCTCGGCCAGAGGGCGACGGCACGAGCAAAGACCTCGGAGGCGACGTCATCAGCCAGGTCCGGGCCCGAGCGCGCGTACGCGAATCGTCGCAACGAGTCGTAGTGGTTCTCGAAGGCCGCTGCGAGCGGGTCGTAGACGTTCGGTTCCTCGGCCAGGGCCGCCCCTCTCGTGAGCAGTCGCGTCCCATGATGTTGTAGTTGGCCGATAGGTGCCGAAAACTTCGACAATATCTCGCCGCGGCCGGTGCCCGCGACGGGAGTGGCTGATCCGGGGCTCCGGAGGCCGAGCCGGCTGCGGCGCAGGCCGGTACGGACTGGGGACGGGCGCTACGTGGCGCTCGAGCGGGCCAGCGCGAGTTGAATTAGGAGCCGAGGCCCGCGGCTCGGCGGCTCGCGGACCTTGTGGTGCCGCGAATACGCGGCGGCGTTACCGCTACGCGGTCCCGGTACCTGGGCGACACTGTCCCGGGCGCCTGCTCGAACACTTTCAGGACGCCGGCAGCGCCCATTTCGGGTTAGGCCGTCGGTCGGAGCTCCACGCTGACCTCGAGACCAAGGGCCGTGGCGACGCGCTGGAGGGTCGTCAAGGTGGCGCCGACTCCGCCGGCTTCGAGACGTCCGATGGCTGCCTGGCTCGTCCCCATCTGGCGGGCGAGCTCGCGCTGGCTCAGTCCTGCAGCTTCTCTGGCGACTCGGATTCGCTCGCCGACTTGAGCGGCGAGGTGGGCCTCGGCGTATCCGCGGTCGTACTCGGCGCGCTCGGCCGGCGCCATGCCGCTCAGTCGCTTGGTCTTCAACTCAGACCAGGTCGTCGGGTTCATCAGATCTCACCTTCAGTCGTGTGGCGCTGTTCCACGCAGCGGCGCAAGGCGTTTCGCGCCCTCGACACCTCGGCGCGTTCGTCCAACCGCTGCTTCCGAAAGGTCGTCAACAAGACCCTGCGGCGATCCCCGGGAAAGAAGAACGTGACTCGACAAGCGTTGCCGTCGAGGTCGAACCGCAACTCGAAGAGACCGTCCCCGAGCGCGCGGGAGTGCGGCATACGAAGCGAAGAACCCTCCTCTGCCAGCCGGTCGATATGAAAGGCGGCGGCTCCGAACGGACGAGCCGCAAGCGACTCCAGCCACTGCTCGACCTCCGGTTCCAGCTCGACTGACCATAGCGACATCATAAATGATGTCGCGCTTGGCTGCGACTCGCGGCGCTGGCAAGTATCGAGCGCGTACTGGGGTGAGACGTCCCGGACGATGACCCCCTCGCCGAGGCCGGTCGTACGGTTACCTCCCTCATGGGCGCCCCTTCAATGGCAAGTTCTGGGCTCCGCCGGACTGAGGGAAGAATCGTGCTCCGAGCTTCGCAGCAGCCTCCTGATCGCCTTCACTCGTTGCTTGCGCATGGACGGCGACGGTGAGCCTCGGATCGCTGTGACCGAGGCGGACCTGCGCGGTCTTCACATCGACCCCTTCGAGCAGGAGCGCCGTGGCATTCGCTCGACGAAGATCGTGGGAGCCAATTCCAGGTAGCCCGGCGACACGCGTCGACGGCAGCCACACCCGTCGCCGCCAGTGTGGGTAGTCGAGCGGTCCGCCCTCGGGTGCGGTGAACACGAGGTCCGTGTCCGTGATCACGCACGGACGGCGGGCATCAAGGTGAGCCTCTAGAATTCTGAGCAGCGCTACGGGTGTTCCGAGGGCCTGCCTTCCGGCTGCAGACTTCGGCGGGCCAGCCGACCGTCGCGACCAAGCTGTGCGGACACCGCGATCGTGCCCCGAGCAAAGTCGAGTGCTCTGACTTGCAGGCCGGCGACCTCGCCCCAGCGAAGTCCCAGCACTGCGCCGATCCAGACCATCGAGCGGTACCTCTCTGGCGTGGCATCGGCGATCCGCAGCACATCGTCCGGCGTGAGCGAGCGGCGGTCGGGCGGCTCGATGGCGGGCAACTTGACCCCGCGACACGGCGATCGAAGCAGAGCATCGGTGGCAACGGCGTAGGCGAATATTGCCCTGAGCACGTCGAATTGGCGACGCGCCGTCCTCGCTGCGCGGTCAGCCGTCCACTCGTTCACAAGCTCCTGTACTCGGACTCGCCGGCGGCGGTCGATGGGCGGACACCGCCGTCCGGGTCAACTACGACGACCTCCAGCGCGCCCGATGGAACCACGATCAGAACGTTCGCCGCGCTGAGGCGCCCCGCCAAGGTCCCTTTGCCCGACGTAGCAGCCGTCAGGACCTTGCTGCCAGCGCAGCGGTCCTAGACGCTGCTGACAACGCCTGGCGCGAGATCACCGAACCCCACGCCAACCGTCTCGCCGGAGAGCGGTCCCGACTCGGCGCCGAGGCCCAACAGCTCGAAGCCGCCAAACGAAGCCGAGCCGACTTCATCGACAGGAACCCAGAGTTCATCGACCGGATCAACCGGCTCCAAGGTGCGATCCGGACCCAACAAGCCAAAGGAGACGTCCGCCCGGCCGGCCGGGACACACCTCAGCGTGTTCGCCATTCCCATCAGCGAAGCACGCAGCCCTCCGAGTCTTCTCTGCCGGCCGAACCCGTGCTCCCGGCCGGTCCCGAGCTCTGAAACCCGACGACAAATTCGGAGGTCGGATGACATTGCGCGCAGTCGGCGGCTGACCGTGTCAATTGAGGCACCTGAGTGCCCGCCGGATCAGACCTAATGGGGACACAACCCGAGCACGTCCCGATGTCCCGTCTCGGCTCCTGCCAGCATGATGCTGCGGTCCGAGCCTCTAAACCCGCAGGTCGAAGTCCGAAAGAACTCTCTCCCGGTTTTAGACCCGACTGCAACATCTCTGCTCCGACAGGACAATGGCGACCTCGCTCGAACTACGAGGCGGTCGCATCGAAAAGAAATTTGCGGGAACCTGTCGCTTGAGAGTGCCCCCCGATGGTCTTTGTCAGTAGGACGGCAGCCGACGGGGTTCGGAACGGGGTGACTTGGAAGACGGTGACGACGCGAGTTTCCGGCAGTTCGTTTTCGCGGTTGAGCCCCGCTTGCGGCGCGCCCTCGTCGCGGCGTACGGACTTGAACGAGGGCGGGACGCCACTGCAGAAGCCCTGGGTTGGGCGTGGGAGCACAGGGCTCGATTGCCGAGTCTCGACAGTCCCGTGCCGTTTCTCTATCGAGTTGGTCAAAGCCGCTCCCGCCCTCGACGAGCACGAGCTCTCTACGACCGCCCGGCACACCAGGATCCCTGGATCGAACCTCAGCTCGCTGCGGCCCTGGCAAGTCTCTCTAGGCGCCAACGCGTCTCGGTGTTCCTGGTTCACGGCGCCGGCTGGACTCCGTCGGAGGTTGCGGACCTGCTCGGGGTCGACGTGTCAACGGTGCAGACCCACGTGGAGAGGGCCCTCGCGCGCCTGCGACGAGAAATAGGAGGAGAGGCCGATGAGCGAGAGTGACATCGACAAGTTGCTGCGAGAGCGGCTCGCCATGGTGCTCGACGAGGGTACGGAGCCGGTGACGGCCGATGAGGTGATCTCGGCGGTGACCTCACCCCGTCGTGGCGTCGTACTGCGCTCTCCTGGTGTCTCGTTCCGCCGGCCCTGGACGGCGATCGCGTCAATCGCAGCCGTGGCCGTCCTCAGCGCCGCCCTGATCGTCGGATTCGTTGTATCAAGGCGTGGAGCTCCGCCTGCACGAAGCGTCGGGACCACTCCGACGACGCGAGGCGCCGGGGTCGCCCCGCCAGGTTCGATCTTGATCGGACTGCAGAACGGCAACCTCGAACTGTTGTCGCCGACAACTGGGAGAGTGGAGCGAACGGTGTCGCTGAGTCCACCATCGGCCGCCGCCTTGTCGGTTACCGGCAACGGGCGCACGGTCTATGTACAGCACGACGACGGGCAGCAGTCGATCATCGACCGCCTCTCTCTCAGCGGTGGCTCGCAGACCTTCGTGGTCGATGGCAGCGATCCGGCCATCAGCCCGGACGGCTCCGAGCTCGCTTATCTGCCACCGGTTCCGATCAACGCCTGGCCCCGCACGGTGGCGGTCCTCAACACACGCACGGGTGCGACGAGGACCTGGGAGATGCCCTATCTCCCAGGCGCAGGACCCATTCGGACACCGAAGGGCGTGAATCCTGCGGCCGAACTACCTGCAGTGTCGCTCCTGTCGTGGGATCCCGACGGCGTGCACCTCGCTGTCACCGAGCTGGCGCGCGCAATCGACGCCCGGATCGGCATCGAGCTCCTCGACACCTCTCAGCCGCGTGCATCGGACAACCCACAGCTCGTTGCGACAAGCCCCACCGGCCAAAGCGTCCCCGAGTGGGCATACGGGATGTATCGAGGCGACACCGGCCAGTTCGTGGTGATCGCCAGCTGCTCGCCGGCGGACTGTGGTTCCGGCAACACCACGCTCCTATTGGACGTCGACCTGCGGACTGGTCAATCCACCAAGGTCGGTACCTTGGCAGGCGAGCCCGGTGGCGCCGCGATTGCCTTCGATCGCTCAGGCGACACCTTCGCCTATGTCGCGGAGGTCATCACCTGCCAGACATGTCTGGGCGATGTGCCCGACGCCCTCTATCGCGCGTCGCCGGGATCCTCGAGCGTCATTCGTCGCGGAACCGAGCCGATTGCTCCAGCCGCAACCGCTGTCGCGTGGGTTCCATAGCTCAGCGAGCGCCCGTGTCGATGCCCGGCGGCTGTCGTGCACTCGTTAGACCGCCGTCGCTCAAGCGGACTCGCATCAAGTTCGGCCCGTCGCCGCGAGCGCCTTAGGCGGCTCGTGGCGGCTCAGCCGGTGCTCGTGCTGCCGATGAGTCGCCAGTTCCTTCTGACCCATCGATCAGACGGCGCCTATGGCAGTGCGCCCTCGGCACCTCCGTGCGGTTCCCGACAGACACCGCGCAGGCCGCTCCCGTGCGCCCGGCGTCGAGTTAAGTCTATTGTCGTTGACTAGACTCCGTCTAGTAGCATAGACTTGATCCTGTGAAGAGAGTAGCTCTCCTGAAGCAGATCGCCGTAGCGGCCAAGCGAAGCGGTCTCGACTGGCGCCAAGTCTCTTCGAAGGGTAACCACGAGAAGTGGAGGCTCGGTGCGAGCGTGCAGGTCTCGATACCAAGACACACCGAGATCAACGAGATCACCGCGCGGGCGATCTTGAAATCGACTGAGAAGGAGTTGGGAGAGGGGTGGTGGAAATGAGGACGTACACAGTCACCACAGAGCGGTCAGGGAGTTGGTGGGCATTCACCATTCCCGAGATCCCGGGCGCCCACGGACAAGCGAAGCGACTTGATCAGGTGAGAGATGAGGCGCGCGACGTCGTCTCGATGATGCTCGATGCTCCGGCCGACTCGTTCGACCTCGAGCTCTCCGTCAAGCTCGATCCTCGAATGGAGCACGCCCTCGACGAGGCGAGAGCCGCCCGCGAACAGTTCGAGTCGTGCCAGCGTGTCGCTCAAGAGAAGCTTCGTGTGGCGGCTGAGCAGTTCAAAGATGTAGCCGGTTTGAGCGTTCGCGACATCGGCAGCTTGCTCGACGTCTCGTTTCAACGTATCTCGCAAATCCTCAACAATAAGCGGAAGGCGTCTTGACTTCCTTGAGTAAACGCCCTCGGCAGTAGCGCCCTCGTTAGCGTCATCACCGTGCTGGTGGACGAGGCAGCCGAGATTCTCAGATCGACCGGCACCGGCAGTCTCCGGCGGATGCTCGACGAGCTCGACGTGCCGACATCGGAACTCGACGATCAACAGTTGAGCGCGGTCGTCGACGCCGTTGCGCGCGAGTTCGAGGGACAGCGACCCTTTGAGCCAGGCACGCCCAAGAGCCTCGAGTCGGTCCTTTACGCGCTCGGGTGGCTCGACCGACTCGCCGAGACGCTGCGACCGGTCGTTCTCGACGCCGACCTCAGCCTGACGCTCGTGACGACGCTGTGGATGTGGGCGAGCAACCAGCGTTATCTCCCCCAGCACCGGAAAGACGTCCTGATTTGGGACGGTGACCGTGCGCTCATGTGCACGGTCTGCTCGCGCAACAGCGCAGCCGAACCGGTGAACGCCGGCGACCCGTTCCCATCCGGTCACATCGCTCCGCCGGCACACGGGCGATGCCGATGCACGCTGAGAGCGCCCCGTGATATCTCGTATCGGTAGAGGAGGGGAGCGGGACCTGACCCCGCGTGCGACCGGAGCGACAACAACCCCTAGCATCCCCCGTGCGCGATCCGTGCGCGAAGGAAGGGTATTCGGTGGTAACGACCGGTGCTGAGCGGTCACCCAAAAGTGCCATCTACCAGGGAGTTGGAATTCACGCCAGGTTAGGAAATGGCCAGGACCGCATTCGGGACGCTGAGGCCGCGGGTTCAAATCCCGACTTCCCGACCAAAGCCCCTGGTAGAAGCCCGTAAAAATTCGGATACCCCATCCGGGTATCCCGTGTCATGGCACATTCATGGCACATTTCAAAGC
>Ga0182024_10006258_pt1 | contig 26245 bp, 28 predicted proteins | sample P32metaG_FD_120480 | JGI IMG/M metagenome (GOLD analysis project Ga0182024, IMG submission 120480) | Permafrost microbial communities from Stordalen Mire, Sweden - P3-2 metaG (Illumina Assembly) | ecosystem: Environmental > Terrestrial > Soil > Wetlands > Permafrost | place: Sweden: Stordalen... | reverse complement strand
CCGTATCCTTGAGACTCTCGCCGCCGGGCGGGGCGACGTCGTAGGAGCGCCGCCAGATCCGGACCTGCTCGTCGCCCCACTTCTTGCGCGCGTCGTCCTTGTTCAGTCCGGAGAGATCGCCGTAGTCGCGCTCGTTGAGCGCAGGATTCTTGAACACCGGAATGCCGGTCTGAGCCATCTCTTCGAGCGCCAGAGAAAGCGAGCGCTGCGCGCGGATGAGCGCGGAGGTAAAGCCTGCGTCGAAGCGGATGCCTTGGCTTTTCAGCCGGCGTCCCGCGGCGCGCGCCTCGTCGACCCCTTTGGCGGCGAGATCGACGTCGCGCCACCCGGTGAACAGGTTTTTCAGATTCCATTCGCTCTGGCCGTGGCGCAGCAGCACGAGAATTCGTTCTCCCATCGGTCCATCCTTGCCGGCGCCGCCCCTCGATTGACGATAACGCCGCAATCCGCAATATCGCTCCACGCGGTTGAGGACGTAAAAATGCAGCATCGGCGGCCCGTTATGCTGGTCATCCTGGACGGTTGGGGCTGGCGCGAGGAGCCGGCGGATAACGCCGTCCGCCAGGCCAAGACGCCGACCTTCGACCGGCTGTGGCGGTCGGCGCCGCACAGCTTCTTGCGCACCTCGGCCAAAGACGTCGGCCTGCCCGACGGCCAGATGGGCAATTCCGAGGTCGGCCACCTCAATATCGGCGCCGGGCGCGTGGTGATGCAGGCTCTGCCGCGCATCGGCGCCGCCATCGCCAGCGGCGAGATCGCGCACGCGCCGGTGCTCGTGGATTTCATTAAGAAACTCAAAGCGAGCGGCGGCACCTGCCATTTGCTCGGACTGGTCTCGCCCGGCGGCGTGCACTCGCATCAGGACCACGCTGCGGCGCTGGCCAAGATTCTCGATCAGGCCGGCGTGCCGGTTCTCGTCCATGCACTGACCGACGGCCGCGATACGCCACCGCAGTCCGCCGCAGAGGACATCAAGCGGCTCCTCGCCGCGCCGCCGCCATCGGTCAAAATCGCAACTGTCTGCGGCCGCTATTACGCCATGGATCGCGACAAGCGCTGGGACCGCGTCGAGAAGGCTTATAACGCCATCGTCGCAGCGGATGCTCCGCATTTTCCCGATGCGCCCGCCGTCGTCGCCGACGCTTACGCCAACAAAAAATTCGACGAGTTCATCATCCCCGCCGTGGTCGGCGACTATCGCGGCATGAAAGACGGCGACGGCGTGCTGTGCTTCAACTTCCGCGCCGACCGTGTGCGCGAGATTCTTTCCGCGATGCTCGATCCGGATTTTTCCGGCTTTAAGCGCAAGCGCACCGTCCGCTTCGCCGCCGCCGCGGGCATGACGCAATACTCGGACGAGCTCGACAAACTGATGGCGACGATCTTTCCGCCGCAAACGCTCGCCAACATCCTCGGCGAAGTGGTGGCGGAGGCCGGCCGCACCCAACTGCGCATGGCGGAGACGGAAAAATATCCGCACGTCACCTATTTCCTCAACGGCGGCCGCGAGGAACCTTATGCCGGCGAAGACCGCATCATGGTGCCGTCGCCGAAGGTCGCGACCTACGACCTGCAGCCGGAAATGTCGGCACCCGATCTCACCGACAAGGCGGTCGCCGCGATCGCGTCGGGCAAATACGATTTGATCGTGCTCAATTACGCCAATCCCGACATGGTCGGCCACACCGGCAGCCTCACCGCGGCGATCAAAGCGGTGGAGACCGTCGATGCCGGGCTCGGCCGCATCGCGCAGGCGATCGAAAAATCCGGTGGCGCGTTGTTGGTCACCGCCGACCACGGCAATTGCGAGATGATGCGCGATCCGCAGACCGGCGGCCCGCATACCGCGCACACCACCAACCCGGTGCCGTTGTTGCTCGTCGGCGCGCGCAACCGCGCGCTCAACGCCGAGGGCCGGCTCGCCGACATTGCGCCGACGCTCCTCGAACTGATGGAATTGCCGAAGCCGAAAGAGATGACCGGAACCTCGCTATTGCGCGCCGATTAATCCGCGAGGGGACGAACTGGACAATATTGGTCCCGTCTGCAACAACACGCATCGATAAAAAACGATCCGGCAAGGAGGACGAGGTGAAATTCGTGCAAGGAAAATGGGCGGTAGCCGCTGGCGTTTTGACGCTCGTGTCGGCTCTGGCAGGCGGCGTCGCGCAGGCGCAAGACAAGACGTTTGTGATGAAGATCACGACGCCCACCATCCACGCGGTGCTCGATCAATATGGGGCGGCCTTTGGCGCCGCGGTCGAGAAGGACAGCGGCGGCCGCATCAAATCGCAGCTCTATCCGGCGAGCCAGCTCGGCACCATCCCGCGACAGATCGAAGGTACGCAGTTCGGCGCGATCCAATGCGCAATCATCCCGCCCGAATTTTTCGTGGGCATCGACGAACGTTTCGAGGTGCTTGCCGCTCCGGGTCTCGTCACATCGGCGGCGCAGGCCGAGAAGGTTGCCGCCGATCCTGATGTCCTGAAGTTCTATCTCGCGCTTGGCGCCAATAAGGGGCTGCACGGCGTGGCCGTCGGCTTCGCCGAGCAGTCCGAGGTCATCTCAAAAGACGCGATCCGTAAACTGGACGACTTCAAGGGCAAGAAGCTGCGCATCTTCGCCTCGGAGTTCCAGTCGGCCTCGTTCAAGCGGCTGGGCGCGACGCCGGTGGCGATGTCGCCGAGCGACGTCATGACCGCGATCCAGCAGGGCTCGCTCGACTCCGCAGTGGCCGGCGTTCAGCTGCTCAGCGGCCTGCATTTCTTTGACGCGGCGAAATACATCACATTGACCAACCACGCCGCCATCTTCTACGTCGTCGAAATCAGCAAGAAATGGTACGAATCTTTGCCGCCCGATCTGCAGCAGATCATCGACCGGGACGCCGCCTCTACGGCGCTCAACTTCAATCCGCGCGCCAAGGAAATCGAGGACGCGGCAATCAAGGCCTGGACGGCCGGCGGCGGCGAATTCATCAACCTGCCGGCCGACCAACAGGCGGACATGATCAAGACGATGTCGGGCGTGGGCGCGGATATCACCAAGGACAAACCGCCGCTCGCCGAAGCCTTCAAGATCGTGAGCGACGCGGCGCAGAAGAACAAATAGTCGACGTCGCTCGTCCCCACGACCCGCCTCCCTCGCTAAGCGCGCTTCGGCGGACTCCAGTCCGACGAAGCGCGAAGACGGCAAGCGGGGACACGGTCCGGTATAGAGAACCGGCGACTCGTCGCGCGCCGATTGAAGGTATCATTGTCCGCCATGGGTGGACGCGCTTATTTTATCTTTTGTTTTTTCAATTTTGTCATGTCACTGACGTGACATGACATGACATGGGCGGATCGCCGATAGCTCACACGCTCGTGATCTTTTTCGACGCCGCCTGCGGCTTCCGCGGCGGCCCGTCATTTGTTACAGTCTTGCGGTCCAGCGTTCATCGGCCGACTGCTGCAACAAGAAGCTTAGCTCACCTGGACGTTATCGACTGAACTTCATCGAATCGTTTGTTTGAGCAATTCAAGCAATTTTGCGGGGCCGATTAAGGGTCTCGGCCTCAGCCATGGAGGATCATCATGTCGCGTATTCCTATGTTGGCGATCGTTGCGGTATTGCTGGCCGGCTTCGCGAGCTTGGCCATTGCGGCGCAGGACAAATACTCGCTGAAATTGGGCAAGCTCTCCTTTGGCGATTTCAGAGGCTATGAAAACTGGCAGGATATCGCGGTCAGCCAGACCGAGAAACAGATGAAAGTGATCTTGGCGAATGACGTGATGATGAAGGCGTATCGGCAAGGCCTACCCGCCGATGGCAAGCTCTTTCCCGAAGGGTCCAAGATCGTCAAGATCGAGTGGACGTTCAAAAGGAATACGGTGGCGCCCTATTTCGTGAACGTACCGGACGCCCTACAAGCGGTCGACGTCATCGAGAAAGACAGCAAGAGATTCCCAGACACGCACGGATGGGCCTACGGCGATTTTAATTATGATGCCGCGTCCAACACTTTTACGCCGCAGGGAACCGACTCGAATTGCGGCTACGCCTGCCACACGACGGTGGCGAAACAAGATTACATTTATACGGCGTATCCCAAGAGGTGAGCGGGGCTAGATATCTTTGAGCCCCAGCACGTCCGCCATTGAATAGAGTCCCGGCTTCTGGCCGCGTGCCCACAGCGCGGCGTGCAGCGCGCCGCGGGCAAAGATCATACGGTCTTCGGCGCGGTGCGTGAGCTCGATGCGCTCGGCCGGTCCGGCGAAGATCGCCGAATGATCGCCGACCACAGTGCCGCCGCGCAGCGAGGCGAAACCGATATCGCCAGTGCGGCGCGCGCCGGTCATGCCGTCGCGGCCGCGCGCCGAATGTTGCGCCAGATCGACGCCGCGGCCCTCCGCGGCGGCGCGGCCGAGCATCAGTGCGGTGCCGGACGGCGCGTCGGTCTTCTTGGCGTGATGCATCTCAAAGATCTCGATGTCGTAATCGTCGTTGAGCGTCTTCGCCACGCGCTTGACCAGCGCCGCGAGTAGATTGACGCCGAGGCTCATATTGCCGGACTTAACGATGGTGGCGCGCCTGGCCGCTTGCGCGATGACGGCTTCCTCCTCGGCTGAATGGCCGGTGGTGCCGATGATATGGACCTTGCCGGCGGCGCCGGTCAGTTCGGCGAAGGCGAGCGTCGCGGCGGGGACGGTGAATTCGATCAGGCCGTCGGCTTCCTTGAGGAGCGCCGCGACATCGCTCGTGACCTTGACGCCGTTCGGGCCGAGGCCGGCAAGCTCGCCGGCATCGCGGCCGATCACCGCCGAGCCCGCGGCTTCGACCGCGCCGGCCAGCGCCAGGCCCTTGGTCGCCGTCACGGCATGAATGAGCGTACGCCCCATGCGCCCGCCGGCGCCGGCGATCACCACCCGCATGTCGGAATTGGCCGCGGCCATTAAGCTCTCCCGTGCGCCGGGTATAGCGCGGCAAGCGGGAAAATGCGACCGGCCCAAGCTTTACGGCTGCGGGCCGTCATAGCCTTCAATGATGATGATATCGAGAACCGAATGCGGCTGCCGCACTTTGATGTTGGCCTGATATTCCGGCGAGCGATAACAGGCGAGGGCTGTGGCATAATCGGGAAATTCGATGACGACGTTGCGCGACCGGGCGCTGCCTTCCGGCGCCTCGAACTTGCCGGCGCGCACTACGAAGCGGCCGCCGAATTTCTTGAAGATCGCGGGATTGGCGGCGGCGTAGGTTTTGTAGCCGTCTTCGTTGTGCACATCGACGCGTCCGATCCAATAGCCTTTTGCCATTTGCGGTTTCCTTCCTAGAATTTTGGCCCGTCATATCCCTCGACCACGACTAGATCGACCTCGGCTTTACCGTCGCGCAGCTTTTTCGCCGCCTGATAGTCGGGCGAGCGATAGCAAGCGAGCGCGGCATCGTAGCTCGGAAATTCCAGCACCACGGTGCGAGCGCGCACTTTTCCCTCAGTCACTTCGCGCGCGCCGCCGCGCACTAGGAAACGGCCGCCGAAACGGTCACACGGCGCATCGATGGCGTTCGAATAGATTTTGTAGCCTTCCGGCTCGATGACGTCGACATGCGCGATCCAGTAACCGCGCTTGCCGGCGCCCGCGGGCGGCGCCGGCTGCACGCCGTCAAAACCCTCAACGATGACAAAATCGCATTGCGAATGCGGCAGGCGCAGAACCCGCGCGCGCTGGTATTCGTCCGAGCGGTAGCAGGCGATCGCCGCGGCGTAACCCGGGAATTCGCGGATCACGCAGCGGGACCGGACGCGGCCTTCGACCACTTCGCTACGGCCGCCACGCGCCAGCGCGACGCCTTTGTATTTCTCGTGCGCCGGCGGCGTTGCCGCCATGTAGGCCTTGTAGCCGTCCATGTCGCTGACATCGATCTGCGGCAGCCAATAGCCTTTGGGCATGACGCTCCCCGTTATTTTTGCTGCGCGGCCGCGATCTCCGCGACAATTGCCTCAGCCGCCGCCTTGGGATCGGGTGCGGCGATGATCGGCCGGCCGACGACGAGATAGTCCGCACCCGCCGCGATCGCCGCAGCCGGCGTCGCGATCCGTTTCTGGTCGCCGGCATCGGCGCCGGCGGGCCGGATGCCAGGCGTCACTAGGCCAAGCTTGTCGCCGACGATGCCGCGGACTTTCGCCGCCTCCTCGGGCGAGCACACCAGCCCGTCGATGCCGATGTCGCGCGCCTGCGCCGCGCGGCGGGCGACGAGCTCGGGCACGGTCGTGGCATAGCCGGCGGCTGTGAGATCGGCATCGTCGAACGAGGTGAGCACGGTGACGGCGAGAATGCGCAAATTACCTTCGCGCGCCTCCACCGCGGCCCGCATGGTCGGCGGATAGCCGTGCACGGTGAGGAAGGTGGCGCCGAGCCGGGCCACGCTCTTCACGCCCTGTGCGACGGTGTTGGCGATGTCGTGCAGCTTGAGGTCGATGAAGACCTGCTTGCCGGCGCCGGTCAGGGTATGCGCGTAAGAAAGTCCGCCGGCGAAGGCGAGCTGATAGCCGATCTTGTAGAACGATACCGCATCGCCGAGCCGCGCCACCAGCGCGGCCGCCGCTTCGACCGAGGAGACATCAAGCGCAACGATCAGGCGCTCGCGCGGCTTCAACTGCATGGCCCGGCCTTGTTTTTGGAGCATGATCTTTTCGGAAAACCGGCGTCCACTTTTCCGGATCATGCTCTACGGCATAACGTCCGCCAGCTCCACCAGGCGTCGCGCCATCGCCTTTAACGACGCAGCCAGCGCTTCATCCTTCAGATTGTCGCGCTCGTCAAACGCCTGCTCGGCGCGCGGCACCGACACTTGCTCGGGAATGACCAACGCGCCGCAGCCCAGCTCCAAAATCTGCCGCAGCGCCATCATCGAACGTACGCCGCCGCTTGAGCTCGCCGTCGCCGAACCAAGCGCGAAAACCCGGTTCTTGAACGCGATATAGGTCGGTTCGCTCCCTTCGCGCACCCGCGATACCCAGTCGATGGCGTTCTTGAGAAGCGGCGTCACCGAGGCTGAGTATTCGGGGCTGGTGATGAAGACGCCCTGATGCGCCATCAGCATGGCCTTGAGCCGCAGCGCCGAGGCCGGCATGCCGGATGAGGCCGCGAGATCGGCGTCGAACAGCGGCAGCGGATAATCTTCCAGCGAGATGCGGGTCACCTCGCCTTCGGCGAGCACCAGCTCCTTGGCCGCGAGCGCAGCGAGCCGCGCATTGTGCGAGCCGGTGCGCAGCGAGCCGGGGATGACCAGAATTTTGGGAGCAGCCATGTTCGAAAGACCGTCAGGCCTTCCGATAAACCCATACGCGCGCCGGCGGAATATTCATCCAGATGCGCTCGGAGGCTTCGGCCGTGAAGCCGCCGAACCGCCGCGGCACCGGGGATGCGACCGAATAAGTGAACTGCACGAAGGGTGCGCCGGGCACCATCAGGTCGAAGGCGTCGCGAATGAGCCGCAACCGCATCCTGATCGGCTTGGTGATCAGCGGCAGCCCGGACACCACCGCGGCGGCGGGCTGAATGAGCAGCGTCTCGAGCAGCCGGCGCAAGCTGTAGGCGTCGCCCTGCACCAATGTGGCTTCGGGATAGCGGTTGCGCAGGATGCGGCAGAAAGTCGGATCGAATTCGACCAGCACGAGCCGCGAGGGATCGACGCCGGCCTCGACCAAGGCTTCCGTGACCGGTCCGGTGCCCGGGCCCAGTTCGACCACCGGCCCGGTCGAGTTCGGATCGACATAGCGCGCCATGGCGCGAGCGAGAATCTTGCCCGACGGCGTCACCGCACCGACCGTCAACGGCCGCTCGATCCAGGAACGGATAAAGCGCACCTCGTCGTCGAGCCGGATGCCCTTCCTTAGCTCGAAGTGCCTGATCTGCTGCTCGATCTTCTTGCCGATGCCATCGCGCTTCTGCTCGAACAGTCGGAACTGGCGCTCGATCTTGCGCTCGATGATGTTCTTCCTGACTTCCAGGAGGCGAAACTGCCGCCCGATTTTCTTTTCGAATTTTTGCAGGGCCGGCAGTGGCATGATGGTCACACAAAACCCTTGTACAAGCCTTTGCACGCGACAAATTCATGTCGTTTTTAAAACATTCAGGCGGGAAAAACCATATCGATTCAGCCGGAGCCGGCGCGGGCGCCGAGTCCGTCGAGGAACTCCTTGACCTTGCCGAGAAACCCTGCGGATTCCGGGTGGGTTTCGGTTGACGACAGCCGGTCGAATTCGGCCAACAGTTCGCGCTGCTTCTTGGTGAGTTTCTGCGGCGTCTCGACCACGACCTGCACGTACATGTCGCCGGACTGCCGGGCGCGCAGCACCGGCATACCCTTGCCTTGCAGGCGGAATCGCCGGCCGGATTGCGTGCCTTCCGGGATTTTCACCTTGGTCTTGCCGCCGTCGATGGTCGGCACTTCGAATTCGCCGCCCATCGCCGCCGCGACCATGGACACCGGCACGCGGCAATACAGATCGGCGCCTTCGCGCTGGAAGAACGGATGCGCGCCGATCGAGAGGAAAATGTAGAGATCGCCGGGCGGCCCGCCGCGCACGCCGGCTTCGCCCTCGCCGGCGAGCCGGATACGGGTGCCGTCCTCGACGCCGGCCGGGATATTCACCGACAGCGTGCGCTCGCGGGTGACACGGCCGGAGCCGGCGCATGAGGCGCAGGGGCTGTCAATCGACTGGCCGCGGCCGCCGCAATTCGGACAGGTGCGCTCCAGCGTGAAGAAGCCTTGGGCGTGACGCACGCGGCCCTGGCCGCCGCACGTCGGGCAGGTCTTCGGCTTGGTGCCGGCCTTGGCGCCGGAGCCGGAGCACGCCTCGCAGGTCACCGACGTCGGAATGCGGATTTGCGCATTCTTGCCGGCGTAAGCCTCGGTGAGGCCGATCTCCATGTTGTAGCGCAGATCGGCGCCACGCTCGCGGCCGCCGGAGCTACGCCCGCGCGCGCCGGCCATGCCGAAAATGCCCTCGAACAGATCGGAAAAGGTGGTGCCGAAATCGGCGCCGAAGCCCGGTCCCGTGCCGCCCATGCCGTGCTCGAAGGCGGCGTGGCCGAAACGGTCATAGGCGGCGCGCTTGTCCGGGTCTTTGAGGACCTCGTAGGCTTCGTTGATTTCCTTGAAGCGGTGCTCGGCATCCTTGTCGCCGGGATTGCGATCCGGATGGCAGACCATGGCCTGCTTGCGAAAGGCGGCCTTGATGTCGCCATCGCTCGCGGTGCGTTCGATCGAGAGAGCTTCGTAGTAGCAGCGCTTGGCCATCAGTCCTCACCCCAAGAACCGACTGAAGAACCGAGAGATGAAATCCGATTCTTGATGAACGAGCACCCCCGTTTTGCATCCGGGGGTGCTATTCTGACAGGGCCGCAACGGCATTAAGCGCCTCGCTGCATCAAGCCGATTTTTTGTTCTTCTTGTCGTCGTCGACTTCGGTGAACTCGGCATCGACGACGTCTTCCTTCTTGGCTTCGGCGCCGCCGCCGGCATCGCCGCCACCTGGCGGCTGCTGTTCGCCAGCCTGCTTATACATCGCCTCGCCGAGCTTCATCGAAGCCTGCTGCAGCGTATTGGCCTTCGCCGCGATGGCGTCGGCGTCGGTGCCCTTGAGGGCTTCCTTCAGATCCGCCATGGCGTTCTCGATGGCGCGGCGCTCGGTTTCGCCGACCTTCGCGCCATGCTCGGACAGGGTCTTTTCGGTGGCGTGCAGCAGAGCCTCGGCGTGGTTCTTCGCCTCGACCTCGGCTTTGCGCTTCTTGTCGTCCTCGGCATGCGCCTCGGCGTCCTTGACCATCTTATCGATGTCGGACTCGGACAGACCGCCGGAAGCCTGGATGCGGATCTGCTGCTCCTTGCCGGTGCCCTTGTCCTTGGCCGACACGTTGACGATGCCGTTGGCGTCGATGTCGAAAGTGACCTCGATCTGCGGCACGCCGCGCGGCGCCGGCGGAATGCCGATGAGATCGAACTGGCCGAGGATCTTGTTGTCGGCCGCCATCTCGCGCTCGCCCTGGAACACGCGGATGGTCACCGCGGTCTGGCCGTCCTCGGCCGTGGAGAACACCTGGCTCTTTTTGGTCGGGATCGTGGTATTGCGGTCGATCAGCCGGGTGAACACACCGCCCAGCGTTTCGATGCCGAGCGACAGCGGCGTCACGTCGAGCAACAGCACGTCCTTGACGTCGCCTTGGAGCACGCCGGCCTGGATCGCGGCGCCCACCGCGACGACTTCGTCGGGATTGACGCCCTTATGCGGCTCCTTGCCGAACAGCTGCTTGACGACCTCCTGGACCTTCGGCATGCGCGTCATGCCGCCGACCAGAACGACCTCGTTGATCTCGGCCGCGGACACGCCGGCGTCTTTGAGCGCCTGCCGGCACGGATCGATCGTCTTCTGAATGAGGTCGTCGACCAGCGCCTCGAACTTGGCGCGGGTGAGCTTCATGGTCAGATGCTTCGGTCCCGACGCGTCCGCCGTGATGAACGGCAGATTGATCTCGGTCTGCGTCGTCGAGGACAATTCGATCTTGGCCTTTTCCGCCGACTCCTTGAGCCGCTGCAGCGCCAGCTTGTCGCGGCGCAGATCGATGCCCTGCTCTTTCTGGAATTCATCGGCCAGATAGTTGACCAGCCGCATGTCGAAATCTTCGCCGCCGAGGAAGGTGTCGCCGTTGGTCGACTTCACCTCGAACACGCCGTCGCCGATTTCGAGAATGGAAATATCGAAGGTGCCGCCGCCGAGATCATAGACCGCGATGGTGCCGGTCTTGCTCTTGTCGAGACCGTAAGCGAGCGCCGCCGCAGTCGGCTCGTTGATGATGCGCAACACTTCGAGGCCGGCGATCTTGCCGGCGTCCTTGGTGGCCTGGCGCTGCGCGTCGTTGAAATAAGCCGGAACGGTGATGACGGCTTGATCGACCTTGGCGCCGAGATAGGACTCCGCCGTCTCCCTCATCTTTTGCAGGATGAACGCGGAAATCTGCGACGGCGAATAGGTCTTGCCCTCGATCTCGACCCAGGCGTCGCCGTTGCTGGCGCGCGCGATCTTGTAGGGAACGAGCTTCTTGTCCTTCTCCACCATCGGATCGTCGTAGCGACGGCCGATCAGGCGTTTGACTGCGAAAATAGTGCGCTCGGGATTGGTGACCGCCTGGCGTTTTGCCGGCTGGCCGACCAGCCGCTCGCCCTCGTCCGTGAAAGCGACGATGGACGGCGTGGTGCGCATCCCCTCTGCGTTCTCGATGACCTTCGGCGTCTTGCCTTCCATGACGGCGACGCAGGAATTGGTGGTCCCGAGATCGATACCGATGACCTTGGCCATGGTCTAAATCCTCTCCATTTGCGGCAGGTCGGGCTGGCCCGTAAGGCGCCCAAAGTCCGACCCCCTTATGACTCATCGCCTCAACCGCAGCCGTTCGACCAGTGGCCAAAAGTCTGCTGCCGGAACGATTTCCCTTGGCTCATATAGGAGGGCGGCATCGCGCCGCAAGGCAGGATTGCCCGATGCGCGCGCTACCGCGCCACGAGACCGTCGGGAGTAATGCGGGGCGCCTCGCGCGCCTGGGCATGCGCGGTCGCGGCGTGCGACAAGCGCCAGATCAGCCGCGCGGCGAAGGCCGGCAGCACCAGCATCGCGATCGGAATGTGGGCGCGCCAAACAACATGGTTACCGGGAGCGACAGACCGCAACGGCAAGTCCCTCATTGACCGCCGTGTTGTCCGCCCGCTCGCGCAAGAGCGCGACGACCCCGTCACTCAGCAAAAGGCATCCAGCATGCCGGAGCGAATGCAGCCCCCGACAGCGGCGTGGCTGCGAATTGCCCAGCCGTGGTAAAAGCCGGGCGAAAACCCGGCATAGACATGCAAACCACTTGGACCGGCCTGCGCTTCGACCCCGATTATCTCGATCGGCAGCAACAAGCGGCGATGCTTGCCACGATCCGCGGCATCATTGCCGAGGCGCCGCTGTTTACCCCGCGCATGCCGAAATCGGACCGGCCTTTCAGCGTCCGCATGTCGAATTGCGGCCCGCTCGGCTGGATTTCGGATGCGACCGGCTACCGTTACGCCCCGGCCCATCCCGAAACCGGCCGGCCATGGCCGCCGCTTCCCGATGCCCTACTCCGATTATGGGATAGCGTTTCCGACTATCCCTATCCTCCGCAGGCCTGTTTGATCAACTTCTACGGCCCGACCGCGAAAATGGGCCTGCATCAGGACCGCGACGAGGCCGATTTCACCGCTCCCGTGGTCTCGCTTTCGATCGGCGATTCCTGCCTGTTCCGCATTGGCGGTCTAAAGCGCGGCGAGCCGACGCGCTCTTTCCGCCTCAATTCGGGCGACGTGCTGGTTCTTGGTGGAAAGGCGCGGCTTGCCTTCCATGGCGTCGACCGCATCTATCCGGGCACGTCGACCTTGCTCGCGGAAGGTGGCCGGATCAATTTGACCATGCGGCGGGTGACTCGCCCGGACTATTCGCGGGCGGAGCGGCCCGCAGCAACCCTCCAGGACCAGCGATGATGATTTCCAACAAGATCTCCGCGACGCGGACGGTCGCAAGGGTCGTGGCAGCGGCTTTCGCCGTCCTGGTTTGGGCGAGTGCGGCGCCGGCCGCCGACGCGGTTTTTCCGATCGGCTCTCGCGTGGGACTCGTGCCGCCGCCGGGCATGAAGCCGAGCACTAATTTTGTGGGATTCGAAGACCCCGAGAACGAGGCCGCGATTCTCGTTGCAGCATTTCCACCCGAAGCCTTCAGCGCTTTGGACAAATCCATGGTCCCGGACACCCTGAAAAAGCAGGGTATCGATACCCGCGAACCGATGGCGGTCGCCGGCACCACGGGCTTTCTACTGACCGGCAAGCAAGCCGCCGGCGGGACATCCTATAGCAAGTGGATGTTGGTCGCCCCGGCCGACGGCGTTACTGCGCTTGTCACCGTGCGGGCGCCGGAGCAGAACAAAATATATACCGACCAAACGGTGCGCGCTACGCTTGCGACGCTTGCCGTGCGCGCTAGTGTGCCCGACTCGGAGCGGCTCAGTCTGCTGCCGTTCAAGGTCGGCGACCTTGCCGGATTTCATATCGACGACGTCTTGCCGGGGCGCGCCTTGATGCTGGTGGACGTCACCGCCGGCGGCGGCCAATCCGGCAAGGCGCCGCAGGACGGAAATAAGGAGCCGTCCGGACAACCCATCAACGCCCGTTTCCTCATCGCCGCGCTGCCGGGCGGACCCAATGAAGTTAAGGACCACGACAACTTCGCCCGGGTGACGTTCGATCAGATCGGCGGGATCACTGACGTCCGCGTCCAGGATGCCGAACCCCTGCGCATTGGCGGTCAATCGGGCTATGAAACTCTGGCAAAGGCCAAGGACGCGCAAGGCGCCGACATCATGGTCGTGCAATGGCTCCGCTTCGGCACCGGCGGCTACATGCAGATGATCGGCATCGCGCATGCCGACCAGTGGCCCGGCATACTGATGCGGCTGCGCGCAATACGCGACAGCATCAATACCGAGTGAATTGCGGGTTAGTTCGCCGGCGTCTTGGTGTTGTCGTTGCTGGTGGGCGCGGCTTTCGGTCCGCCCTTCGACACCGCGACCAGAGCCGGACGCAGCACCCGTTCGCCGATCATGTAACCGGGCTGCACGACTTGGACGACGCTGCCGGCGGGCACCGTGGTGTCCGGCACTTCGAACATGGCCTGGTGCAGGTTGGGATCGAATTTTTCGTGCTGCGGCGTGAATTGGCGGATGCCGTTTTTCTCCAGTGCCTTCAGGAGCTCCCGCTCGGTCAGTTCGACACCGTCAACCAACGCCTTGGCGCCGCTCTGCGCGCTCGTTCGCAATTCCGGCGCCACCGCTTCCAGTGCGCGGCGCATATTATCGGCGACGCCGAGAACGTCGCGCGCGAATGAGGAGATGCCGTAGAGCCGGGAATCGGCGACTTCGCGCTCGGTGCGCTTGCGCAGATTCTCCATCTCGGCGAGCGTGCGCAAGAGCCGGTCTTTCATCTCCGCATGGTCGCGTTCGAGCGCGGTCGAGGGAATCGGCTGGGCGACCGGCGCGGTGGCTGGAGCGTCGGTCCGCTGCGGCCCGGCCGCGTCGTCCTCAGCACGAGCGGTCTGTTCCGTCATGGTTTTTTCCATCCTTTGACGCCCCGGATATCAGGGTTCAACCGGCAAAAATCAAGCGTCGGGTCAGCCGCCAAGGAGCTTGCTGACGACTTTGGCGGTGTAGTCCACCATCGGGACAATGCGCGCATAATTGAGCCGGGTCGGCCCGATGACGCCGAGCACGCCGACAATATGGCCCGACGCGTCGTGATAGGGCGCTACGATGGTCGAGGAGCCTGACAGCGAAAACAGCTTGTTCTCGGAACCGATGAAGACCCGCACGCCCTCGGCTTGTTCGGCGCGGCCGAGCAGATCGATCACATCGCGGCGGGTCTCCAGGTCGTCGAACAGGAGCCGCACCCGCTCGAGGTCGGCGACGGCCTTGAGATCGTCGAGCAGATGGGCCTGGCCGCGCACGATCAGCTTGCGTTCGTCGCTCTCGCCGCCGGACCAGCTCGCCAGGCCTTCGGAAACGAACTTCTTGGTCAGTTGATCGAGCTGCGCCTCGCTTTCCTTGAGCGTGCGCTCGACCTCGCCTTTGACCTCATCGAGGGTGTGGCCGCGAATGCGGGCGTTGAGGAAATTCGCCGCTTCGGTCAGCGCCGAGGTCGGCAGGCCGATCGGAACGTGGAGCACCCGATTTTCCACCTGCCCGTCTTCGCCGACCAGGATCACCAGCGCCCGCTCCGGCTCCAGCCGAACGAATTCGATATGTTTGAGGCGCGGATTCGATTTGGCGGTGAGCACGACGCCGGCGGCGCGGCTTAGCCCGGAGAGCAGACCCGACGCTTCGGTCAGCACCGCTTCGAGCGATTTCGATTGCCCCGACCCGGCGACCTGCGCTTCGATCGCCTTACGGTCGTTCTCGGTGAGATCGCCGATCTGCATCAGGGCGTCGACGAAGAAACGCAGCCCCATTTCGGTCGGCAACCGGCCGGCCGAGGTGTGCGGCGCATAGACCAGCCCGAGCTGTTCGAGATCGGACATGACGTTGCGCACCGAAGCCGGCGACAAGGGCATCGGTATAATGCGCGACAGATTGCGCGAGCCGACCGGCTCGCCGGTCGCCAGATAGCTCTCGACGATCTGACGAAAGATTTCGCGCGAACGCTCGTTGAGCTGGGCGAGCCCCAGCTGGTTCACGCCCAGCGGAAAATCAGGGCTGGCCAAAAAACACTCCCAACCGATTGCCGCAGTGTCGTTGGCTATATATCACTCCGCCGCCGCCATCGCATGGGCGCGCGGTGCGCCGCGGAGCAGTTCCATAAGTTTGCGCACCGATCCGAAGTCTTCCAGACGGTCCACCGCGGCAATGACTTCGGCGATATGGGCGTCGGCAATGACGCCTTGCGCATAGCTGCGGAATTTTTGCTCGATCTGGCGGCGCGATAGTGAATTCTCCGCCGACCCGAGCGGATGCTGGCAGCGCGCCGAGAACGTCGCGCCATCGTCCATGACGACATCGACCTTGGCCTGCGAACCGGTAACCGAGGCATCGGGGCGAACGTCGACTTTCTCGGCGGCGAAACTGCGCAGTTTCGGATCGTCGTAGCGGTCCGGTTCGAACTGCGCCAAAGTCAATGCGCGGTCGTGCAAGATGACCGCCGCCGTATAGTGCGCCGACAACAGCGCCTCGAATTTCGCCTTATAGGTCTTAAAGCCGCCATGCATGTCGAACGTAGCCTGACTGAGCGCGATATTGACGTTGCGCACATGTGCGGCGTCGATCTTGTGCTTTTCCACGATGTCGAACAGCGCGGTATTGAGGCCCTGAATCAGCGACGCCGACGGCCATAGCCGCAGCGCGATCTGCTCGAGCTCGAAGCGTTGGCCAAGATCGGCGATCACCGCGTCCGGTTTGCCGCCGTTGACATAGGCGTTGTAAAGCCCGCCGTCTTTGGCGGTGAGGAATTCGCGCGTGGCGACGAATTGTTGCTGCGCCAAGAGCGCCGCCATCAAGCCCGATAACGCGCCGCGGCATTGATGGAATTTCACCGTCGGCGTGCCCCACGCCGCAAACGTCCCCGCCGCCTGGCTGCCGGCAAGACCGAAAGCCCGCGCCATGGTGTCGGCGTCGAATTTCAACAGCGAGCCGACCGCCGCCGCCGCGCCGAACGGGCCGAGGATTCCCGGCCCATGCCAGCCCCGCGCGCGAAACACCGGATAATCGAGGCCGATGCCGATCCGCGTCGTCACCTCGCAGCCGGCGGCGATGGCGACCAGAAGATCGCGGCCCGACAGTCCGTCACGTTCGGCGACGGCGAGCGACGGCGGCACGATTTCCGGCGTGACATGGGTCATGGTCGCGCGGTGCACGTCACACATCGTCACCGCGGTGACGAGATAACCGTTGAGCAGCGTCGCGCCGGCAAGCGATAGATGCTCGCCGCCGATCACGCTCGATTCGTGGCCTTGCGCCAGTGCCGACGCGAGCGCGGCCATCTGGCCGGTCTCCTCGCCTTGATGGCCGGCCACCGCGCAGGCGAGCGCGTCCAGAAATAGTGTCTTGCAGTGTTCGCGGACCCGTTCCGGCAAATCGCCGTAGCGCAGCGTCGCGGCGTATTTCGCCAGTTTCTGAGTGGTTTCCAGCGTTGCTTCCGCCATAGCGATGTCCTCCGGCAAAACTCGGCCGAAGGTTAGGGTTAGCGGCGGCGGCTGGCAAATCGGCGGTTCGCGGCAGGCCGTTCCGCCCTTGTGGGGCCTATAGCCGACCCACTACAAGCGTGCAGCGCCGGCGCGTCGGGCACCGGCAACCGGGAGACCTGCATGCGGCCGAGCCGCCGACAAGCTGACGAATTACGCCCCGTGTCGCTGGAACGCGGCGTCGTGAAATACGCGGAAGGCTCCTGCTTCGTGAAGTTCGGCGATACGCATGTGCTGGTCACTGCCACGCTGGAAGACCGCTTGCCGCCTTGGCTCAAGGGCCAGGCGCGGGGCTGGATCACGGCCGAATACGGCATGCTGCCGCGTGCGACGCTCGAACGCACGCGGCGCGAAGCCTCGGCCGGCAAGCAGAACGGCCGCACCGTCGAGATCCAACGCCTGATCGGCCGCAGCCTGCGCTCGGTAGTCGATCTCAAGGCGCTCGGCGAGCGGCAGATCACCATCGATTGCGACGTGATCCAGGCCGACGGCGGCACCCGCACGGCATCCATCACCGGCGCCTGGATCGCGCTCTACGATTGCCTCGCCTGGATGAAGGCGCGATCGATGATCGAAGCCGAGGTGTTGCGCGATCACATCGCGGCGATTTCCTGCGGCGTCTGCTCGGGCACAGCCGTGCTCGATCTCGATTATGCCGAGGATTCACAGGCCGACACCGACGCCAATTTCGTCCTCACCGGTTCCGGCAATATCGTCGAAGTGCAGGCCACCGCGGAAAAAGAGCCGTTCTCTGAGGCGCAATTCTCGGCGCTCTTGGCGCTGGCGCGCAAAGGCATCGCCAAGCTGGTCGATCTGCAGAAGATGGCGGTGATGTGAGCGGCCCGGCGCATCGCCGCATAACCGGGCGTCTGGTGATCGCGACGCATAACGCCGGCAAACTTGCCGAAATGCGCGATTTGCTTGCGCCTTATGGAATCGACGCCATATCGGCGGGCGAGCTTAAGCTTAAAGAACCGGACGAAACGGGCATGACGTTTCGCGACAACGCGCGCATCAAGGCGGAAGCGGCGGCCAAGGCCACCGGGCTTCCCGCCTTTGCCGACGATTCCGGGCTTGCGGCCGACGCGCTTGAGGGCGGGCCCGGCATTCACTCGGCGCGCTGGGCGGGTCCCGACCGCGATTTCCGCCGCGCCATGGAGACGATCGAGGAAAAGCTGTGCGCGCGCGGCGCAATGGCGCCCGACCGCCGCAAGGCGCATTTCGTCTCGGCGCTCTGCGTTTCCTGGCCGGACGGCCATGCCGAGGAATTCGAGGCCCGCGTCGACGGCACGCTGGTCTGGCCACCGCGCGGCGACCAAGGTTTTGGCTACGATCCGATTTTCCTGCCGGACGGCCACGACCGGACCTTCGGCGAGATGGGAAGCGTGGAAAAGCACGGCCTGCCGCCGCGGGGCAAAGGGCTTTCGCATCGCGCCCGCGCCTTCCTCAAACTCGCGGAGGCGTGCCTTGACTGAATCTTTGGCTGAGCCTGCTGTGGCCGACGCCGAGCAAGCCTTCGGCGTTTATATCCACTGGCCGTTCTGCCTGTCGAAATGTCCCTATTGCGACTTCAACAGTCACGTCCGGCGCGAGCCGATCGACGAGCAGCGTTTCCTGAAAGCTTTTCATACCGAGATCGGTACCGTAGCCGAACGCCTGCGCGGCCGGACGGTGTCGACGATTTTTTTCGGTGGCGGCACCCCTTCGCTGATGCAGCCGGCGACGATTGCGGGCGTGCTCAATTCCATCGCCCGGCAGTGGCGCGTCGCGCCGGACGCCGAGATCACGCTCGAAGCCAATCCGACGAGCGTCGAGGCGACGCGCTTTCGCGGCTACCGCGCCGCCGGCGTCAATCGGGTGTCGCTCGGCGTGCAGGCGCTTGATGACCGCGTGCTTGCCGAGCTTGGCCGCATGCATTCGGCGCGCGAAGCGCTCGACGCCGTCGCCATCGCGCGCAGCGTGTTCGACCGCTACTCGTTCGATCTCATCTATGCCCGGCCGAACCAGGAGCCCAAAGCGTGGGCGAGCGAACTGAAGGCCGCATTGGCCGAGGCCGGAGACCATCTTTCGCTCTATCAGCTGACGATCGAGCCCGAGACGCCATTTTTTGCGCTCCACGCCGCGGGCAAATTGCGGCTCCCCGATGAGGACACCGCGCGGGCGCTCTACGATACGACCCAGGAGATTTGCGCGGCGCACGGATTGCCGGCTTACGAGATTTCCAACCATGCGCGGCCGGGCGGCGAATGCCGGCACAATCTCGTTTATTGGCGCGCCCAAGAATATGCCGGCATCGGTCCCGGGGGACATGGCCGGCTTGATATCGACGGCGAGCGGCACGCCACAGCGACGGAAAAGCGGCCGGAAACGTGGCTGGGCCATGTCGAGGCTGAGGGCCATGGGGTCGTCAGTGACGATGTGCTCACCCGGGAGGAACGGTCCGACGAGTTTCTGCTGATGGGGCTACGGCTCGCCGAGGGCATCGACATCGAGCGCTATACGAAGATATCCGGCCGGCCGCTCGATCCGGCTCGCATCGCGATGCTCCATGAGCATGGCCTGATCGAAACCACCGGCGACGGCCGCCTGCGCGTGACCCTACCGGGCTTCCCGGTTCTCGATGCAGTGGTGGCCGATCTCGCGGCGTAAGGACCGCATAACCGGTGGATTCCCAGACTTTAGGCCTCGATAATTCATAAGCTAGCTTATTATCCGGAAGCTGAACTGAAGCTCCGAGGCGACGGCGAGAGGATTTGAGCTCCCGACGCAGCAACCCGTAGCACCGCGAGCCCGCGCTCATTGGTGCCGTCCGGCTTGAAGCGGAACAGTCCATCGATGCCGGAAAAACCCGACGGATTGGTGAGCACTTGCGGCGTAAATGGCTGCTGCCCTTGCGTCTTCACCAGGGCGGCGACCAGAGCGACCGCATCATAGGAAAGCGTCGCAGTGCGCACCGGATCCTGATTGTAGCGCTGACGATAGCGGGTGGCGAAATTCCGGTAGCCGGTGCCGTCCGGGGCCGCGTACCAGCCGCCGGCCAGCGCCGGGGTCGCGAATACACGCGGGTCGTCCCACAGACCGGTGCCGAGAAGCTGCAACCGCTTGAGATTGACCGCATCGGCGACCAGACCCTGGACCACGTCCGGCACCACGTCGCCGCTGTCGGGGATGAACAGGCAGTCGGCGCGGGTCGAGCCTTGCGCCATATTGCGGATCGGCGCCGCCATGGCCGCCTTGTCGTGCGGATAGCGCTCGAGCGCGACGATCTGGCTGCCGGTGCGCCGCGCAATAGCCTGTTTGAAGGCCGCTTCGACCACCGTGCCGTAGGGGTTATCGGGAATGAGCGCGGCGTAGGAACGCTTCCCCACCGAACTGGCATATTGCACGATGCGGTCGACGTCCGATTCCGGCAGGAAGCTGAGCAGATAAACGCCGTTCGACGCGACATTGGTATCGGTGGAAAACGCGATCACCGGCACATTGCGGGGTCGCGCCGCCTGGGCGACGAAGCCCACCGATTGCGAAAATAGCGGACCGAGAATGATCTGGGCGCCCTCGTCGAGCGATTGCTGCGCAGCGAGCTGGGCGGCTTGGGCGGTGCCGCCATCGTCCTTCACCAGGAGCTGGATGTTCGGATTGCTGAATTCCGCAATCGCCATTTCCGCGGCATTGCGCATCGACTGGCCGGCGACGCCGGCATTGCCGGGCGCCGACAAGGGCAGGATCAAGCCCACTTTGACCTGGCCGGCGCCGATGGTCGCGCCGGGCGGCACCTGCGAACTCTGCGGCGCAGGCGTCGTCGACAAATACTGTGAATTGCTCGAGCAGCCCGTTAGGAACGTGCCTGCCGTAGCCAGCAAGCCAACAATCGAGCGGCGCCGCGTTGGCATAGCCGCCGACCCCTGAACCTGCATTTCCGCGGACACGGCGGTTCTCCCCACGACGCCCCGAAACGTCGATGCTACGCCAATCAGACATATTGGCGGCGAATGGTTAACTAAATGAAAAGGATAGAGAATCTGCCGCGGCATGACGCCACAAGGCGGCGCGGCTAGAGTGCTGCGATGAGCGATAAACTCCGCAATCCGCCGCCGGCCGGGGTAGAGGACGCGCCACGCCGCTTCCTGCTTGGCGGCCAAGCCGTCGATGTGGCAAGGCTCGCGCCCGGGCTTCATATCGTCGCCACGCCGATCGGCAATCTCGGCGATATCACGCTCCGCGCCCTGGAGGCGCTGGCCGGCGCCGACGTGATCGCCTGCGAGGACACCCGCGTCACGCACAAGTTGCTCGACCGCTATGGCATCGCCCGGCCGCTGACGCCCTATCACGAGCACAATGCCGCGAAGGCGCGGCCGATGCTGCTCCGGCGGCTTGCCGAGGGCACGGCCATCGCCTTGGTGTCCGACGCCGGCACGCCGCTGATCTCCGATCCCGGATACAAGCTCGTCCGCGCCACGCAGGACGCCGGTCACACGGTTACGGCGCTGCCCGGCGCGTCGGCGGTGATGGGGGCCTTGGCCGTCGCGGGCTTGCCGACCGACCAGTTCCAGTTCGTCGGTTTTCTGCCGCCCAAGGAAGCCGCGCGGCGCGCCCGTATTGCCGAGCTCGCGCGCATTCCGGCGACGCTCGTTCTGTTCGAAACCGGTCCGCGTCTTGCCGCGACGCTTGCCGATCTCGCCGCCGGATTGGGGGAACAGCGCGAGGCGGCCTTGTGCCGCGAACTCACCAAGCTGCACGAGGAGATCCGCCGCGGCGAACTCGCGGCGCTGGCCGCAAATTACCGACAAGATGCGCCGCGCGGCGAGATCGTTCTTGTCATTGCGCCGGCGCCGGCAAGCGAGCCGGTCGGCGCGGCCGAAACGGAGACGATGCTGCGCCAGGCGATGGCGCGCGTTTCGCTCAAGGACGCCGTCGGCGAAGTCGCCGATGCCACCGGCCTGCCGCGTCGGGAAGTTTACCAGCGGGCGCTGGCGCTGACGAAAGAAACCAAGGACGACAAGCATGGCGCGGCGCGCTGAGCCGTTGAAGCCTGCGAAAGCTGCGCCGCGGCCGGAGCGGGTTGCGGCCTTTCGGCGCGGCCTGACGGCGGAAAGCCGCGCCGCCATGTTTCTCATCGCTAAGGCTTACCGCATCGTGGCGCGGCGCTGGAAAACGCCCTTCGGCGAGATCGACATCGTCGCGCGCCGCCGCCGGGTGCTGGTCTTTGTCGAGGTCAAGGCCCGCGCCAATCTCGACGACGCCGTCGAAGCGGTGACCGAGCGCGGCAAAAGCCGCATCGTCGGCGCCGCCGAGTTTTGGCTGGCGCAGCATCCGAAGGACGTTAACGCCGAAATCCGCTTCGACGTCATCGTGGTGGCACCCGGCAAAATCCCGCGCCATATTGCCAATGCCTTCGATGCCGGCCGGTAGATTGTTGTTTTGAGCATGGCCGCCCCACAGGAAATTGCGTAGACAAGCCCCATGGCCCTGAACGTCGCCGTGCAAATGGACCCGATCGAGCGGATCAATATCCGCGGCGATTCCACGTTCGCGCTGTTGCTTGAAGCGCAGGCCCGCGGCTTTCCGCTGTCCTATTACACGCCCGACCGGCTGGCGCTGCGCGACGGCAAGGTCTCCGCCAGCGTGCAGCCCTTATCGGTGCGCGACAAAGCCGGCGACCATTTCACGCTTGGCGAGCCGCACCACGTCGCGCTCGATTCGTTCGATGTTGTGCTGTTGCGCCAGGATCCGCCGTTCGACCTTGCGTATATCACCTCGACACATCTCCTTGAGCGCATTCAGCCGAAAACATTGGTCGTCAACGATCCGGGCCATGTGCGCAATGCACCGGAAAAGGTTTTCGTCACCGAATTTCCCGATCTGATGCCGCCGACTCTCATCACCCGCAATCTCGACGCCATCAAGGCCTTCCGCGCCGAGCACGGCGACATCGTGATGAAGCCTCTTTACGGCAAAGGCGGCGAGGCGGTGTTCCTATTGGCGCGCCAGGATCTCAATTTCGGCTCGCTCTACGACCTGTTCGCCGCGACCTTTCGCGAGCAATGGGTGGTGCAGAAATTTCTGCCGGCGGTGAAGGAAGGCGACAAGCGCATCATCCTGGTCGACGGCGAATTCGCCGGCGCCATCAATCGCGTGCCGGCGCCGGACGATCTGCGCTCCAACATGGTGCGCGGCGGCATACCCAAGGCGACCGACCTCACCGCGCGCGAGCGCGAAATCTGCGCGCGGCTGGCGCAGCCGTTACGCGAGCGCGGGCTCTTGTTCGTCGGCATCGACGTGATCGGCGGCTTCCTCACCGAGATCAACGTCACCTCGCCCACCGGCATCCGCGCGGTGAAGAACTTCGGCGGCGCCGATATCGCGGCGCTGATCTGGGACAAGATCGAAAAGAAGAGAAAATCCTAAGCCCGTGCCGGTGCAGCCGCACCGATCATAGCACCTGACGGCTTGCGCACTGAGATGACCGCCAAGGCTGCGATGATACACAGTGCGCCGGCGACGAAGAACGCCGGCAGGTAGGACGAATATTCCGTCCGCACGAGTCCTGCGCCGAATGCCGCACTGGCGGCGCCGATCTGATGACCGGCGAATATCCAGCCGAAGACGATGCCGGCGCGCTCGCGGCCGAAGCGGTCGGCGGTGAGCTTCACCGTCGGCGGCACGGTCGCGATCCAGTCGAGGCCGTAGAACACCGCAAACAGGGAGAGGCCGTAGAAGCTGAAATCGGTGAACGGCAGATAGAGCAGCGAGAGCCCGCGCAGTCCGTAATACCAGAACAGCAGCCAGCGAGGATCAAAGCGGTCGGACAGCCAGCCCGAGCCGATGGTGCCGAAGAAATCAAAAAAGCCCATCATCGCCAGCACGCTCGCCGCCGTCGTGGCCGCGAGCCCGTAATCGTGGCACAGCGTGACGAAATGGGTCTGGATCAGGCCGTTGGTGCTGCAGCCGCAGACGAAGAACGTGCCGAACAGAATCCAGAAGATCGGCACGCGCACGCAGTCCCGCAGCACGATCAGTGGCGACAGCAAAAGCGAGACCAGGCCGACACCGCCGGCGGGCGGCGGCGCGACTGCCGTTTCGCCATAGATCGGCAGGCCGATGTCGCTTGGCCGATTGCGCATCAGCAGCAGTGCGACGATACCCGCGAGTGCAAGCAGACAGCAGATAAAAACCAGCGACATGCGCCAGCCGTAATTGGTGGCGAGCAAGGCGATCAGCGGCAAAAAGATAAGCTGCCCGGTGGCATTGCTGGCGGCAAAGACGCCCATTACCAAGCCGCGGCGGGCATTGAACCACCGCGTCGCAACCGTAACGGCCAAAACCATGGCGGTGAGACCGGTGCCGACACCGACCACGATGCCCCACAAGAGAACAAGCTGCCATACCTGCGTCATGAACAGCGACGCCAGGTAGCCTGCGGAAATGAGGATCACGGCGCTGACCACCACCGCGCGCACGCCATAGCGGTTCATGAACGCCGCGGCGAACGGGCCGAACAATCCGAACAGCATGAGCCGGAGCGCCAGCGCCGAAGAGATTTGCGCGTCGGTCCAGCCGAATTCCTTTTCCAACGGCACGATCAGCACGCCGGGCGTGCTCATGGCCGCCGCTGTGATCACCGTGGTCAGCAAGGTGGCGCCGACAATGATCCATCCGTAATGGATGTTGCGGCGGGCGAGCCACGCAGGCAGTGCTGTGGAGGCCATAATCGACTTTTCGGTTGCGACGACCGTCGGTTAGATGACCATCGTCATGATTGCTTGCCTATTGATGACGATCATCATATAATTTGTCAAATGCGTGGCCTGCAGAGCTGAGACGCAGTGAGAGTGAGCCGGCAAAAATCGGCGGAGAATCGCGAACGCATCATCGATGCGGCGAGTGCGCTGTTTCGCGCCAAGGGTTTCGGCGGCATCGGCGTCGCCGACATCATGAAGGCGGCCGATCTCACGCATGGCGGCTTCTACGGCCACTTCGCGTCCAAGAACGATCTCGCCGTGCAGGCCTGCCGAAAAGCTACGGCGCAGGCGGCCGACAATTGGCAACAAACCGCGGCGAAAGCCCCTGACGACGCCTATGCCGCCTTGCTCATGCGCTATCTGCAGCCGAGCCATCGCGACAAGCCCGGACAGGGTTGTGTATTCGCCGCGCTCGGCGCCGACGCTGCACGCAGCGAGCCGGCGGTGCAACACGCTTTCGCCGACGGGCTCGAGCCCCTGATCGATCTCCTCGCCCAATCGGCTCCCGGCCGATCCAAGGCGGAGCGGCGCCGCAAAGGCGTCGCCGCCATGGCCGGGCTGGTCGGCGCATTGCTGCTGGCGCGCGCCGTCGGCAAGGGCGAGCTTTCGGACGAGATTCTCGAGGCCATGCGACGCGAACTGCTGGCCGCCGGCTAACGCTGACAACGATATTGCAAAACGCTCAAGGTTGAAGCTTGAGCCCGGCGCGGTCGATCACGTCCTTCCAGCGAACGAACTCTTCGTTGAAAAACGCCTCCGCGCGGGCGTAGCCCTCGCCGATCGGCTCGACACCGAGCTTGGCGGCTCCTTGCGCATAGCGGACGGCCCAGGGACCATTCATGGATTGTTCTTGCAACCTATAGGCGTTGTTATCGTTCTCGTACCCACGTTAGGAGGGCGTTAATCGATTCGAATCATTGTCAACCCAGATATGGTAGGTCGCTCTAAAATCGCCCACAGGACGTAGGGAAAAAATGAATCCACAATCAATGACTTAGCCGTATCACCGATTACTGATTGCATCACAAGGGGTTGATTTGATACTTTCCGCCGCGCGTGGGGCTCACATCTAGAACAGGGAGGGACTTCATTCGCGGTCTGGCTCGGCGATCGAGTGTCGGATTGGTGCTTGGCTTTTGAAGGGCGGTGAAGTTGAGGGATTTTAGAGCAGTCATCGTGTCCTCCTTTGTTTGATGGAGGACATGATTAATAAAGCCTACCGCTGGGTATCTCCTACCGAATTTTTTGGCACGACACTCGTCAGGCGGGTCCTTACTTGGATAGCGTGTAAGTGTCTCCCTTCCGTACCTTCTTAAGCACGGCAAGCGCGTCCTCCGAATATTTATGCAGAATGGATTTTCCGTACTTGGTCGCAATATGGTACTTGTTGTCGCTCGCCTTTAGATCAAAGGTTTTATCATGCTTGATCTTATCAATTAAGACCTGGACAGGATACCAGTAGTTATAGCCCATCTTTTTAGCAACGGCCGACAGTGTGTACGGATAATTCGCGGCAACGGCTGAAGGATCGCTGATAGTCGTTATGCCAAATAGTTTTACCCCCAACACCGGAAGTATCGCTGCAGCGCACCAACTGACGTTGTGGGCCGATTGTGTTGCAAAAGTCGAAAGTTGCAGGTCTACGAATTTTTCGCGAAAACACGAAACGGAAAGCAATCGCCGATTCGTATAACCTCATTCGCGTTGCCGAAGTCGCCCGTGAGTT
>Ga0182024_10006257_pt1 | contig 26249 bp, 24 predicted proteins | sample P32metaG_FD_120480 | JGI IMG/M metagenome (GOLD analysis project Ga0182024, IMG submission 120480) | Permafrost microbial communities from Stordalen Mire, Sweden - P3-2 metaG (Illumina Assembly) | ecosystem: Environmental > Terrestrial > Soil > Wetlands > Permafrost | place: Sweden: Stordalen... | reverse complement strand
TCATGCCCGCATCTTTCATCGATGCCGCGCGCATGGTCAGCAGTCGCGCCGCATCGATCTCCGTCGCCAGATCGGCCAGCTTGAATGCGATCGCCTGGAACTCGCTGATCGCTTTGCCGAACTGCTTGCGCTCCTTGGCATATCCCACCGCATAGTCGAGAGCGCCCTGCGCGATGCCGAGGGCTTGCGCCGCCACACCCGGCCGCGAACGATCGAGCACCTTCATCGCGATCCGGAAGCCGTCACCTTCGTCACCGATTCGGTTGGCGGCGGGGATGACCACCTCGTCGAAGTGCAGTTCCGCGGTGTTGCTGCCGCGGATGCCGAGTTTGCCGTGAATGGTGTTCGCGGTGAAACCCTTGAGGTGCTGCGCATCCTCGAGCACGAACGCGCTCACGCCCCTGGCGCGCTCGTTGGGATCGGTCTTGGCGAAAACGGTGATCGTGTCGGCGATCCCGCCTGCGGTGATCCAGATCTTGCTGCCGGTGATGATGTACTCGTCGCCGTGACGCTCGGCGCGCGTCTGCATGCCCGCCGGGTCGCTGCCGGCGCCGGGCTCGCTGAGCGCGTAGGCGCTGAGCTTCGCTCCACTCGCAAGGTCAGGCAGCAGGCGCGCCTTCTGCTCGTCAGTCCCGGCGATCATCAGCGGGTATCCACCCAGGGCCTGGACGGCAAGGATCAACGCGCTCGTCGCGCAGACCTTGGCCACCTCCTCGATGGCGACGTTGAGGGTCAGCGCGCTTCCTGACAGGCCGCCGTACTCGGGCGGGAACGGCAACGCGAAGAGATCGTGCTTGCGGAAAAGGTCCACCACATCCCAGGGGAATTCGCCGCTCCGGTCGATCTCCGCGGCGCGCGGTGCGATGCGCTCGCGAGCGATGTCGCGCACGGTGTCGCGGATCATGGTCTGCTCGTCGTTGAGGCGGATGTCCATGCGAATGATGCTACCAAGCAACCGAGTCAGCGGTTCAGCAGGTGGCGTGCGATCACCACACGCTGGATCTGGTTGGTGCCTTCGTAGATCTGGCATGCCTTGGCGTCGCGAAGGCGCACCGCAGCAGGGTGATCCTCAGCGCCAGACTCAGGTGCGCACACGTCAACTGCCGCCTGCGCAACCGCGACGCATGTATCCGTGGAATAGAGCTTCGCGATGGCCGCGTCGAGCGTGACCCGCTGCCCCGCATCGACCAGGGCTGCGGCGTAGCGAGTCAGCTGCCGCGACGCTGCCGTTCTGACCTCCATGTCCGCGATCGCGGGGGCGTCGAAATCGAGCCCGGCATCGCGACTGCGGCGCGATGCATCGATCGCCGCGTCGAGCGAGCCCTGAGCAATGCCCACCGCCTGCGCCGAGATCCCCACCCGTCCGCTGTCCAGCGCGGACATCGCGACGGTGAAGCCCACACCCTCGTCGCCGAGGCGATTGGCGCTCGGGACGCGGACTCCGTCGAGGATCAGCTCTCCCGTCCATGAACCGTGCAGCCCCATCTTCGCCAGGGGCGTGCCGGTGCTGACGCCGGGCCATGCGGCTTCGACGAGGAAGGCGCTGATCCCATGCGAACCCTCGCCAGTACGTGCCATGACGATGTAGAGATCGGCATCGCCCGCGCCCGTGATGAACGCTTTGGCGCCGTCGAGCACGTACGCATCGCCGTCGCGCACGGCCCGCGTCCGCATCGCGATCGCGTCGCTGCCGCCGGCTGCCTCGGTCAATGCAAAGGCAGCGAGCCATTCGCCGCGCGCGAGCCTGCGCAGGTATCGCAACTTCTGGTCATCATTGCCGAAAACAAGCAGTGGCTCGGTGCCCACCGAGAGATGCACGTCGAGGATCACCGCACAGCTGGCATCGGCGCGCGCAACCGACTCGATGAACTCGATGAAATCCGCGTGGCTGCCGCCGGCGCCGCCGTGTGCCTCCGGGGTGAGGATGCCCGCGAGCCCTGCCTCACCAGCGGCTTCGACGATTCGCTTTGGGGAGGGGCCGTCACCGCGGGCCATGGCCGGGGCGATCGGCGCGATGGCGCCCTCCACGAAGGCCGAGATGCGGCCCCCGAGGGCTCGATCGACGAGCTCAGTCGACACGGATGAGCGTTGCTTCACCCTGCGCGATGCCGCTGCAGATTCCGGCAGCTCCGTATCCACCACCACGCCGTCGCAGCTCGTAGAGCAGCGTCATGAGAATGCGCGCTCCGCTCGCACCGATCGGGTGGCCGATGGCGATCGCGCCGCCGTTGACGTTCACGCGCTCCGGATCGACCTCGAGCATCTGCGTGCTCGTGATCGCCACCGCCGCAAAGGCTTCGTTGATCTCGACCAGGTCCAGCGTGCCGGCATCAACCTCGCCGCGGGTCCTGGCCATCGCAGCCTCGATCGCCAGCGCCGGCACGGTGGCCAGGTACGGGTGTTCCGCAGCGGATTCACCGTAGGTCAGCCAGGTGCCGAGCGGGGTGAGCCCTTCAGCACGCGCGCGCTCGGCGCTCATCAGCAACACAGCGGTGGCGCCATCGTTCATCCCGGGCGCGTTGCCGGCGGTGACGGTCGTCCCGTCACCGAACGCGCCACGGAGCGCTGCGAGCTTGGCGAGAGTCGTGTCGGCGCGGGGCTGCTCGTCGCGTTCCACCTTCGAGCCGTTGACGCTCACCGGAACGATCTCATCCGCGAACCGTCCCGCGGCAAGCGCTTCCTGGTAACGCATCTGGGAGCGGAACGCCCAGGCGTCCTGGTCCTCACGCGTGACCCCGAGCTCCGACGCGACGTCGCTGCCGTGCACGCCCATGAGCACGCCGTCGACAGGGCAGCAGAGGCCGTCGCGCATCATGCTGTCGACGGCGACCCGGTCGCCGAATCGGCTGCCAAAGCGTTGGTCCTCGAGCAGGTACGGGGATCGCGACATCGACTCCATACCGCCGGCAACGACCACGTCGGCCTCGCCGGCCCGGATGAGCAGCGCGCCGAGGTTGACGGCCTTCAACGCGCTGGCGCAGACCTTGTTGACGGTGAACGACGAGACGCTCGCCGGAAGGCCCGCGCGCAAGCCCGCCTGGCGCGACGGCACCTGTCCCTGCCCGGCCGCGAGCACCATACCCATGATCAGTTGATCGACTGAGCCAGGGTCCGTTCCGGTGCGCTCGAGGACCTCGCGAATGACTCGCGCGCCGAGGTCGACGGCAGGCACCGAGGCGAGCCCCCCGCCGAGCTTGCCGAAGGGCGTGCGCGCCGCCGCGACGATGACGGCCTCAGTTGGCACGGTCCGCCTCCAGAACCTCGAATGGACGGAGCAGATGGCGCGCGATCAGGATGCGCTGCACCTCGCTGGTTCCTTCGCCGATCTCATTGACCTTGACGTCGCGATAGAGGCGCGCCACCGGGGACTCCTCCATGAAGCCCAAGCCGCCATGAATCTGTACCGCCTGATTCGCGCATGCGGTTGCCACCTCGGATGCGTGCAGCTTCGCCATCGATGCATAGGGTGCCGCACTCTTGCCCGCATCAATCGCGGCGGCGGCTCGCCAGGTCATCAATCGAGCCAGCTCGATCTGCGTGCCCATGTCGGCGAGCTTGAACTGCGTCGCCTGGAAGGTCGCGATGGGCACGCCGAACTGGCGGCGCGCCGACGAGTACGCGAGCGAGGCGTCGAGGCACGCTTGGGCCACGCCCACGGAGAGCGCCGCGATCGCGACGCGGCCACCTTCGAGTATCTGCAGGAACTGGGTCAATCCCTGACCCGGTTCCCCGACGATGTTGCCAAGCGGAACCCGGCAGTCCTCGAAGATCAACTCCCGCGTGTCGGACGCGTGCCATCCCAGCTTTCGATATTTGGGCGCCTGCGAGTACCCGGGCGTTCCGCGCTCGACCGCGATCGTGCTGATCTGCTTGTGGCCGTTGTGCGACCCCGTGATCGCGGTGATGGTCACCCCGGCGCTGATGTCGGTACCCGCGTTGGTGATGAACGCCTTGCGGCCGTTGATGACCCATTCATCGCCGTCGCGGACTGCGCGGGTCTGGGTGGCGGCCGCGTCGGATCCAGCATCGGGCTCGGTGAGCCCGAACGCCCACAACCGCTCGCCGGCGAGGAGTGGTGCCAGCCATCGCTGCTGCTGTTCCCGCGAGCCGAACGTCGCGATCGGAGAGATCCCCAGTGAGACGGCCGCCTCGAGCGTGATCGCGCAACTGGCATCAGCACGAGCGATCTCCTCCATGGCGAGGCAGTACGAGATGAAGTCGCCGCCGGCACCCCCGATTGCCTCAGGGAATGGGAGCGCGAAGAGACCGAGCCCGGCCATCCCGGCGACGAGCTCGTAGGGAAATTCCCCCGTCTCGTCGTAATGGGCAGCTGCAGGTGCGATCTCCGCCTGCGCGAAGTCGCGCACGGCATTGCGGATATCCCGTTGCTCGTCGCTGAGATCGAAATTCACTCGAACCTAACGGTAGCGCGGCGGGTCAGGTGTTGAGCAGGCTGCAGAGCACGCGACCGTCAGCCAACGTGCGTGCCCAACCTCACCGCGGTCAAGCGGACGACGTCTTCGATCGTGTCGGCAATGTCAGCGCCGGCCGCCGTGAGCGCATCAAGCTTGCTCTGCGCGCTCCCGGTGTTGCCGCTGATGATCGCTCCCGCGTGGCCCATGCGTTTGCCCGGCGGCGCAGTGCGCCCCGAGATGAACGCCACAACCGGCTTGTCGAAACCGGTCTCGCGAATCCACGCAGCGGCATTCTCCTCGTCAGATCCACCGATTTCACCGATGAGCACCACCGCGCGCGTCTCCGGATCATCAGCAAACCGCTGCAACACATCTGGAAAGCTCAGCCCCATCACCGGGTCTCCCCCAATCCCAACGGACGTCGTCTGCCCCATGCCCGCCTGCCCAAGCCCCTGAATCACCTCATACGTCAACGTCCCGCTACGACCGACGATCCCCACCGGCCCAGGCACGTTGATGTGATTGGGAATGATTCCGACCTTGCACTGACCCGGCGTCACGATCCCCGGACAGTTGGCCCCAAGCAATTGATGCCCGGACCGGATCACATATTCCCGCGCCCGGATCATGTCGTGGACGGGAATCAACTCCGTAATGCACACGGTCAGCTCGATCCCCGCCGCCGCCGACTCCATGATCGCGTCCGCCGCAAACGCCGGCGGAACGAAAATCCCGGAGACGTCCGCCCCAGCTGCCGCGACAGCATCAGAAACGGTGTCAAAGATCGGCACCCCATCCTGATCCGTCCCACCCTTACCAGGCGAAACTCCCGCGACGATATTGGTCCCGAAGGCCCGCATCTGGGAGGTATGAAAGCTCCCCTCCCGCCCAGTAATGCCCTGAACGAGCACGCGGCTTGACCGGTCGACAAGCACGCTCACGACGCGAGCCTGGAGGAAAGCGCATGACTCGTCTGTAGCGCGACTACGGTGGCGAGGGCATGCACGGAGGCGGGTCGTCTCGCAGCCGGGGCTACCCCCCCCGGCGAGAGCGAGGGGAGGGACGCCAAAGGCGTTCCGACCCCGTGCCCGCCGCAGTGCATGCCCTCGCCACCGTGCGTGCGGCGCAAGACGAACCTCATGCGCTCCCCTCCCTGGTGAGCTCAACGATGGTCTCGGCCGCCCCAGTCGCCGTCTTAGCCGGGACGATGCCCGCGGCCTCGAGGAGCTTCCGTCCCTCTTCTTCCATGGTGCCGGTCATACGCACGACGAGCGGCTTGGTGATGTGCAACTGGTCGCGAGCGGCGATGATGCCGCGGGCGACTTCGTCGCCGCGGGTGATGCCCCCGAAGATGTTGATGAAGACGCCGCGGACCTTGGGGTCGAGGAGCACCATCTCGAGGGCATTGCGCACGCGCTCGGCGTTGGCGCCGCCGCCGATGTCCAGGAAGTCGGCGGGCTCGCCGCCGTGCTGCTTGACGAGGTCGAGCGTGTTCATGGTCAGGCCCGCGCCGTTGCCGATGCATCCGATGTCGCCATCGAGGTGTACGTACGTCAGACCTCGCTTGCGGGCTTCGACCTCGAACGGGTCGTCGCCGCTGCGGCCGTCATCACCGGTCTCGTCGCGCGCGAGCTCGGCGGCGATGTCCTTGTGCCGAGAGTCGGCGTTCTCATCGATCTCGAGCTTGCCGTCGGCGGCAACAAGAGCTCCATCCGTTGTGAGCACCAGCGGGTTGATCTCACAAGTCAAAGCATCGAGTGAGGTGGCAACCCCGTAGAGGCGGGTGGTCAGTCCGACCAGGGTGTTGACCAGCTTCGGCACGCGGTCATGCAGCTCGGGCGAGTGCGCGAGGCCGGCAAATGCGAGCTGCCGGATCTGGAACGGCTGCGGGCCTGCGAATGGATCGGGCCAGAGCTTGGCGATCCGCTCGGGCGCCTCGACTGCGACCTGCTCGATCTCCATACCGCCCGCGGCGGAGAAGATGATCACGAGCCGCCGGCGGTCGCGGTCGAGGGTGATCCCAAGGTAGAGCTCGGCATCGATGCTGAGCCCGGTCTCGCACCAGACGCTGCGCACTGGGTAGCCGCGGATATCCATCGCCAGGATGCGCGCGGCTTCGCGGTGCGCCTCCTCGGGCGTATCGACCACCGCGATGCCGCCCGCCTTGCCCCTTCCACCGATGGGCACCTGGGCTTTGACCGCGATTCGACCAAGCTCGCGTGCCGCGTCGGCTGCCTCCTCAGGGGTGCGTGCCAGCCGGCCAGGCGGGACCGGGATATCGGCGGCGGCGAAGCGCTGTTTCGCCTGGTACTCGAGCAGCTTCATCGGCGGGCAAGTCTAGAGAAAGCGGTGGGGATCATCGCCGCGGAGCGATGCGATCGAGCTCTTCCAGGTCGGCGGCGGTCGGGCGCCAGCGGCCGCCTCGCGCATTGGCCCGCACCTGCTCGGGGCTCGTGGCGCCGGCGATGACCGAGACCACCTGCGGCTGCGCGGCCAGGCCTCCGATGGCGACATCGAGCACCGAGATGTCGCGCGCCCGCGCAAAGCCTTCGAGCGCTTCGACGATGTCGAAGTTGGCGTCCGTCAGCCACCGGCTCGGGTTGGCCCCAGGCGCAGCGGCGAGGCGCGTGCCCAGGACGGGAGGCTGCCCCCGCCGATGCTTCCCGGTGAGCAGGCCGTTGGCGAGCGGGCTGTACGGAATCATCCCCACGTCGAAGTTGGCGCACGCGGGAATCACGTCGGCCTCTACTGAGCGGTTGAGAAGGCTGTACTCGTTCTGCGCAGTGACGAACCGGGTGAGGCCCCGTGTTCGCGCGATCCAGTCCGCGTCCGCGATCTGCCAGCCGGCGAGGTTGGAGCTGCCGGCGCAGCGGATCTTGCCCTCGCTGACCAATTCGGTGAGCGTCTCCAGCGTCTCGTCGATCGGTGTCGCCGGGTCAGGGGTGTGGAGCTGGTAGAGGTCGATCCAATCGGTGTCGAGCCGCCGGAGGCTGTTCTCGATGGCGACCCGGATCCACGCGCGAGATCCGCCGCGCCCCGCACCTCCCGAAACATGCCCGAACTTGGACGCGATCACCGCGTCCTGACGACGCCCCTTGAGCGCCGCACCGAGCATCTCCTCGCTCTGCCCGCCCCCGTAGATGTCGGCGGTGTCAAAAAAGGTGATCCCTTCCTCGAGGGCGGCGTGCACCACACGCGCAGTGCCCGCCGCGTCCACCCGGCGGCCGAAATTGTTGCAACCGAGCCCGACCACCGTTGCCTCGAGAACGCCTCCGCCGATGGATCGTGTCTCGAGTCCGCTCACGCTCCACAGGGTACGCAAACGTCGTGTCTCAACAGCGGGCGGAGGCTGCTAGGCTGACCCAGTTGTCAGAGCGCGTCGTCGGGAGTCCACCAGACCAAGGTCCGGCGCCGGAGCCGGCTGAACCTCGCACCGGGGACGCTTCCGACCGCGTCCCCACCGAGCCGCAGAGGACTTCGCGTCGCGACGGGGTCAACGTCATCTCGGTACGCACGCTGGTCACCTCGGCGCTCATCGTGCTCGGCATCGTGGCGCTGGTCTTTTTCCTCGCCTCCATCATCAGCATCGTCCTGGTCGTCTTGGTCGCGATCGTGTTTGCCGAAGGCATCCGTCCGCTGGTGGACGATCTGCAGCGCAGGCGCGTTCCGCGACCGATCGGCATTCTCATCGTCTACATCGCCGTGCTCGCATTTATCGCGGTCATGGTGCTCCTGCTGGTACAGCCGATCGTCAGTGAGGCGTCGTCACTCGCCTCCAATTTCCCGACCTACCAGAAGGACTTTCTCAAGTGGTTCACCGGCGTTGAGCAGCAGTTCCACTTCAACGTCGATGTGGCCAAACAGGTTGGCTCGGTCATCGATACCACGCGCAACATCCTGTTCGCGATCGGCGGCACGATCTTCAGCATCATCGTCGACTTCGTGCTCGCGCTCGTCGTCGGTTTCCTCTGGCTGGTGAGCAGCGACCGCCTCAAGTCGTTCACGGTCGACCTGTTCCCCGAGGCGCACCACGAGCTGATCATCGACATCTTTCGCGAGATGGGGTTTCGCATGGGTGGCTTCCTGCGCGCGGTGGCGATCAACAGCCTCGCGCTCGGCCTCGTGGTTGGCGTCGTCTGCTGGCTGCTCCGTCTTCCCGACCCGGTCATCCTCGGCATCTTTGCCGGCATCACCGCTGCGGTTCCCATGGTGGGCGGGATCATCGGCGTTGTCCCGGCCGTGTTGCTGGGCTTCACGATCAGCCCCGAATACCCGATCCTGGTGCTGATCGTCCTCATGGTGATCCAGTTCGTGGATGCGAACACCGTTGTCCCCATGGTCATGAACCGCGTGGTGTCCTTGCCCGCCCTTGGCGTCGTGCTCGCGTTGCTGGTGGGTGGCGCCATCCAGGGGTTGATCGGCGCGATCCTTGCGGTCCCGGTGGCGGCAGCCCTCCAGGTGCTGGTGGTGCGCGCCGCAGTTCCGGCCATCCACCACGCACAGGGCCGCACCGACCAGGCCTACGCCAAGGCGTACGTGCCGCTTTCCGCCGGGCTCAAGGACTCGGCGCCGCGCAGCGGTGGACGCCGGGTTAATCCGCGCTGAGGGTGAGCGCGGAATTTTCGCCGCGCTGACAATCAGAGCGGAATGTTCCCGTGCTTTCGCCTGGGTGTGTCCACCTGCTTGCCGCGTGCCATGCGCAGCGCGGCTATGAGCGCGCCGCGCGTCTGGCGAGGCTCGATCACATCGTCGATGTACCCTCGCTCGGCCGCGTAGTACGGGTTGGCGAACTGCTCTCGGTATTCCTCGATGAGCTGATCGGAACGCTGTTTCGGGTTGTCCGCCTGCGAGATCTCGCGCTTGAAGATCACGCTGACCGCACCTTGCGGTCCCATCACCGCGATCTCCGCGGTGGGCCAGGCGACGTTGTAGTCCGCGCGGATGTGCTTTGAGCACATCACGTCGTAGGCACCGCCGTATGCCTTGCGCGTGATCACTGTCAGCTTGGGGACCGTTGCCTCGCAATACGCATACAGCAGCTTGGCCCCGTGACGGATGATGCCGCCGTATTCCTGGTCGGTTCCGGGGAGGAAGCCGGGCACATCCACGAAGGTCACCAGCGGCACGTTGAACGCGTCGCAGAAACGCACGAAACGCGCGGCCTTGTTGGAGGCGGCGATGTCGAGCGCGCCCGCGAGCACGCGCGGCTGATTGCCGACGACTCCGATGGGGTGGCCGTCGAGCCGCGCGAAGCCGCAGATGATGTTCTCGGCGTGGTAGTGCATCACCTCGAGAAACCGTCCGTCGTCGACGACTCGAGTGACCACACTGCGCATGTCGTAGGGTTGGTTCGGGGTGTCGGGGATGATCGTCTGCAGCTCCGGATCCTCGCGCTGTGGATCGTCGAGCGTCGGACGGTACGGCGGCTGCTCGCGGTTGTTCGCTGGCAGGTATGAGAGCAGGTCGCGCATCTGAGCGAGCGCCTCATCCTCGGTGTCGGCGATGAAGTGGGCGACACCACTTCGCTGGTTGTGCACGTCGGAGCCGCCGAGCTCTTCGAAGGTCACCTCCTCGCCGGTTGTGACCTTGATGACATCGGGACCGGTGATGAACATGTAGCCGACCTTGCGCACCATGAAGATGAAGTCGGTCATCGCGGGCGAGTACACCGCGCCGCCCGTGCACGGCCCGGCGATCAACGACAGCTGGGGGATCACCCCGCTCGATGCGACATTGCGATAGAAGATCTCGGCATATCCTGCCAGCGAGACGACACCCTCCTGGATGCGCGCCCCGCCCGAATCATTGATGCCGATGCAGGGATATCCCGTGCGCAGCGCGAGGTCCATGATCTTGGTCACCTTCTCCGCGAACACTTCGCCGAGCGAGCCGCCGAACACCGACGCGTCGTGGCTGAACACGAACACCTGCCGTCCGTCGATGGTTCCCCAGCCGGTGATCACGCCGTCGCCGCGGATCCTGCGTTCTTCCATGCCGAAGCTGGTGCTTCGGTGGAGCGCGAACATGTCGAGCTCGGTGAACGAGCCCGGGTCGAGCATCCTGTCGATGCGCTCGCGCGCCGTCAGCTTGCCCTTGGCATGCTGGGAGCGCTCCGCGGCACCACCCCGGTGGACGGCGTCGTAGCGGCGCTTGCGGAGCATGTTGATCTTCTTGCCGGTGCCACCACTCGATCCGCTCGCGGCTCCGTCGGCGTCGGCCTGCGCGGGGACGGCGGGGGGAGCGACGGCATCGCTCGCGCCCACAGGGGGAACGCCTTTGCGCACCTGTCTGGTCACGCCGTCAGGCTACCAGGGGACCGCATGCAGCCCCGGGTTCACACCGTCACCACGGGGCGATACGCGCCGAAGACCTCGCGGAGCACACCGCATACCTCGCCGACGGTCGCCCGAGCCTCGAGCGCGGTGCGCATCAGCGGGAGCAGGTTGGCGGTCCCCTGGGCACCCGTGCGCAATGCATCCAGCGCACGCGTCACGTCGCCGGCGGAGCGGCCGGCGCGCAGCTTCGCCAGCCGTTCGATCTGTACCGCCTCGAGGTCGGCACTGACCTGCATGATCGGGACGCTGGGTTGCGAGGTCTCGGTGAACCGGTTGACGCCGACGATGACCCGATCCCCGGACTCAACGAGACGTTGATGGCGATATGCCGATTCCTGGATCTGCTCCTGGTAGAAGCCCGCCTCAATCGCCGCGACGGCGCCACCCTGATCCTCGACTCGGGCCATGAGCAAGCGCGACTCCTCGATGACGTCGTGGGTCAGCGATTCGACGAGGTGCGATCCACCCAGCGGATCGGTCACGTTGGCAACGCCGGTCTCGTGGCCGATGACCTGCTGGGTGCGGAGCGCGATCTCGGCGGCCTGCTCGGACGGCAACGCGAGCGCTTCGTCGTAGCTGTTGGTGTGCAAGGACTGGGCGCCGCCGCACACGGCGGCGAGCGCCTGCAGCGAGACCCGCACCACGTTGTTCAACGGCTGTTGCGCGGTGAGTGTGGCGCCGCTCGTCTGCGCGTGAAAGCGGAGCTGGAGAGTCCGTTCTCCGGTGGCGCCGAAGCGCTCACGCATCACCTCGGCCCACAGCGCGCGAGCCGCGCGAAACTTGGCGACCTCCTCGAAGAAGTCGTTGCTGACATTGAAGAAGAAGCTCAGACGCGGACCGAAGTCCTCCACATCAAGACCGGCGTCGACGGCGGCTTGCACGTACGCGATGCCGTTGCTGAGGGTGAATGCAATCTCCTGTGGGGCTGTCGCGCCCGCTTCGCGGATGTGGTAGCCGCTGATGCTGATCGTGTTCCATCGCGGGAGATGCTCCGCGCAGTACGCGAACGTGTCGGTGACCAGGCGCATCGACTGGCGCGGAGGATAGATGTAGGTGCCGCGCGCCGCGTATTCCTTGAGGATGTCGTTCTGGATCGTTCCGCCGAGCGTCGCGGCCGCGATTCCCTTGCGTTCGGCGGCCAGCTCATAGAGCAGCAACAGAATCGAGGCCGGCGCATTGATGGTCATCGACGTCGTCACGCGGTCCTGGGGGATGCCGTGCATGAGCAGTTCCATATCGTCGATGGAGTCGATGGCGACGCCAACCTTGCCGACCTCGCCGTGCGCCACCGGGTCATCGCTGTCGTATCCCATCTGCGTCGGGAGGTCGAACGCCACCGAGAGCCCACTCTGGCCGGCGCGCAACAGGTAGTGGAAGCGCTCGTTGGTTTGCTCCGCGCTGCCAAAGCCCGCGTACTGGCGCATGGTCCAGAGCCGGGAACGGTACCCGTCGGTGCGAATACCCCTCGTGTACGGGTAGTCGCCCGGTGGTGGTGGTTCGTCCGGATGCTCGACGTAGAAGGGTTCCAGCGGGATGCCGGACTCGGTCTCGCCGTGCGTGCTGGGCCCGGCTCCGGGGTGATCGCTCACGCGCCGGACCCGGGATTCTCCTGGTCCGGCTGACACAGTTCGGTGAGCACCCCGTTTGCCGCCGAGGGATGGAGGAATGCCACGAGCCTGCCTGCCGCGCCCTGGCGGGGACAGGTGTCCAGGAGTTGCAGGCCGAGCTCGGTGAAGTGGTCGAGCGTGGCCTGAACGTCGTCCACGCCGTAGGCGACGTGGTGCAGGCCGCCTCCCCGCCGGGCCAGGAACCCGGCGATCTTCGACTCCGGACCGGTGCTCCCGAGCAGTTCGATGCGCGACTCACCCACCTGGAACATGACCGCCTCGATCCCATCGGATGCGATCACCTGCCGGTGGCCCGCTGCCGAGCCGGTGAGCCGCTCGTAAGCGGCAATCGCGAGGTCGAGGTCCGCGACGGCGATGCCGACGTGGTCGATCCTCGTGAATGTGCTCGCCATCGTCGGCCGAGTATAGGAAGCAATACGGCAACGCCGTGTTCGCGTCCGGGAACTCGATGCTAGCGTCCAGAGGCCGTGAGAACCCGCCGCGCGGTCGCCATTGCGGCCGCGGTCAGCACCGTCCTTCTCGCGTACTACGCGATCGCATGGGCCCAGGTGACCCCACAACGCGAGCGGGGTACCGACTTCTCGGCGTCGTACGTGGCGGCGCTCCTGGTCCGGAGTGGCGGTGGCGCCCAGCTCTACAACCAGAAGGCCGAGCACGTTCGACATCTGGCCCTGCTTCCGCCCGGAACGGTGATCAACCTCCCGTTCATCACCCCGCCGACGACCGCGCTGCTCGCGCTCCCGCTCACCGCGCTCGACCCTGGCACCGCGTTCCGCTTGTGGTCGGTGGTCGAGCTGATCCTCCTGGGGCTCGCAGTGTGGGTGGCGATCCGCGCCGGACCCTGGCCGGCCGGTGCCGGGCGAGCGACGCGCGCGGCCACGCTGCTCATGGCGCTTGCCGCGGGAGGGACCTATGCGTTCCTGTTGCTCGGCCAGATCGACGGCATCGCCGCGCTCGGCCTTGCGGTCGCCTTCGCCTCCTGGCGCAAGCAGCAATCGGCGGCTGCCGGCTTCTGGCTGGCCCTCGCCTTTGCAGCCACCAAGCCGCATCTCGCGATTGGGCTCGGCATCTGGCTGGTGACGCGCCGCGACTGGCGCGCACTCGGCGGCGCGATCTGCGGCTGCGCGGTGGTTGCCGGCGTCTCGCTGGCGCTGGTCGGTCCCGCAGGCCTTGCTGGGTTCGTATCCGCCCTGGGGTTCGCCGCTGGGAACACGCCGGGAACGAGCACGCTCGGTATCCAGGGCCTGGTGACGTCCTGGCTGGGGAGCGGCAACCTGGCGGTGGGCATCAGCATCCTCGGGTCGGTGGTCGCGCTTGCCGGCTGCGCCGTGCTCGGAACGCGCTCACGCGGCAAGACGGCAGCCCTCGAGCTCTCGCTGGCCGGTGCCGCGGCGCTCTCGTTGGTGGCATCGCCTCACCTGCTGCCCCACGACCTCGTGATCCTGGCCCCGGCGTTCGCGTGGTGCATGGCCCGCGCCGCCGGCACCGACGCAGCACCATGGCCAGGCCTGGTGACCATTCGGGTGATCGTCGCGTGGGCGGTGCTGGCCGTCCTCACCCTGGTCGACACCGGCAACGCGGCGCCGGCTCCGCCCGGCAGGCTGGTCCCGCTCGCCCTGCTCGGCGTCGGGATCGCGGCTCTCGTGATCCCGGCGGCCGGAACTGTCGCTGGGCAGCCGGCACGTGTCGCGGTGGCTCAGTCCGGAGGCGGCAGGGGCGCGGGCGGGTCCACCGCGTAGTCGTAGAAGCCGCGGCCTGACTTGCGGCCGAGACGACCGGCGGCGACCATGCGCTCGAGGATGGCGACCGTGGCGACGTCGCCCGGGGCGTGGTCGCGCTCCATGCGATCACGCCGGATGGTCAGGACCGTGTCGAGGCCCGAGAAGTCCGCGAGCTGGAATGGCCCCATCGGCCAGTTGAGGCCCTTGCGTACCGCGATGTCGATGTCCTCCGCCGACGCGACCCCGCCCTGGAGCAGCGAGAAGGCTTCGCGGGACGCAGCCCCCAGAATGCGGTTGACGATGAAGCCGTCAATCTCCTTCTCGACGACGATCGGCGTCCGGCCCATCCGTCTCGACCACGCAACCGCACGGGCGCAGGTCTCATCGGAGGTCTCCGGTCCGCGCACCACCTCGCACAGGTCCATCACCAGCACGGGATGGAAGAAGTGCATGTTGCAGCAGAGCTCCGGGCGCGCCGTCACATCTGCGAGCCGGGACACGACGATGTTGCTGGAGTTGGTCGCGATGCCCGCTCGAGCGGGGAGATGCGCGTCCAGCTCGGCGAAGATCTCCCGCTTTACGGACGGCAGCTCCACCACGGCTTCGATCGCCCACGCCGACTCGGCGGCTGCGCTGGCGAGATCGGTCGTGGCGGTCACCCGGCTCGCGGCGGCATCCGCTTCGGCGCGTTCGAGCCTGCCCTTCTCGACCCGGCGGTCGAGCCATTGCCGATTCCCCGCCATCGCCCGCTGCAGATGGTCCCCGTCGACGTCGACGAGGGACACGTCGATCCCGTGCAGCGCCGCCTGCTGAGCGATCTGCGCCCCCATCGTGCCGGCTCCGACGACGAGCAGGCGACCCTGGTCCCCGCTGTCCGGCACCGAGGTGGTCATCCGGTCACGCCTCGTCCGGCCACCTGACCGGCACGCGAGTCGTGCAGTTGGTCAGCTCCTGCGACGCCTTGGTGTAGCGGACGATCGTCGGGAAGTCCCCCTTGAGCTTGAGACGGCCGAGCATGATCCCCTTGGTTGCGTCGAGCTCCTTCGTGGCCACCTGCTTCCAGCGGGAGTAGGCGCCGGTGATCACGAACTTGGCCTGCTGGGCGTCCTCACGTGTCCCGACGCGAACATCACGTGCCTCGCCGTGCCAGAGATCGAGGAAGACACCGCGATCCTCGGCGAAGTTCTTGTCGGGCTCGGCCAGCACGACGAGGCCGACGGTACCCTCCCAACCAGCCGCGGCCTGCTTGTAGACCGGCGACTTGTTGATCTCGGCCTTGAAGGCGTCGGCCCATTCGGGGCTGTACGCGTCGACCACTTCCGTGTCTGCCACTCTCTGCCTCCTTGGACGGGTAGTCCCGGCGCCGCCGGGACAGCAGTGTGCCCTTCGCGATCGCCAGTGCGCCACTTCGCTCGACATGCCATCCTCTTCCAATGGCTCAGGAGCTTCGCGTGCCGGTCGATCCTCCCTGCGCGCGCTGCGAGGGCACGAGGTTGATTCCGCTGACCTTCGGCGATCGTCAGTCCGGGTATGACCAGCCGGGATTCAAGTGCGCCGATTGCGGGGCGCGCTTTCAGACGCTGCAGAACCAGCGGCTGCCTCGCCCCATCTGAGCCAGGAGTCCGCGGTCAGTCCGCGATCGGGTCCTTGAGGGCGCGCGCGACATAGACGGCGACGTCGTCGACCGCCAGCGTGTCGCCGATCTGCTTGGCGGAGATGCCCTCGTCGAACATGGCGAGGCAGAAGGGGCACGCAGTGGCGACCTTGGTGGCCTTCGTGTCCACCGCCTGGTCGACCCTGCGGTGATTGACCCGGGGCTTGTCCTCCTCCATCCACATCCGCCCGCCGCCGGCACCGCAGCACATGCCCTCGCTCTTGCTGCGGGCCATCTCCACGACCTTGAGACCCGGGATGCGCTCGAGGATGTCCCGGGGCGGGGCGAAGATGTCGTTCCAGCGGCCCAGGTAGCAGGAGTCGTGGTATGTGATGGTCTCCTCCTGCGCCTTGGCAGCGTCGAGCGTGATCCGCCCTTCCTTCAGCAGGCGGTCGATCAGCTGGGTGTGATGGATGACCTCGTACTCGCCGCCGAAATCGCCGTACTCGTTGGCGAATGTGTTGAAGCAGTGCGGGCACGACGCGATGATCTTGCGCACGTTGTATCGCTTGAGGACCTCGACATTCTCCTTGGCGCGCTCCTGGAAGAGATACTCATTGCCGATCCTGCGCGCCGGATCACCGGTGCACTTCTCCTCGGTGCCGAGGATGGCGAAGTCCACCCCGGCTGCCTGGAGAATTTTGGCCAATGCTGCCGCTATCGTTCGCGCGCGTTCGTCGAAGGACGCCGCACAGCCGACCCAGTAAAGGTATTCGGCATCGGGCTTGTCGGCGATGAAGGACACGCCGAGGTCCTTCGCCCAGTCCGCCCGAGACTGGTGGGACAGACCATACGGGTTGGCCACGTTCTCGATGTTGCGCAACGCCGATTCCGCCTGCTTGGGCAGGCGTGACTCGTCCAGGACGAGGTGGCGGCGCATATCCATGATCTTGGGAACGTGTTCGATCAGCACCGGGCACTGGTCCATGCATGCACCGCACGTGGTGCACGACCACAGCGTCTCCTCGAGGATCGTGCCTCCGATCAGCGGACGCGCTGCGCCATCAGGAACCGCTGCGGCGACCTGTTCGGGCGAAAGCCATGACGGCTGAAAATGCCCGGGCAGATCGTGCACGGCGTCGGGTTGGTGGTCGCCGCTGGTCCACATCACGGCGCTGTCGCCACTCGCGCCGTCGCCGGCAACATGCGCGTCGTGCCGGGTGGCCGCATAACCGCCCGCCAGATTTTCGTATGCCAGGTCGCGGAGGTCGGTGATCAAGGTTTTCGGGGAGAGCGGTTTGCCCGTGTTGTATGCCGGGCAATGGGTCTGGCAGCGCCCGCACTCGGTGCACGTGTAGAGATCGAGCGTGTCCTTCCACGAGAAGTGCTCGAGCGCGCCCGCACCGAAGTGCTGATCGGCCTCGCTCTCGGCGTTCATCACGGCCTCGATGTCGAGGGTGCGGAACGCTCCCTTGGGTCGTTCGTTCTTGAAGAAGACGTTGGGAACCGAGGTGATGATGTGCAGGTGCTTGCTGTAGCCGAGGTAGACCAGGAATCCGAACACGAGCGTCAGGTGCGCCCAGAAGAAGATGCCGTGGAGGACGATGAGCGCCTCGCTCTGCGCGCCGAGTGGTCGGAAGATGCTCGCGAGCGCCGACGCGATGGGCCGCCACTGACCGAGCGCTTCCGATGCTCCCTCGGCGATGCGCGTGGCGTAGTTGAGCTCCATGCAGATGAGCAGCACGCCGATCCACGCCAGGATGAGGATGGCGTCACCGCGGTGGCTGCCGCGAAAGCGGGTCGGCTTGACCACCAGCCGGTTGAACAGCGCCAGGGTGATGCCGCAGATGACCACGAAGAAGAAGAGGTCCTGCAGGAATGCGATCGCTCCGCTGCCCGGGAGCTGGTTGAAGTGAAACCCCTGCCAGAGCGCTTCCACGATTCCCTGGGCGATCGCTGTGAGCAGGACCACGAAGCCCCAGAAGATGAATGCATGCAGCACGCCGGCGAGCGGCCATCTGAGCAGGCGTCCCTGGGCGACCACGTAGATGAAGAACGCCCGCACCCGCGAGAGCGGATGATCGAGACGGCTCTCATGACGCGTGGTGCGCCGCATCAGGCCGAGCAGCTTTCGCCAGCGCAACCCGCTCGCGATCAATGAGGCTGCAGCGAGCAGCACCAGCGCGATCGGGCTGATGATCGCGGTGACGGACGCCGGCACTAGCGTCCCTTCCACTCCGCGGGACGCTTCTGCACGAACGCAGCGATGCCTTCCTGGGCGTCCTCGCTGCCGAACAGCGCGACGAACTCCATTCGCTCCACCTGAAGCGCATCCCAGATTGGAAGCTGTGCGCCAGCGCGCGTTGCACGCTTGGTGGCGGCGATTGCCAGAGGCGCCCTCGAGGCAAGGAGCTGACCCCAGCGCTGCGCCGCGGCGGGCAACTCATCAGGTTCGACCACCTCGGCAACCAGTCCGATCGCCAAGGCGCGCTCGGCGTCGATCGGGTCACCGGTGAGCAGCAGCTCGGTAGCACGCGCTGCGCCGATCAGGCGAGGCAAGCGCTGCGTGCCGCCCCAGCCCGGGATGATCCCGAGCTTGATCTCCGGCTGACCGAAGCGCGCGGTGCGCGAAGCGATGCGGATATCGCACGCGAGTGTCAGCTCGCATCCCCCGCCAAATGCGATCCCGTTGATGGCCGCGATGATGGGGAGGCGCGATGCCTCGAAGAGCAGGGTCAGGTCGGTCGCCTTGCCGACGGCGTCCGCACCCGCGCCGAAGCCGCTGATGTCCGCGCCTGCGGAGAAGAACTTCGGCCCGCTCCCGGTGATGACCAGGGCGCGGCAGCTCTCGTCGGCTTCCGCATTCGCGAGCCCCTCGACCAGGCCGTTGACGACATCACCGTTGACCGCATTTGCCGGGGGATGGTCGATGGTGAGGGTGACGACAGCACCCTCGCGATCGACACGGATGGCTTCATGAAGAACCTGACCCACGAGCTGTGCCTCCCTCGATTCGATGATGGCTGCATGCGTCATACAGCAAAAGGACGCCGACGCGCCGCGATGCGCGGCCACCCGCCGAGTAGAGTGCGCAAGGGTGGAGCTTCCCCCGCTCGGCGACCGGGTCGAACCCGACGCCCTTCGTGAGTTGAGCGACGACGGGCTCGATGCGCTCGGCGCCGAGCTGCAGGCAGGCGAGCGCGCCACCATCGCCGCGATGGCACCGTACGAGCAGCATCTGCGCGAGATCCGTACGCGCGCCACGGAGCTGGCCACGGAGCGGCGACGTCGCGAGCGTGCGCAGCAGGTTGCACAGCGAGCCGGGGTCCGTGAGGCCGCGAAGTCGGGTGGCATGCCGAGCCTCGCCGTGGCCCTGGCGAGCGGTGAGGAACTGTTTGAGCCCGCGACCGTTCTCAAGGACGTGCACGCATTTCTCAGCACCGGCGGGGAGGTTGGATTCGGCTTCGCCACGCGACCCGGGACCATGACGTTCACCGACGGGCGCCAGCAGCGCATGGCGCGAACCTGGGGCGAGGCGCGCGAGCTACACGCGCTCGGGTGGGATCCCGGTGCGCCTGGCGTCCCCGGTGTTCGAGTCCATCTCGCGGGCAGCCGCGTGGAGCGCGTCGTGCCGGCGAGCGATGTGGTGTTGAGCACACCAGCGGAGTAGCTGCGACGGGGTCGGATCAGCCGACAGGCGCGCTGTCGTAGGAACGCGGATCGAATCCGCCGGCTGACCTCGGGGACGGCGACGCGGGTGTTGCCGCCGGGAGCCGCTGCACGATGACCCTTTCGACATCGCGCGAGACAAGAATCGCCGGCCTGGTTGCGTCGATACGCACGAACCTGCGCGGATGCTCGCCTGCCAGGTGCTCGAAAGCGGCCTCAACCGCCGCATGGAATGTCTCCGGCGCAACCTCAAACCGGTCGAGCGGGAGCTGCTGGGCACGCTGCCGTTGCGCAGCGGTGGCGGCGGGTATCGCAAGGTAGATGGTCAGGTCTGGCCAGACGTCGCCGCACGCGGCAGCGTGCAGCCGCAACAGATCCGCAGTGGGGATGCCTCGTCCGCCGCCCTGGTAGGCGATCGTCGAATCGGCGTAGCGGTCGGCGATCACCACACTGCCACGCCGGAGCGCCGGCAGGATCGTCTCGTGCAGCAACTGGACGCGCTCAGCGGTGAACAGCAGCGCTTCGGCCCACGCTTCGAGCGCCGGTCCGCGTTGATGCTGGAGCACAAAACTGTGCAGGATCTCGCCGAGCGGCGTCTCGTCGGGTCGCACGGTGACCACGTCATGACCCTGCTGGCGCAACGCGCCGGCGAGGGACGCGACCTGCGTGCTCTTGCCCGCACCGTCAAGTCCCTCGAACGAGATGAAGAAGCCACGCCATGCGCCCATATCAATCACCACTCCCCCGCCGTCGGGCCCCTCGCCCGAACGGCTCATTCCGTGGGTCGCAGTATGACGAGTCGGCGGTTGGGTTCGTCACCGGTGCTGCGCGCGGTGAGCGCGTGCTGTTCGACGAGCTGATGCTGCAGCCTGCGCACGTACGCGTTCTGCGGTGTGAGCTCGACGTCGTTACCGGTTCGTTGCATCTGCTCGATGCCTTCGAGCACATCCTGCATCGCCGGCTCGGTGTCTTCGGTGGCCTCCGGCGGTGCTTCGACACCATAGACACGCGCGAGCGCTCCCTTGATCTGCGCCACCGTGTTGCTGCGCAGCACATGGATCGGGATACCCGACGACTCGGCGGCGCGCACCGGCGAGTCGTGGCGCCGGTAGTAGTTCTTCAAGGTGAGCACAAGGTCGGCGTCGTCGACGTGGTGCTGGATGCGCACGGGGAGGCGCATCTCTCGAAGCGACTGCTCGAGGTAGTTGCGGGACACGCCGTAGGGAAAGATCGACAGCGGCGGTCCCGGTCGCACCGCGGGCGCCGGCGGCTCCCACTCGCGCTCGCGTCGCTGCTGTCCGGCGATGTACTCGTCGACGTCGAACCGGCGCCGGCGCTCGCGAGTCCGCCTGCCACCACGGGCGCCGCCCTGGAATGGCGCCGGCTCGAAGGGCGACGGGCGGGTTGCAGCGGCGCTCGTGTCGACACGGCTGACGATCGCGCCCGCCTCGTCGCGCGTGCGCAGCTGCGGCGGTCGAACCCTGCCGCGGAGCGCCTCGTCGACCGTCTCTGCAAGCGGTGCGTGCACCACCACGCGATCACGCTCCTGGATCTCGATGAGCACATCGAAGGTCGGTGGAGACTTGCGCTCGAGCACGGACTTCTGGGTTCCGCGGCGCCGTGCCTCTTCGTCCGACAGGGTGACCGTCTGGATCCCACCGAGCAGATCGTTGAGGGTCGGATTCACCAGCAGTGAATCGATGTTGGACCCGTGCGCGGTGCCGACAAGCTGCACGCCGCGTTCGGCGATCGTTCGCGCGGCGACAGCCTCGAGCTCGGTCCCGATCTCGTCGATGACGATGCACTGCGGCATGTGGTTCTCGACCGCCTCGATCATCACCGAGTGCTGGAGCGCCGGCGTGCGCACCTGCATGCGCCGGGAGCGTCCGATCCCGGGGTGGGGGATATCACCGTCGCCCGCAATCTCGTTAGACGTGTCGACGATGACCACGCGCTTGCCGCACTCGTCGCTGAGCACGCGCGCGCATTCACGCAGCATCGTCGTCTTGCCGATGCCCGGCGGGCCGAGCAGGAGGATCGACTGGCCGCTGATGACCATGTCCTTGATGATGTCGATGGTCCCCGTCACGGCGCGACCGACACGGCAGGTCAGGCCGACGATGGTGCCTTTGCGGTTGCGAATCGCGCTGATCCGGTGGAGCGTGCGCTCGATCCCCGCCCGGTTGTCGTCACCAAAGAGACCGACGTGCTCGGTGACGTAGTCGATCTCGGCATTGCCGACATTTGCGGAGTCGAGGATCGCCTCGCCGTCGGTGAACCTCGCTTCGGGTTCACGACCGAGGTCCAGCACAATCTCGAGCAGATCGCCTCGTCCTTGCGAGAGACGTTGTGCGGCAGACGCGATGCGGGGTGGGAGGGCAGCGAAGAGCAGGTTGAGCTCTTCTTCCCATGAGGATCCGTAGGGCATCACCTGGGCGACGATCTCTCTCTCCTCGTTGTGGTCGTGGACAGGACGCGTAGCGGGATCGACGGTGAGCTGGACGGGACGCTGCGCGCGATCCCGGCAGGGACCAGCACCGGCTTCTTGCGCCGCGATGGTGCATTGATGCGCACCTTCTCGCCGAGCTCGCTGATCAGCAGCAACTGGGTGCCGTACACGGCGAACCCGCGCACCTGCAGTGCTCGGATCAACTCCGAGTCGTAGTGACGGAGCACACAGGAAGCCGGTCCCGAGGGCAGCTCGGCGAGCACCGCGTCGATGATGGCGTCACGCAGCGCCGGATCATGGCCCTCAACCATCATGCTCAGGCCGGCCGGCTGGGCCGCTGTCGGCGGCCGGATCGCCGCCCAGGCGACGACACCTGGGCGCTCGACAACCAGGTGACGGACGTTGTCGCGACCCATCCCGGCGATGAGCCCTTGCGCGTACCCCGCCTGCCACGTCTTCAGCGAAGGACCTTCGACCGCCGCAACCTGTGATGGCGTTGTGCGCAGGTACAACAGGTAGATCGCCCCGATGTCATCGCGGCGCGCAGGACGGATCAGCGTCGATCGCACCGACGGTTCGGGGTCGGCGGTCGCCTGGTCGCGATACAGGATCTGCTCGGTGGCGAACTGCGCGTAGCCGTGCTCGAGAAAGACCGGCAGCAGCGGATGGTCGAGCGGGAGCCGCACGTGCACGCGCTGCACGCCGTGCTCGAGCCCGCGGTTGCGCACGCCGTCGAGCAATTCCGCGCGCGCGAAATGGCCATGCGCAGACGTCGAGGTGCAGAGATTGAGGATCTGCCACGAGCGCGGCCGCACAGACAGCGATTGGACCTGCACGAAGCCGACCACGCCTTCCTTGGTGTCCTCGGCGACGAGCATCTCCTCAGCGACGTCGGTGATCGGCACCAGCGAGGACAGCGATTTGGTGAGCGCCTGCCAGAGACGCAGCAAGGTCGCCTGCGGGACCGGGCTGTCGAGGGTCATCTGGGCCCCGTGTCGCTCGTCTTCGGTGGCCTCCCGGTACAACTGCTCGATGCGCGCGAGATCGCGAAAAGATGCCGAGCGGATGATCACGCCGCGTCGACCTCGAGCGATGCGGCTGCGCGCTCCAGGAATAGCTGGTGCAGACGCGCGTCATCGGTCATCTCTGGGTGGAAGCAGAGACCGATATGCGGGCCCTGCGCGACGGCCACCGGGTTGCCGCCAAAACTGGCAATAACCTCGGAATTCGCACCTGCGTGCTCGATGAGCGGCGCTCGGATGAACACCGCGTGAAATGGCGCCACTCCCAACGGCGCGACGGCGACGTCGGCTTCGAACGACTCGACCTGGCGCCCGTAGCCGTTGCGGCGGACGCTGACGTCGAGGATGCCCAGCGAGATCTGGTCCGGACGCCCATCCAGCACCTCGCGGCTCATAAGGATGAGACCGGCACAGGTGGACAGCGTTGGCATGCCGCCGGCAAGCCGTTCGCGCAGGGGCATCTCCAGATCGAAGACCTGGAGGAGGCGGCTCATGGTGGTGGATTCGCCGCCGGGAAGGACCAGCGCGTCAACGCTCTCGAGTTCCGCGACTGTTCGCACCGTGGTTGCCTCTGCGCCGCAGCCGCGGAGTGTCTTCAGATGCTCCCGGACGTCGCCCTGAAGGGCGAGAACGCCTACCCGGAGGATGGTCAATTCCCTCTCAGCGGACGCGAGCGCTCCGTCCCAGGCGGGGCAAGCTTCGCGTCATTCGCACATCTCTAGTGTACGCCCCGCGCCGGGCCGCGGCAGGCTCACCAACCGCGGGTTGCGAGCAGCTCCCCGGCGGGCATCGACGCGACGTCGAGCCCCGGCATGGCCTTGCCCAGACCGGCGCTCACCTCGGCGATGACCTCTGGCTTGTCGAAGAAGGTTGTCGCCGCGACGATCGCCTTCGCATATGCCACGGGATCGGTGCTCTTGAAGATGCCACTGCCGACGAAGTTGCCTTCGCAGCCCAGCTGCATCATGAGCGCCGCGTCAGCAGGGGTCGCGATGCCGCCGGCGGAGAAGTTGACGACCGGCAGCTTGCCCGTCCTGTGAATTTCCTGGACGAGATCAAAGGGTGCGCCGAGATTTTTCGCCTCTGCCATCAACTCCTCGGGACGCAGCGACGCGATGCGCCGGATGCCGCCCTGCACCGCTCGCATATGGCGGACGGCCTCGACCACGTTGCCTGTGCCCGCCTCGCCCTTGGTGCGAATCATTGCCGCGCCTTCACCGATGCGCCGCAGCGCCTCGCCCAGGTTGCGCGCTCCGCAGACGAAGGGAACGTCGAACTGCCACTTGTCGATGTGGTGTTCCTCATCGGCGGGAGTCAGCACCTCGGACTCGTCGATGTAATCGACACCGAGCGACTGCAAGACCTGCGCCTCGACGAAGTGACCGATGCGAGCCTTGGCCATCACCGGAATCGTCACCGCAGCGATGATCTCCTTGATGAGGCTGACATCGCTCATGCGAGCGACACCGCCGTCGCGACGGATGTCCGATGGAACGCGCTCGAGGGCCATGACCGCGACCGCACCGGCGTCCTCGGCAATCTTCGCCTGCTCCGGCGTGACCACGTCCATGATGACGCCGCCCTTCAGCATCTCTGCCAGGCCACGCTTGACGCGCACGCCACCGGTATGGGGTTCGTGTCCGTTAGAGGCTGTCTTGTCGCTCGTCATGTTCTCGCTCCTCGTCCGGCTCGCTCTGCCGGGAACGGCTTCATTCTAAGCGTTTCTCGACGAGTTCTTCGCACTTGTTCTCGTTCGTGCTGCTGGCTTTGTTGCAGTTTTTGTGGTGTTTTTCGCGGCCGGGCCGGTGGTCTTTGTTGCAGACTTTGTGGTGGCTTTTGGGCCCGGCTTCGGCGCCGAACGCGACGCGCCGACTTTCTCCGTGTTGAGCTTGAGCGTTTCGACCGAACGCTGCAGGTTGCCGCGCACGATGGGTTCGGCAGCGCGCCCCAGCAGTTTGCCCGCAATCCCACCACCGAATTCGTACTCCATATCGAAGGTGACCTGAGTCTTCTCTGCCTTGGGTTTGAACGCCCAGAGACCGACCTGTTTGAAGCCCTCTTTGGAGTGCCAGCCAATCGCCTTGTTCTCGGTCCACGTGGTGATGTCGACAACTGATGTGAGCGTTGTCGGCCCTGCCTTCATACCGACGTCGAACTGTGCACCCTTGCCATGTGTGACCTTGCCCGTCGGTTGCCACTTCACTAGGTCCTTCATGTACTTGGTGGTATTGCGATAGTCATCCACGTACGCGAATACCGTGGCCACGGGTGCATTGATGGTCATGTCGATGGTGATGCGACCCATATACCTGGACTCCTCTACCGGGACTCTTCGCGCGGTGCCGCCGCGCGATGGCTTCAGTATGCGATTCCGGCGCACACGATGCGGACTGTCTCAGGGGCCGCCGAGGCGGGTGGTATCATCCGGGCCGGGCGCCGGGAAGTAGCTCAGCCAGGTTAGAGTGCTCGGTTCGGGACCGAGAGGTCGGGAGTTCGAATCTCCCCTTCCCGACGGTTTCGTTGCGGTGCGTGCTGGTGTCCGTCAGCGCGACACGCGTACCGCCCGCCGGCAACCCTGGCGTCTATGCGGTGCACACGGAGCGTCCGAGCCAGCCTTCGACGTACACGTCACCTGTCGCGGGATCCGTGCCAGTGCAATCACGTGAACCTCGTGCAGTGGATGTGTCAGCGACCGGATAGCATTACAGGTCGCGGCCCCGTAGCTCAGTGGATAGAGCGGCGGTTTCCTAAACCGTGCGCGCAGGTTCAATTCCTGCCGGGGCTACCAACGTCGTATAGGCGAGCACGCCGCCGAATCCAATCAGCCCGGCGCCGGCAACACCGTCGGTAACGCGAATCGAGCGCGGACTCATCGACCGGCCCGCAAACGCGGTGCCGGATGCGAGCAGGGTGACCCAGGTGAGGCTGCCAGCGGCGACGCCCGCGACCAGGAGGATCGCCGAAGCAGTGGCGTGCACGAAGCCGGCCGTAGTCGCTGCGGCGAAGATCGCCGCCCACGACACGATGGTGGATGGGTTGGATGCGGTACCGACCAGGGCGGTGAGGAAGGCACGCTGTGGGCTGGCGATTTCTGCAGGCGTCTCACCGCCGATCCGCACCCGAAATGCGCTGTACAGCGTTCGTGCTCCGAGCCACACCAGCACCACCGCACCGGCAAGTCCGAGACCCAGCCGCAGCGGATGGATGGTGAGCAGTGACGCCGCACCACCTGCACCCGCGGCAGCGTACAAGCCGTCGACGGTTGCGATGCCCACCCCGATCGCAGCCCCAACTCGCCACCCGCTGCGCAGCGTCGACCTGATCAGGAACAGCGACATCGGACCCAGTTGCAGCGCGACGAAGAACCCCAGTCCGAAGCCGGCGACCGCGGCGTTCATTGTTGCGGACACTCATGT
>Ga0182024_10006256_pt1 | contig 26249 bp, 26 predicted proteins | sample P32metaG_FD_120480 | JGI IMG/M metagenome (GOLD analysis project Ga0182024, IMG submission 120480) | Permafrost microbial communities from Stordalen Mire, Sweden - P3-2 metaG (Illumina Assembly) | ecosystem: Environmental > Terrestrial > Soil > Wetlands > Permafrost | place: Sweden: Stordalen... | reverse complement strand
GTCGATTGCGCTTGTCTGTACTCCAGTGCGATTCGATGCGGCGTCGTACGAGTAATAATATTCTTTCGCATACGCAGGCGGTGTGTTGCCTGCCCCTGCTTGCGCGGAAACAAGCTGCCCGGCAAGATCATAGCCAAGATTGTAGTTAAGGCTGTTGCCATTTTGCTGCTGCTGCCACTGCGCTATCTCACCCGCAGGGTCGTATCCATAGGTGAATTGAGAAAGCACAGCACCGCTAGGGTTGAGGTTGCTGATCTCCTGCAGCCTCTGGTCGCCGGTGTTTCCATACCAACTAAAATTGGTCACCTGGCTGTTCGGATAAGTGACCGAGGCTAGGCGAGTGGTACCTTTAGAAGAACCTGAAACATTGTCTACATATGAATAGCCGAACGTGCCGAGCGGGTTTGCTTCCGCCGTTATGCGGCTCATCGCGTCATAAGACCACGTGGTGGTATCAGTAGCCGGAAACGCTCAACTGGAAATGAATTCAAGATTGCCGCCGGAAATTGTAGGCGCAGAGTATACACTCGGGTTCGAGCAGGCGTGATCCGAATTCTCGAAGGAGTGATCTAATATCACTCGTCAGAATTGGCTTGTAGATTTCGGCTTTGCCCCCAATATCACCAGCAATGGTTCGTTTGACGAGTGATATTAACAAATATCACCAGCTTTAATCCGATACCAAGGTACACATCCTGCACACTGGATGTATCTTGGTATCAGGATCAACCAACCAGGTGCATCGATGTTCTCTGACTACGAAACACATCTATCTCGGCTGCCGCTATCGCAACACACTCGCAGGAACTACCGGCAGAGGGTGAAACAGTACCTAGCGTGGCTAGAAGGGACAGCTGACGGCGACAAAGCGCTGACAAACCCGATTGAACGTGATTTCGCGGTTCGAGAGTTCAAACACCACCTGCTGACCAAAGGGTGTTCAGCCAACACTGTGAACGCCGCTTTAGCCGCCGTCGACAATTTCTACCTATATATAGGGTTGGGATCGGCAAAGGTCAAACGTCAAGATTTGCCGAAACTTGCTCCCCGAGCGCTTGACAACAACGAACAGCGACGGTTCCTTAAGGCAGTCCTGAAGTCCCAGTCACTGCGAAATAAAACAATAGCGATCTTGATGCTCAGTTGTGCGCTGCGAATTTCAGAATTGGTTAATCTGGATGTGGACGACGTTCTCATCACCGCTCGCAAGCGCGAGCTTGTCGTTAGATGTGGCAAAGGCGGCAAACGTCGAGTGGTTCCGATCAATAAAGATGCTGGTGAGATATTGCAAAGATACCTGGCGGATCGACAGTCAACAGAAACGCATTCGGCACTCTTCACCAGCAAGCGGGGAGGGCGCTTAAGCCAGCAGGCAGTAGACCGACTGATTCGCCTTTTCGGAAAAGACGCTGGAGTTGAGCTTTCAAGCCATTCGCTGAGACACACCTGTTTGACCAAACTAGTTCGGGCTGGGATCGACATCGTGACCGTGGCCGAAATTGCAGGTCATGCCAAGATAGAAACCACACGCCGTTACAGCTTGCCATCAGCCGATGTTATGATCTCGGCGATGGAGAAAATCAGCTATGCAGCGTCGTCGTGAGCAGGGGAAACGTCCACGGATCACCGTATCACTCGACCCAGATGATCATAACTGGGTGCAGTCGTTTGGCGGTCCATCTGATTCGTACACCGTTTCGAGAATCGTCAAGGCGGCGAGACTTGCCGGTTTAACCCTGGATGACGCTAACGACGGCGGAATCATCCCTGAGCTGGTCGAGTGGTTGGCGGCGAAGAAGACCAAGGAAGCCAAAGACTTGCACAAGATCTTGTCTGAGTTTCTAAACAGCCGCTAACCGACGCACGATTCTTCCCCGCTCCGTAGACAGCAATACTAATTTCCCGGAAGTTGGAAAAATTCGATCAATCAGGTGCATCCATCGATCTGCTGATTGATACGTTTAACCGATTTTGAACTTGGAAGTATGTGGAAGTTGCCCGATTATTCAATATAACTATCTCGATTTGATAGTGTTCGGCGGCGCAAATTTCATTCAAAACCGAAGCACATGTTGATTTGGTATTCAGCCACTAATCTTCGTTGATTCGTTGCATAGCCACATCCGGCGGTGCTTCCCCGAAAATGTCTCAACAAATGCAGCTTTGTCAAAAGACCAAGAATGTCTCAAAAAGCAGCGCAGATGTCACCAAATGTGGTGCCATTCCGTGATTTAATCTCTGATTTTGCAGGATCACCACAATCCTCGAATCAAAGTCAGAGACTACATCTGGAGACTTTACCATAGCCGCAGGGAAAAAAGGTACCAGATCTGCATATTGTTGAAATCAGACATCGAATGTACTGTTTCAGATGTCGGACTTGCAGGAGCCATAACATCAAAATGCAGCGGTTCAAAGAAAACTTTGTCTTCAAGGTGGCTTCCACGCCTCTCTATATAGGCGTCTGCATTTGTCAAATTGATCAAAATTGCATTTTCGAATTATCGATCTCCGGGGGGGTGTTCATTTTAAGTTCTAACATCATTGCATACGGTTGATCACAGCTGATCGAGGTGGCAAGAAATGGAAGAACAAAGAAAAGATAGGAATCACACAGCATCCAGAGCACTTTCAATCGAGGAATTCGCCAATTTCCTGGGATGCAGCGAAAGACTGCTCTGGCGGCTAATTCGAGAGAAAACGTTGGGGTGTGCACGTATTGGCAAACGTGTAGTTTTGCTTCCAGTACACATAAGCGATTTTCTTCTCCGACATTCTGTTGACGCAAATTAAAAGAGGTAATAAGTCATGGATTTCGAAAAACAAGAAGCTGAAAACAACAAAGAACTTAGAAAAATACTGGACAGGGTTCTTTCCAAGCACAGACGCACACAGGAACCTGCCACCGTTGCTGAACTTAGAGCGCGACTGTGCCATATGCAGAAATCTTGTCGCGATATTGAAACCTTGATCGACGATTACGCGACCGAGATAGGCAAACGTTCCAGCGATGCGAAAGGGCAAACCATTCGCACCGAAATTCATATTCCAGCGGAACTTAGCACAGCACTGTTGCACTTCTCGCAGATGCATAGCCAAGAAAATCAGTAGCACACAAAACAAGCCTGCTGGCAGGCAGGCTCATAGAGGACTTATATCCATGAACAATTATACAACAGATTTTCCTTCGCCGCCGAACATTGATGCTGCGGCAGACATCGAATCGATTCTGCTGACTAGTTTCAATTTTAATGACGAACAGGTCGACGACGAACAAAAAGATTGTGACAATGACGAACAAGGTCGGCTTGTGATTTGCTTCCAGGACGAAGAAAGCCTGAGCACAATCGGTTTCAACATTCTGCATGCAAGTGGAATTCATCGATCTGACATCGCTGATCGGATCGCCACTGTGCGAGAAATTGTGATTCTGGTAGGCGCGGAGGAGGTTGAGCGGACACTCGACAGCTTTCTCCGTGAGCTGCGTTCAATCGACAATCGACTGTCGATCCGTTGTCTCACTTTGCCGGCTGTGGGGTTGGAGACCTGGCTTTTGGAGCAGCCCGAATTGGCCGACGAGGAATCAGATACGAAGGTCGACTTCATCGCTCTTCGCCAACGTCTTCTCTTTTCGTGCGCAGAGCGGAGTTTGCCGGAGACACATCAGGGGGTTACTACCGATCCTGCACCGGTGGTAAGCGGGGGATCACATCAGGTGCGCAAACCGTCGCTACCAGCTGCAACACAAGACGAAGAGATTGAATTAACTTTGTTGGATTTGGCTAAGTCATCGCCAACGCCTTTGCAGCTTGATCTTGCAATCAAGAAACTTGCAAAAGAGTATAACGTGGGAGTTAAGCTGTTGAGATCGACATACGACCAGATTGAGGCGCAGTATCAATCTGAGCAGGCTGCCAGAAAGATGGAATCCACTGATGACGAACGTGCCGCGCAGGCAGCAGAAGCAGAAGCTGAGCGATTACGCCAGGAAGCAGCAGATAGGCGTCTGAAGGTTGTTAAGGAACGTGCCCAGCAAATTGCGCAATCCGCGGACATACCTACGTTGTTCAGAACCACAATGCGAAATCATCTCGGATACATCGTAAGTCGACATGGTGCAGTCACAACATGCATTACGCATGGCGCACGTCTGCTCCGAACAAGCATGGGATTTATTCTGTCCGGTCTGAGTGGGTCCGGCAAGAGCGGGCTTGCAGAGAAAGGTGCTCAACTTCTCCCACCGGAAATTGTTGAGAAATACACAAGTTGGAGCAGTCAGGCACTTTCCTACGCCGGGGATCTGACAAACAAATTCATTCTCTGTGGTGAAATTAAACCCTACAAGCAAGGAGAAGATGATGACGCGCAGCAGCAGATGAGGCAACTCATTTCAGAAAATGTACTTGTCCGCCGTGTGGTCGAACGAGACGATGACGGCAAGCTCACGCAGGTCACCCATCAGACACGAGGACCTGCCAGTGTTGTTATGACGACCACGCGAGAGCAAAGTTCATTCAATGACGAATTTACAAACAGGCAAAGTTTCATTTACATGAATGATTCAGCTGAACTTACGACAGAGGTTCTCAAGTTACAGGCAGCAGAGGCGGCACGCGTACCTGATGCCAATTCGGAAGAAGAAACCGAAATTGAGATAGAAGCTTGGCAAGAATTTCATCGCACGCTGCAAGCAATGAAAGTTGTGATCCCTTTTGCCAGTCAGATCATGCCGAGTTCAAGAGACGTAACTGTTAGGCGACTGTTTCCATTGTTGCTCAACTATGTTCGTGCACTTGCACTTTTGCATCAGCACAGCAGAACGATTGTAGAGAATGATGGACATCCATATGTGGAAGCTCAGCTGGTCGACTACAGTGTTGCCTATGATGTGGTCCTTTCCAATGCACCTCGTGTCCTCGATACGGTAAGCAAACGTGGGCGAGAAATTTTCGAGGCACTGAAGAAAACCAATGCACCTTTCACACGATCTCAGGCTCAGAAGCTACTCAAAATGACAATGACGACAGTCAAAAGGTACTTTCAGGAATTGGTGGTAGCTGGCTGCATTGCTTCCGACGGCAAGGAAGGAAATGCGAATCTGTATCGAATCCTGGCTGAACCAGCTGCAACGCAAGAGCTAGGTCTGATCGATCCAAGCAAGGTGACTTGGTCATCCGACCATTTGAGCGCACACAGTAGTGGACCAGATCAAACCTAAGCAGAGTAAGGCATTGCAGTCATAAGGCCAAAAGTCCACTGAAAAAGACAGCAACAGAAAAAAATTTCGGATCAAGAAGATGAAAGAAGAATTGAATGTTTTCTCAAAGTAAATGTTTTTTGTGTTTTCCTTTTCTTGCTGATTATAATTCAGAAAAATATTTTTTCTGCACTGCCCTTTCTGCTGGACTTTTGGTCTGTTCGCCGTAAGGCCTTGTCTTTACTGCATTTCAAGTGGTCCAGCCTGATTGGACCGGACTGAACGTTTGGGCGCACATGAAAAAGTAAAGCGAAGATCATCGAATATGAGTCTCCTAATTATATACAAGCAAACTTATATCAACCGCTTTTGCAATCGGGATGATGTGTATGCGGTACAGAAAGTATCAGGATCAAAATACTGGTACGAACCAGTCCATGAGCCAATTATCATCGAGGTTCTTGACGCTCACCTCACCGGACATATCACATTAGGCTTCTATGTGTTGAACTTGGAGAGCAAAAGCAAGTGGGTCTGTATTGACTTCGATTACGAAGGCGACGACATGAAACAGTTACGTGAGTTATTTCACAGACATGGGTGGCGTTGCCTAGCCGAAGGTAAGCGACCAGGTCGAGATGGACACCTATGGCTGTTTTTCGATGAACCCATCTCTGCCATTCACCTGCGTCGATTTGCACATGTGTTTGTCCAAGCAGCTGGTATACCGATCAACAAGGTCGAAGTATTTCCCAAACAAGATCAGCTGAAGGACGAGCGCAGTGTCGGCAACCTTGTTCGTGCTCCGCTCGGCATTCATCGTAAGCCGGGTGCAAGTATGCAACGTGGCTGGTTTGTTGGCGCTGAAGAGGATGTGCTTGCGCAGCTCGAATGGTTCCAGGCACAACAACCGAATCGTGCTGCCGACATTCTGACAATGGCAGAACAGCTTGAAGAAAGGTACATCATTTCGAAGGCAGAGAAACGGACTTCGCCAGTTGCAAGATCCAAGTCGGCGCTATCACGTCACTCCTCGCCACGCGTTGATTGGATCGATTATGCTAGACGTAACGGCTTTCAATTCAGCAACGGCTTTTGGTCCGGTCCCTGTCCTGCCTGCAAGGCAATCGGCCACGACTTGGACTCCGACCACCTGAGCATTAGCAGCTCAGGCAGAGTCAACTGCTGGCGCGGCTGTTCCTTCGAAGAGATAATTGCCGCTGTGCATTTAATTGGGAGATAGCAGCTCTTGGTGGCACAGTTTTGAAGGTTGACGCCGGAATGGATTTAATCTTGCTACGCGACTAGAAACGCTGACCAGTGCCATCGACATGGATATGATGCAACCAAACCATGAGAAAAGGAGCGACTAATGACGCTGAAGCAAAATCTATCACCAGATCAAACCAAAGCAATGTCCAGAGAAGTGATCGCCGTTAACAGCCGGGGTCCATCTTCAAATTTTCAATTCCGGTGTGCCTTTTCCCAGCTTGCTAGCAGCATGCCAGTAAAATTTGATCCGTAAGTGTGGGTTATTGAGGCAACGAAAATATGATCGGTGGTGTGGCAGACGAAAATGTAATTGGATTACCAGTGAGGGAAAAGAGAAGTTTTTCAACAGACCGAAAACTTCAACTGGTCGAACAGGCGTCAGCACCTGGTGCCAGCGTGTCAGCAGTTGCCAAACAGAATGGGCTCGCACCCTCGCAGATCTTCATGTGGAGGAAGGAACTTCGCACCGGTAAGCTCACCGAGACGAAAAACACCGAACCATTGTCGGCTGTCGAGCATTATTATCAAATGCTTGCAAAGATTGAGCGACTTCAAGTCGAAGTCGGCGCAGTCGTGGCTGAGCGAGTAATATCTGACATCAAAAACGGCAGACTAACCACTTACAATGCCGCTTGCGCATACTCAAATCTTGTCTCCAGCGCTAGCAAAATTGAAACTCTTCGACTTGAAATTATTGACCGAATACTTGCTCTGCCACCAGAATCGGTAGCACAAGAAAATCAAAAATCAGAAATGTCACCAGAGCAGCGCAAGGACCTTCAACGATTTTCAGAGCGCCTTCTGGTCGAAATGTACAGGCACAAATGAATGTTCCTGCGAGTGCCTGAGCTGGGCTTATTTGCAGCGACCGCTAAGTTGGTCTACTCGACGATTCATTATCTTTTTCCGCGCCCAGGGCAGTTGGCATTTCCGCCCGCCCGAGGACCTGGCGAGGCCTGCTATCGGACAGAAGGCAGGCGATTTCGGATCGGAGGAAAACTCGCAGGCGGTTGAAATGATTCGGACCACGGTTGGCGGCGATCAAGCATTCTCAATCGCCTTGATCACGTTTTCTGCCTTAAGCTTATATAAGTGACAAAACTCCAGTAGTTCGACCGCGTCTACTCGCCTCTCTCCTGATTCACATTTCGAAACGAAGGACTGTGGGCGCTTAAGGCGATCAGCTACGTCGGACTGAGTAAGATCGGCAGCTTCCCGCCCCTGCCTCAGGATGTCTCTGAGCCGTCTGTATTTTCGCGTATAGACCGATCTGGACACCGCATGACCCAACCAAGCTCATCACTGCGGTGAATGCTAATATCCGATATTCGAATATCCCAAAATCGAATATTTTCAGGCATAATAGCGGTTGCCTGCTGTCAGCAGGAACCAAGGAAGCTGGAACTTCCCAATGAAGTCGAAAAGAGGGTCGACTCTAGTTGTATCGGAGATCTTGGTCGATGAGGGTAACTTGTTGACTTCCCTTCTAACCCATTAGCGGTGCAATTCCCAAACGGTTCGCATATCTAATGCTTCCAGGGGGCTAGTATGTCAACCGGAAGTTGTCCATCAATTGTGTCGTTTCGCCAGAACCGCACGGACAGGAAGTTCATCAATACTTAGAGGTTCCAGCCGCCGCGTACGAGTGCGAGATAATGAGCTAGATACGAGGACTGCCGAAATGAGTGACAGCGATACTGACTGCATACGTGATAGCAAATCGTCCGATGGAGAGATGTCCAGGAAAGAATTTTTTGGACTTGTAGTTCGCAGGGCAGCAGCAGCTGGTGTGCTGGCTGCGGCTCCGGCGATAGTCGACAAATTTTTGGTGCCTCCCGCACTTGCACAGAGTTCTACTTGTAGTGTCGCAGCAACAAACGCTGGACCAAACGGACCGGATTCGCTATCTGGATTTACAAGCGATTTCATATTCACCGGTGGTGTATCGTTTGATTTCACCGGCGGCACCGTTGAGTCCAATTGCACATCTCCGCAGGCAGGAGACACGGGTGGAACGGGACCTGGTGATTTTGCTGCTGCAACAGGGGGACCGTTGGTGGCAGATGTTTGCGTGAATTATTGCTAGGAAATAGATCAGGACATAAGTTAAAGAAGCAAGCTAAGTGGCAACAGTGAGATCATTGGTTATTGCGCTTGATGGAGTGTCAGCTAGATCGTTCGAGCAGTTCTCAATTTGGTTGCCGAAAGCCGTTGCTCTTTTGCGACAGTGTGAGTTTTCTGTTTTGACCACTGCACCTCTGACTTCTGCGCAAGCTATCTGGGCTGAATTGCTGACGGGTTCGCCGTGGTGGGAAAACGCTTGCGCCGGATTTGCTCGCCCACGATCATCATTAAACCATCTCGATGTCTTTACGGAAGCCGACTTGCAGCAGCCAGTGACCGTCCTGCCAAATGGATTGAACGTAGTAGTAAATACCCCCCTTCTGCAACCGAATGACAGCAATCGCATTTGGTTCTCGGATGGCTCTTCATCCAGAACACGTGTCATCAGCCCAGCTGCACTTGCAACGCAGCACGCTTTTAACGACTACCAGCCCAGAGCGTACAGCTCGGTTATTGAGATGCTCTCTGATCCTGTAAAAGCCCTGGATCAATGCTTGAATACGGAGTCTCGTCGACTTGAATGTGCCACCAAGCTGATGGAGACCTGTGACTGGCAAATGTGCCTGCTGCGGATCAGTTTGTTCGATCAGCTAGAGCATCTGCTCGGACCTGGTGTCGACTGGACTGGTAACCTGACCTGCGCCGACAAGATCCTTTCATTCATGAAAGAACTTGATGCAATGCTCTCCTTTCATTTGCAGCAACCGGAAGAAAAGGATGTCTGGCTTATATCCTGCTTTTCGCATGTTCCGTGCCGAGGACGAGTGAGTTTGAACCGTATTCTTAGAGAAAGTCGTTTCACAGAATTGATGAGCGAACCAACAAATGCCAATGAATCCAGTGCAAGAAGAAATGCCGCCCTGTCAGCACTATCGAGCACTGTCCGTGTGCCTGATCGCGTCCGCTGGTCGGAAGGGATGCTGGCAACAGGAAAAACTTTAGCAGCTTCACCAATGTCAGGTTGTGTCTTCATTAACGACACACAGCGGTTCACAGATGGAGTAGTGGAAACCGAGGATTTCGAAAGGCTGAGAGATAGGGCTGCCAAGCATGTGAGCGAGCGTCTCAACGCCATCGCTCCTGGTGCCACTTCAATCTTCGTCAATCCGAGTCCAAGAAGCACGAACTGCCCAGTTCCAGACATCGTCGTGGAAGGAAAAGGCATTGAGTTCGTTGACGTTGAGGACCCAAGAATGAGTGATCGGGACAAGCCTCGTTCAACGCATGCCGCTGAAGGCTTTGTGTTCTTTCCAGCCAGCCGATCTGGTGAGTGTTATGACGAGATCACTCCAATACAGCTCCACAACATTCTGAAGTGCGGACAATGACCTGAAATTACATATGTTCAAAAAATCCCTCACAGAAACCAATCAACGTGAAACCAAAGCGAAATCCGCTCATCAAAACCAAAGTTTTGCCTGACGGCCATGTAGTGCTTTTCAATGAGGCAAATGATTGGGCACACGTTTTGACGCCCCAAGGTGCGCTTCTGTGGGAATTGTGCGACGGTTCGATTGAGCTGTACGAGATTTTCCCAACCGTAGGCGAAGCAACCGGTCGATCAAGTGACGGGATGTTGGAGCAACAACTCCGACAACTAGTCGACGAGTTGGTCTCTCTCGATTTGCTGTGCGTCAACGAACATGAGCAAGATTCAAATTTGCAAGAGGTAGGCGAAATTCGCCAATAAAGGAATCGGATAAAAGCATGAAGTTTGAAGAATTTCTTTTGAAGAAAACCGGAACTGCACCAGCGGCAGAAAAGCGAGATGTTGCCGGAGAGAAGCTCCCATTTATCCTTCGTGCGTGGTGGATGCGTCATTATCAGGAAAGTGAAGATCTAATGTTCGATTTTCAAATGCCGTTGGGACAGACGAGACCACCATATTGCATGTTTTCCGATCCACTATGTGATTCAGGGAATATGGATTTCGGACCATAGAAATGAAAGTCCTATTGCTAGCTCCGCCAAATGATGGCCACGCACTGCGCGTTGCGCACGAACTAGAACAGTTGCAGATTAATACGGAATTCCTGTTGTTTCAACAGTTATTACACAACTCGCACATCAAGTTGGCATACCGTTCAGACGGTGCTAACTTAGCATTCACCACTGCTGATGGCAAACATATCGAACTAGATCAGTACGGTTCAATTTGGTACAGGCGACCAGGAACCATTCCAGCACAACGGTTTGATCAGATATGGGTACAGCAATTCGTTGACCAGGAAACAAATCATACCCTCTTTGGTGCACTGAACGCGATACCATCCCTTTGGGTGAATCACCCAGCGAAGGATCAACAATGTTTATTGAAACTCCAGCAACTACGGGTCGCTGCCTCGTGTGGATTGAAGGTTCCCGACACGCTGGTGACCAATGATCCAGTTGAGGTGATGCAATTCTATGAGGACTGCGAACAGCAGGTCGTGTACAAGGTCATCTCAGAAAACAGCAGCCAACTCATACCGCTCTACGAGATGCCAGCTGGAATTCCAACTTTGCCGTTACGAGAATTCGATTTTCAGTACCTGGAGCAGGTGAAGTTTGGCCCACACCTGTTCCAGCGACGAATCAAAAAATCTTATGACGTGCGAACGACGATCATAGGCAAAAAGATCTTCTCGATTCGAATCGATTCGCAAGAGGGCAAGGGCAAATTAGATTGGCGGCAGGACTATTCAGTACCGATGACTGAGTGTCAACTTCCTGACGACGTCGCGCAGGCATGCCTGCTGCTCATGCAACGGTTTGGTCTCAACTATGGGGCTCTTGATTTTTGTGTAACTCCTGAAGGCGAATTCTACTTTCTCGAAATTAACTGTGCCGGGCAATATCTGTGGATCGAGCAAAGAACCGGTATGCCGATCTCCCGAGAATTAGCCAAATTATTGGCGGGCAAAGCTGAGCCACTCGTTGACACGCGAACACTAACACATCCTGTTGTAATTCCTCACCAATTCGCGACGACCCTGATCAGCCCAAACAGGTAAATGAGAATGAACCGCAGTGCCGCATTAGCTGATAAGTCGCCGAACATAACGGCAGAGGGTTGTGCACGAGCTATGCATTCACCTCGGCTGACACAAGCCGAGCAGCAAAGATTAAAGCGGTTTTGGATCAGGAAGAATGGAGGCTCGCTCAAAATTGTCCAGATCAAACTTCTGAGCGAGCAAGACCCCGGAACTCAGATGTTCGCAGCAGTGCTGAGAAAAGACGCTGCATGCATCGTCACCATATTGGCGAACCACGACATTGGCCAATGGTATCGACAAGTTTTCCGGCTCATTCGAACGACTTCGTTTGCAGCGCTCATTTTGCATTGTTTGCAAGATCGTGCACTGCTAAGGCAAATCATCGATTCGTTTTTATCCGAAACCGTTGCATATACAAAATCAAATAAGTTACAGCGCCGAATACTTGCCAAATTGCAACGCCTCGCGATGATTGAGAGTTTGAATTGCGAAAAATTGAATGCAACTTTCGCCAAGATCTTGAGTAGCCTGCACGGGTCAACCGATAACGTTATATGGATAAAGGGTGCTTCGCTGGCAAGATCAGTTTATGCACACCCAGAGTACCGAACCTCCTCCGATTTCGATTGTGTCGTTCGTTCTGCCGCACTACAGCCAACGATTGAAACGTTAGCCCACAACTTGGATTATCGATCAGCTGTGTCCCCGTCATTCTGCAACCAGATTGGCTGTGGTCCGACAGCTAACATAACCGACTTTCTTCTGTCACCATCAAGCGAGCTGCTTCAACCATCGCCCACATCATTGGCTCACCCGAGAGGATGGCCAATGATTGATCTGAAACTGAATCCGCTTGGTCGAGGAATTGCGATGGTTGAACTGGAGAGGTTTTTTGCAGAAGCGCCCACCATTCAGTGGCGCAGTTATCGGCTGCGCATACCATCCACAGTCGATCAATTGACCATTGCGCTGATCAATCTCGCGGACAAGGAGCGATTTAACAACTTGCGCTGCTTATTCGACATTCATCTGCTTGTAAATGCTCTGAACGAAACGCCACACTTGTGGCAAGATTTCTTGCAATCATGCAAGGCAGAAGGGGTGGAGATTCCATGCCGGTTCGGGCTGCTCCTCGCTAACGATTACTTTGGCAGTGCGATTCCCGCAAAAGTTTTGCAGGAATTAGATTGCGGGGCGAAGAGTCTCTGGCTGACGGCAGCAGCATTCATGATCCAGCCGGAATTTGTCTGGAACTCAAACAGCCTTGTGTCACTGGTCTTATCGAGTGCATGTACTTCTGACGCCCATCGGAGGATCTCTGTTCTAGTGAAGGCAATTCTGCCCACGACCGAATTTCTTCAAAAATATTATGCGAGCGATAGACCCATCCCAACTGCTCTATGCTTGATTGTGCACTGGCTCGTGCTGTTGCTCCCAGGTGGAATCATTCGACGCACATTCGGTCGGCACGTCTGGACTTGTCCGCCCTTAGCCTGGAACAGCAAGGTTGAACGATGAGAATCAAATGTTACGCAGACCCGACCCTCGTTTAATAAGCATCAGCCTGATTAGAGAGCGCCTGCCATTGAAGGGCAATCTGTTATCGATTGCTTAGAAAACGGTTTCGGCAATCCGTTTCCTGGTTACTGGAAGTCGGCAGTGCCTATTATGGTGCTAGAAGTACTGTTTGTGGGGTGAACACTAGATGTCAAAAGCAAGAGAACTACTAGAGAAACTTGAAGGAGGAATTCTTACTGACGCAAGGAAGCGAGTCGACAAGAACTTCAAACAAATGTTCGGAAGGAAACCTGATCGTGATTATGATGAACAGGATATCGAGGACGAAGGCTCCCCAACGAAGTCGCAGTGGTCTGACAAACCTCTATCCGTCGATGATATCGAAGAGCTGATCAATCGCAACTTGCATTAAGGTCCAGGTATCGAATGCTCAAGCAGCTGTGCGATCTGCCTGCTGTTGCTTCCGTGACACTTAGAAGTAAATTGATTGTCTTTGCGGTGTCGTAACCGCTCGAACTACGTTCGAGTCTATCCAAGTCAAACTTGTTTGTCAATCAACTCTACCGATAAGTGACAGCTGATGAGCGTTCTCATCAGCCAACCGCAATTCGATCATCCGCAGTGGAAGAGATTTGTTTCGTCCGCACTTCCATCAGCTCCAGAAACTTGTCCGTGATGCGCTGCATCGGCGCCCGTAGTCTCTCGACGTCGATGACTAGATATGCGGCGGTGACGTCGTCTCGCATCGAATGCCCTGCCAATTTCTTCAGCGCATAATGCGGCGTGTCCAATCTCTCCGCCATGGTCAGGAAGCCACGCCTCAAATCGTGAATAATGAAGTGGTGCCCGCAGGATTGGCGGATCTTCTTGAGGGTCACCTCACAGCCGTAATAGCGCTTCCCGAGCCTGCGATACCCAGGAAACACATATTCACTGTCTCCCCGTGCAGCATACCGCCGGGAGAACAGATCGTGCAGGAAGTCGGACAGAGGCAGGATGTATTGTTGCCCATTCTTCGCAATCTCGCTGCGAACAAGAACAGATCGGCACTCAAGATCAACGTCGCTCCAAAGCAGCCGGGGAGCCTCATTCCTGCGCATGCCCGTTAGCAGAAGCACGATGTAATAGTCTCTCGCTGTCGGATTGCCTTGTGCTTGCACGGCCCTATACCAAGCCGCCAATTTATGATCGGGTATAACGCCCTGCCTTGCCGGGAGCCTATGCCATACCTTGAGTCTGGTCAGCCTTTCTACCGGATTGTTCAGCAACAAAGGCACCCCATCGACTTCGTATTTCACAGAGACGTAATTGAACGTTGCCCGCAAGATTGTCATCGTCAAATTCGCATCGGCTTTGCCGCTTGTTCCTATAGCGCTGCCGCTGCTGAGTTCTCGAAATCTTTCCTCAACCATATCGCAGGTGATCGCTGTTACAGGCTTATCCAGCCAATCCCCGAGCTTTTTGCGCATGAGCCGGGGGAAGTTGTACAGCGTGCCGGGGCGGCGTTCCTTCGATGCCATATACTCATCGAATGCTTCCTGGAGGGTCAGATTGACTCCCTTCCTAATATCTCTCGTTCGAACAGGATCGAGTCCCTTCGCCATGCCCGCCAGAACTCCAAGTGCATCATTACGTGCCTGATCAGGGGACAGTAGCGGAAACTTACCGAGCACTACCCGCCGATTCTTGCCGTTGACCCGTTTCTCAACGAAGAATGTACTGGACAATTCCCGCACCATGAGCCCGAATCCAACGAGATCGGTGTCGCGGTAGAAGTCAACTTTGCCCTTGGCGGGGGGAACGATTCGAGTTTGGATGAAATTGGTTGTCAGCTTTGGCATAGCGGTCTCTCCTGTGAAAAGTAGGCAGTAGGCAGATAGGCAAGTAGGCAGAAATAGGCAGACGGTAGGCCGGAGTAGGCAGCATGATCACAGTAGGCATTTGGTAGGCAGTTAACGCAAATTCGATGCCCATAAATCGCAATCCGAATTGCCTTCTTCTCCTTATTCAGCATGGGTTTCCAGGGATTGCATAGATTTAGCCGGGCATGCAAATCGAACGGTTGATATTGGGCGCGATATCTCTCATAAATTTGCGCAATATCACTCATTTCCGGCTCTCTATGCGGCTCTTCATGCACCAATGATCGCATCGCCGGGTGCAGAAGTAAATGCGTTGAAGCAGAGCGAGTTGTAACAACTCCCCGCCGATTGCCTCAGCAAACCCGGTCTAAATGAGCTTCGGTAAACAAGTCTGCTTAGAGGCTGTTTGCTTGCTCTGCATTGCATTTCCATATCGATTAAAGGCAATCACTCCACCCGGTCTTCAAGCTCTCGCCGTAGAGGCAAGGAGCAGCCTGGATTGCACGACCGAACGCATTGCAGGCAATCCACAAAGCACAGGAGTTGGAGACAATTTCAGTCGAGGCAGATTTAGCGAAACGCAGTGCCTATGCCCGTTCTCTTGAAAGCAGATCGTTATCTTGTTCACGGATGCGGGTATATTGCAATGAGAAGATCGATGCCATAACCAGTCAGTGAGCCTGACGAACGACAGATGCATCTCGCACCCCGCAGGCGGACAACGTGCGTAAACGATTCCCAATTCATTCCAAACCCGCAGCTAGACGAAGTGCTGTGCTCACCCGCCGCCGCGTTGTAGTTCTGCTTGCACTTGCTTCAATTGCAATCGCTGTAATTTATGTGCACGATTGGCCCCGGCAAGCAGTCTCTGTAGACCCAATCCCGCTGGACGGAACGGGAGTTAGCCCCGATGTGGCAGCCTTGCTTAGCCGGCGCGGAAATCATGCTGCCCCAGTTCCCCGGCCCGCAATTACGCCGCAAACAGCGGACGAGTTCGCGGGTGTACCCAAAGACCCGATGCAGCAATACGGTCAGGTCCTTCCTCGGCCGAATGCGAAGCAAGCGCCAGGGAGCCTTCCGAGGAAGTAGTGTTACTGCCGTGTCGACAACGGAGGAATCAGGGTTTGCGAGGAATCAATTTTGCAATTGGCGGGAGAAGAGAGGGCGGTCCGTTGTTGGATCGGAGTTACTTCTCGTTAGTCTTCTCTGGTTTACTTTCTTGAATTGCTTTCTCTTTGTCGCCGATCAGTCCATAAACATCTTTGAGTTTCTTTCGGACTTCAGGATCTTCTTTTAGCTCTAGAGCTGCCCGGTATTCAACTATCGCTCCTGCCACATCATTGTCGGTTCTGGCCCGATCTCCTAACACAACCCGATCATTAAAACACTTAGGGTCCAATTTAAAGTATCCGCGTATCACTGTCTCCATACAGCTTTCAGTACTCGGATCAGGCTCAATGAAGAGAGATTCGTGGAACTGCTTCAAGGATTCCGTAGGATTTTGCTTACTGGACGCCAGAAAAAGCGCGAAGTTATTGTGGGCAACTGCTAAGTTCTTTCGTGCAACGGCAAAGGATGGGTCTAGTTTCAAGGCGGACTCAAATTTGTCGAAAATTGATTGCCAATCGTTGTCTGTTGCGTTCTCAGCATAACCGTGCGGTCTGCTAATTCGCTTCAAAGCATTCACGCCCTCATCATTGAGATGTACCGCGGACAAGCTCTGCGCACCACAATCCTCGACTGATGCTAGCATCGAGGCGGTGAGGAGCAGTGAGATGATGAGAGATTTCATTCCGTTCCTTGCTTGGAGCCTTACACCTAGTTTAAGCAAGTTTGCTGACTTTGACAACCGCACAATAAGGCTAGCCGAGCAGGGGAGGCTGCACGACTAGTCTGGTATGCATATAGCCGATTGGTCACGGAACAGTCTGCGTCTGCGGAGGACCGGTCTGCGTCTGTGGAGGACCAGTATAAGGTATCGGGTTTCCAGGATCCTTTACCGGTGTGGACCCGGACCCGAAGTCGAAATAATCTTGTCCTGCATGCAGCGGAACGGCAGGTTTATTCGATTGACACGAATTTGGTCCTTCGGGTGGAGGTAGGTCCGGAAGTATTGGGATGTCTGGTTTCGGAGGAACGCTCAAAGGCGGTATGTTTCCTAGAAAAGGCGTGCCGTTGACAGTTGCACCTGATTGCAATGGTGCGTTTACTGTCGGTTGTGTTCCAGAGCCAGAGGTGCCGGTGCTACCTCCAGAGCTAGGGGTGCCGGTGCCAGCTCCGGGACCTGGCGTGCCAGAATCGGTGCCAGTTCCAGAACCGGTTCCTGTGCTGGTCCCCGTGCCAGAAGTCCCGCTATTTGTGCCGGATTGAGCACCAGTACCGCTTTGAGGACCAGTGCCGGTTTGGTTGCCATCAGCGAGTTGAGGGCCACTACCGGACGGAGGGCAACCACATTGAAGCCCAAATGGATCGATCCGATTCACTACGTTGTTATTTACGAAACCAAACAAATTGACTCCGCCGCGTTCAGCAATCAGATCACGATTGAGCCACCGGCCAAGGTTTGCGCTATAAGCCCTTGTACGAGACAAATTCAAACCGCTTCTTGCATGCACGTAGTAGCTGTCAAATTGGAAATCAGCATCGACAGAACCGGTCAGTTTGATGAGACGGCCAAACGGATCATAATCATACTCTGCAACGACGCCGCCGCTAGAGTTTGTCATTTCTCTGCCCGAGCGATCGTGGGTTCCACACAGATAATAGCTCGTCCCTGAGATGATCTCGCCACCAAGAAAGTACTGTCCAGTTACCGTACTTGAAGCATCTCTGCCCTCACGTCTGAAGCCGTTTGCCCAAACAAACTGTTTCGTCGAAGTCAGACTACTGCTCGTGTACTCCAGAATCTTGACGTTCCGGCCCAGCCCATCATACGTAAAGTCGCTATGATTGCCGCTTCCCGGATAGACGATACTGAGCAGTCTGTTCTCGGCATCCCAAGAATAGGTATTGGTGCCGTCTATAGCGAAGGCGTTAAAGTAATCAGATGGCCAAATAGAAGAGCAATTGTCGGGCGAGGTTGTGCGCAACGTGCACTTTATTTTTCGGGTGGGCGGGGTTGTTTTTGTGTTGCAGCGGGGAGGGCGGTGTTATCTTTTTTTGGTGCGGCTTTTTTTTGCGGCGGCAGTGACTGTCTCGGTCAGTCCATAGCCAGTCAGCAGTTTGATGTTGCCACCACATTGTGCCACCAACTGCTCAAATCGTTCCTTAACCGAGCGCGGCAGCACATCAGCTCCTGAAAACGTCACGCGCAGGCAGGAAAGATCCGTTTTGGACATGAGCGGATCCCGTGTCAGTGCAGCATAAAAGAAACCTTCTACAGATCAAAACGATCTTTCCACCATGAAAGTTCAATTTCACCCGTTGATTTAATCATTATCTTTTCTGTCAATCGCGAAGCCGCACGGTGCTGCTCCGTGTGGGGTTAAATTGCGGCCAATCAAAAAAGTGCACGTCGCGCCCCACACGTCCCGCCACAAAAAAAAACCGCCACCAAAAAGACCCTCCGCACCAAAAAATTCACCCACCAACCAAAAAAAGAGACAGCCCGATTTCCCGGGCTGCCTCAACTGCACATTCGATCTATTTTCGCGAGCCTGACTCACAGCAACTGAGCCCCGACCCTCATACCTCCCGGGCTCGCACCGCTCACTTATTGCGGTCGTAGCTCAGGGTCACATCTCCCTTGCGCATTATTTCCGGCTTGATGATTGGCCAGTCTTTCTCACTGACCAGACAGATGTAGAAGATCTCGTTGTTGATCAACTGCGGCAGGCGTGCGGATTGATCTTCGTAGATCTCGTAGGCCAGACCGAGCGTCTGCAAAATAATTTGATCGTACGGAAAGAACCCTGTAAACACCCGCATCTGCGCATACCGGAAGATGCTGTTTTTGACTTCGTCCACTTCGATCATGCGCACGTTTTCATCGTAGTCTTTGTAGCTGGAAAGCAGAAACATCACTGCATGCACATAGCTGATCTGCCAGCTGCGCCCATTCGATCTGTCTTTTACTGTCACCGTCTCAAGCGGCTTTGTTTCCGTCAGCTCGAGCACCATCTCTATGTACTTTGCCGGCACATGGCTCGGCTTGTCTTTGTTCAAATTGAACATTGTCTGCAACCTCCAGAGGTTGTTATTAATAGCTGTTGTTGGAAGTAAGGGTTGACCCTCTGCTGCACATCTGGCAGAGGCGTCCATGTCACTGCCCGGCGGCCCCGTTGTCTGGGAGACCCTGCTGCACCGAGACCCATGCTGGACGAAGGCCCATGCTGCGCGGAGACCCTGCTGTACGGAGACTCTGCTGCACGGAAACCCATGCTGCATGTAGACCCCACTGCGCGAGCCCCCCGCGCCGGAATCAGGCTCGACAAATTCGGCTGAATCCAGGCACCGCTTGCGACACCATCCCGGCGTATGGAAAACACGCGCCTGTCCAGGAACAGCGCTGGCACCAGCGTATCTCTGCCATTGTTTTGTCGGCTCTTTATTTGTTGGTCCGGCAGGCTGGCTACCGCCAGCTCATTGCTTGATTTTTCTGCCGGACAGAAAACTTCGTCCGCAATCTACGGATTTTATATTATGCGACTAATGACTGCACATAACTGACTTTTGTTTATCGATTCGATCAACACGGCTAATTTTGATTCTCTGTCGCAAGCAACGTGTTGTCTTATCTCGATACTGCGATTGTACAACTACCAAACACAAATCCGCCAATAAAATTCTCTCTCCACATCCTGCCACAACCGGCTGGCCATGCTTGTTTCCCATGCTCAGAATTTCACGCATCTACCCCGTGTTTCTCCAATATTTCCAAGATCAGGATCATTAAATCTGCCCCTCCTTCAAAATCGCTGACGCCCGCGAGGTTTATCAACTATCCCCACATTCGCCAATAAACAACCGGAAACCTTCAGGGCAATTTCATGTGGCACTCTGTTAGACATTTAAGGTTTTGCCAAAGTGCCATTCTGGGAATAGGTAATCTGGAGACATATTATCTGATGGTGACATCCGTGCGCCGATCCGTAATCAGTGTCCTCATTGCGTTGCTCAGCTTTTTGCTAAGCACGTCTGAAGCATGTTTGTCTCAATCCGACACAGGCAAGATGCTCAACGACCAGGGTTGTGAAGCGCTGACCGATCATGACTATGTCCGGGCAGAAAAATTATTTCTGGCATCTTATGCCGCAGCTGCGAAGAACAATGACACGAAACGCCTAATTGCGGCTCTGGCTAACCTTCAAGCAGAATATACAACGCTTGGGCGGGATCGTGAAGCCGCAGACTGCGAGCGACGCATAGAGCGATTGAAACATCCACTTGCGCAGAACACAGCCAGTGCGATGACAACGGATGTTGGTGTCACTAAGGTGCGGATATCGCCGGCGAGTGTGGTGAACACCTCTGCCGGAAAAACTCTCAATGACCAGGGTTGCGAGGCGCTGACTAACCACAATTATGTCAAAGCGGAAAAGTTGTTTTTGGCATCTTATGTTGAGGCAGCGAAAACTAAAGACACTAGAAGATTGATCGTCGCGCTTGCTAATCTACAAACCGAATATTTGGCGCTTGGTCGCGACCATGAAGCGGCAGACTGTGAGACGCGGATTGAACATTTGAAGCATCCGCAGACCTCGTTCAGCGGTGGAAATTTGAGTTCTTACGTTTCGGTCCAGTCACATATATTTCCAACGACTAACTGGTCGCATCCTTTCGGCTCAGGTATTTCGAGTTCGGCCGCAAGTATCAGTTTGCCTGGCTCAATACCCAGCTATGCCCAAACGCCTGGGCCCGATCAGCTTGTGAATGGCTATTCGAGACAGAATGGCACATATGTAGATTCTTACCACCGCACAGTAGCGGACGACAACCCGTACAACAACTATTCCACCCGCGGCAATGTCAACCCATACACCGACGCTCCTGGTACTGTCAACCCAAACAGCGGTGGCAGCCACGCAGGATACGCCCCTTTCGCTGATGGGCACTCCTGGTATAAATGAAGTTGTCGACCTAAGTTTAAACCCAGTCACTACGGTTTCCTGATGGCATATCGACAAGATTATTGCACGAGGACCGATATGACGATGCAGTGGCACTATAGGACGGCGATGGTCATTTTAGCGATCGCTTTCTGTCAGCAGTCTGCTTCCAGTGCAGATCCCGCTAATTTGTCTGAGGATTCACTGGCGCAAACGGAAGCAAACAAGCAGGTCCAGGCTAACGAATCCGTCAAGAGTCTTGAGCAGCCAAAGGATGCTCCTCTTAAAGATCTCGATGACGCAGTCGCGCGCAATTCTCAAATTCCAGACGCATATCTTTCTAGGGGGACCGCGCATTTCAACCGTCAAGAATTTGAAGCGGCAATCAAAGATTTCGACAAGACCGTTGAACTCGAGCCACAAAACGTGAAAGAACTTGATAAGGCGATTTTTCTAAATCCTGCGTGCGTCGACTACTATCTCAGCCGTGGATGGGTAGAGTGCAAACTGAGCAACCACAGGCAAGCGATCAGTGACTATACCGAGGCGCTCCAGCGCGACCCGGACAATCTTTCCGCGCTTATTCGCCGGGGTTCGATGTATTTTAGTGACACAGAGTACGGTCTGGCAGTCAAAGATCTTGACCGCGCTATCTCAATTGATCCAAAGTCTGAACGAGCTTACGTCTATCGAGGAATGAGCCACGGTGCCATGAACGAATACGAGCTGGCCCTTAAAGACTTTGATCAAGGCATTCGGATCAACCCCGATGACGTTGATCTTTATATCGGTCGTTCGACGGCATTCACATACATGAAACGTTACGACGACGCGCTGACTAATCTCAACTTTGTCATCGAGCACGCACCACAAGATTTTTCAGGATATGACGCCCGCGGCTGGCTGTATGGCTTTCAAGCTAAATACCGGCTCGCCATCAAAGACTTTGACCGGTCCATACAATTGGCTCCTGAACACAATTACGCCTATATATGGCGCGGGCGAGCATACTGCAATCTCGGGCGCTACCACCTTGCAAGAAAAGATATCGATCGAGCGCTCGCGTTAGATCCAAAAGACGATGAAGCTTATGCTGCGCGAGGTTTCTTTTTCTGTAAGACCAATCATTATCAGTCTGCTCTGAAGGATCTGATGTTCGCCTGTTCGTTGAATCCCAAAGACTCAGCGGTTTACGACAACCTCAGCGACGTGTTCTGCCGACTAAAGAGATACCAGGAAGCTTACGATGCTGCTAACAAGGCGATAAATCAGTATCCACAGGACAGCTATGGTTTTCTCAGTCGGGGTGAGGCGTTACTGATGATGGATAAATATGAAAATGCGCTTGCCGATCTGAACAAGAGTATCGAATTGAATCCAGCGATCAGCGAAGCTTACTGCTTCCGGGCCAAAGTGTACGATAAGATCGGCAAGAAGGACCTCGCCGCTGATGATCGAAAGTCCGCGAAAAAAATCAGGCTTCAAACCAAACACGATCAGTAACCATCCATGCTTCCCAATAATGAAAGGAATGACGAATATGCCTGCTGTCTGGCGGAAGAGCTAGATAAGGTCACCTCGCCCAGTCGCATCCATCATCTGTTCAGGCAGTATTATTTGTGGACCGCACAGAAGTTACAGCGTCACATATTGGCTCACAGGAATCCAGACGACGCGCAAAATGTTACAGCTTTGGTGCTCTCGTTACTGTGGCATACGTCGATTGGCGACTCATGGATCGGCCCCAACAGTCTCGAAGATGCTGCCGGCTTGGCGCAGTATTTGCAAGAGACGTCCAGTGAGCTTGCCGATCACGAACAGGAAGCAACCATTGAATTGCTTTGTGTGATGATCAGAGCAATCAAGACGGCTCAAATCGGACACCCGGAGTTCAGAATTCAGCCGCTGATCAAAGCATCGGCGAAGGTATTTGTGCAGATGAACTGGGCCGGACTGAAAGCAGTGCGTGCCTTAAAGTCGCTGGAAAAGATCACTGGGCAAGACCTTTGCCAGGACGACGTTTATGCTTTGGCCGGTCAAGTGCCGCCGCGATCTGTAAAATAGCTAGGCACCCCGCTCACACACCGCACAGCGACCGCAGTTTCTCTTGCGCCCGATTGTCATTCGGCTCCAGCCTCAGTGTTTCCCGCAAATCCTGTACGGCGCCGTCTTTGTCACCCAGAGATGCTTTTGCCAGCGCGCGCCGATGGTATGCATCAAGATATCCTGGAAAATTGTTCAAATCTTTGTCGAAATCTTCAACAGTTCCGCGCCGGTCTCCCTGGCTCTGAGCGCACCATACCTCTGAAGTGATATGCCTCGGCACCCACGTGATCTGCGACAATTAGATTGGCCGATAAAGAGGCCTTTGGTCAGTGTTGTCGAAACCACACCATGTGAAATAATCAGCAGATGTCTGCAAAGAAAATGGATGGCATCGCATGCTGCGGTTCGAAAATCACGTTCTGATCAAAGTGGCGCTTCTTGCCTCAATCATCATTGTTGCGTTGTCGCAGCAGATCAATGCAGCCACGTCATCGACCGGGCTATTAAAGAAAGCGCACGCTTTGCTGGAGCAAGATCAAGACAAAGCAGCGCTAGCTTGTTTAAATTCATTGATAAGCAAAGAGCCGAACAATGCGCTGGCTTATAGTGAACGCTCACTTGCTAACGCTAAGGTTGAAAACTATGACAAGGCGCTTGCAGACAGCAATAAGGCAATCACTCTGAATCCAAAGCTGGCCATTGCCTACGCCAACAGGGCGGCAATTTATATAGTAACAGAACGGTATCAAAAGGCACTTGAGGACAGCAATAAAGCTATTGCTTTAGCTCCAAGGCTCGCAAGAGCCTATTCAATGAGAGCGTTGGTTTATGAGCGGCAAAAAAACTATCAAAAGGAAATCGAACAGTGCAATAAGGCTCTGGCGATAGATTCGAAGTCCTCCATTGACTATACCTATCGAGCTACGGCATTTAGGCAATTAGGACAGTATCAGAGTGCACTTCAAGACTGTAACAAAGCTCTGAGTCTGACCCCCAAAAAAGCAGCGACTTATATCGAACGCGGCTACATATACTTCTGTCTTCGCAAATTTCAAAAGGCTGTCGAGGACTATTCCGTCGCTATCAAAATCTCTCCCCGGTCCTATAAAGAATATTCGTTGCGCGCCGGCGCTTACGGTGAGCTTGGTCAATATCGAAAACAGATTGATGATCTGACTTCAGCAATTAAAGTCAATCCAAAGGTTGCAGATTTATACGAAAGACGTGCCGACGCATACTACCAACTCGGGCAACTACAAAATGCAATTGACGATTGCACCACAGCAACGAGCCTGAACCCTGCCTCGCCGTATGCATATGACACTGCCGCTTGGGCTTACGAAGAACTCGGCTTGTACGACAAGGCGATTGAACTTCGAACGAAGGATTTAGGGCTTGAGGCAAAGGATGCATTCGAATGGTTCAATCGAGGGGAAGACTATGAATTGCTCGGGAAATTCGATCTGGCGCGAGCTGATCGGCAGAAGGCGATTGAGCTTTTTAGCCCCAGTGAACGACTCAGCATGCAGGGATGCAAACCATTGATTGACTTCAACCATCCTTCTGTTGAAAGACCCAGAGACATCATCGACAGACAACTCAAAAGCAACTCCGTTGTTTTGTCATTCCATTACGATAACGGAGGTCATATCTGCGTGCCGGTGCAAGTAAACGGTCATCCCTTGCAGTTAATGCTGGATACCGGTTGTGCACACTCAGATCTATGGAAACAGGCAATGCCTGGAGTTGCCAAAATGGATAAAGTTCAATTGCGAGGCACCAAAGCGGACGGAAAAGAGTCTCTCTCTGGTTTTTTCAGAGCGCGAGATTTAAAATTGGACACTCTCACCTTGCCGAATGTCGCGATGGGAGTCAATGATGGACTCGTTGGACATAAGACTCTAAGTGGATTCTTGGGCGGCAATATCCTAGAGAATTTTGTGGTCACGGTTGACTATACGAAGAAGCAGGTCATCCTGGCTACTTCGTCTCAGCAAGATATCACAAAGAAAGCAATTACCGTGCCGATGAGGATACGCAAGCACCATCCGATTTGTAGTGTCAGGCTTGATGGAAAATTAGACGTTATGGCACTTTTAGATACAGGCTGTCCTTGCAGCATGTCGCCGGACTCGCTATTGAAGCCAATTTTGCCGAAAAAATTAGCTTGCAAGGAACACATGTCGGGCCCATGGCTGGGTAACTTGAGCGTGGAAAATGTTCGGTTGAAAAGTGTTGGACTCGGTGCGTCCAACCTTGAAGCGCCGATTTTTGACGTGTTTCCAGCGGACGAGGCTCCGGCTGCGGCAACAGAGATTACGCTAGGCAACGACTTTCTCAGCAGATTCAAAACTGTTACGTTCGACTATCCAGCTAGACGAATAATTTTGGAACCTAACGACACGGTCTTAGAATCTGCTCCGTATTTGTATTGCGAAGGACGATTTTACTTCCAGCATAACAAAATGGGGCAAGCGCTAGACGCCTTCAGTAAATCGATGATTCTGGATAATGAGTTTGCTCAGGCCTGCTATTACTATCGTGCGACGGCATTTGTCCTTCTTAAGCAATATCAGCAAGCGATCCTAGATCTTAATGCGCTAATTAAACTTGATCCCAAAGAATCTTGGGCATATCGCAATCGAGCTTGGGCCTACGACAAGTTAGGCAAGCACCAGCTAGCTAAAAGAGATCGCCGCATGGCAAAAAAGTTTTCTCGCAAATGAAGTGAAACAATACGCCGGCCAAAAGCAATTGACGTCCATCACCACATATCGAGGACAGCAAAAACTATGCCGTCCACCAGACGCTTTCAAAGCAAAGATCTATCCCACGGCACCGCTTCCCCAGCGCCCACTCAAATGTACACCGGCGGCTGGTTCTTTCGCAAAATGACTATCCTGCCGTTGCCACCAAAAAAATAGTCCAGGACATCATCGACCGCTTCGACGAACGTGTCAAATTCGCTGACGAAATCTCCGCCAAATCGGTCAATCTCAAAGACCCATCGAGTTTCTGTCGGACAGAGATAACCGATCGGCAACTCGGTGATCTCACCATCGCCAAGATTCAGGCAATGTTCCACCGGAAAATACTTTGGTTCAGGCGTCGGCAACACGATCGAAAATCCATGTCTCCAGGGGCCCCCGCTCAGCCTGTGCACTTGCAGTCCTCTCTCCTTCATGTGCTGCACTTGCTTGAGATCATC
>Ga0182024_10006255_pt1 | contig 26251 bp, 24 predicted proteins | sample P32metaG_FD_120480 | JGI IMG/M metagenome (GOLD analysis project Ga0182024, IMG submission 120480) | Permafrost microbial communities from Stordalen Mire, Sweden - P3-2 metaG (Illumina Assembly) | ecosystem: Environmental > Terrestrial > Soil > Wetlands > Permafrost | place: Sweden: Stordalen... | reverse complement strand
GTAGAGTGACTGTCTCTACGAGGAGGTCGTATGGACGAGCAACAAGAACGCAAGGATCACATCGCTAAGGCCGCGAAATCACGGAGCTTGGCTCAGGAGCGTCGAGCCCTGCAAACCGCTGAGATAGCTGGGAAGCAGGCGCAGCTCAAGCGCGAGGCGCAGGAGCGGCGGGAGCAGAGGCTCAAACCTCGGTGACGAACGAAGATCGACGGTGCGGGATCTCGATGTGAGTGGTTTCTCATCGGAGGCTGATCCACGCTTTAGATGGCCAGTCGATGCTGACGGGATGCTCACTGCCGCGATCACCCAGGCGTGACGCGCGCGAGCCGGGAGGAGATCGCGCGCCGGCGGCTGACGGCGGTCGCGGTGACGGTGGCCTCGTTGACCGCGTTGATCCTGCTCGTGCAGGGGCTGGGAAGTCCCTCGCGTGGCGATAGCGCCGATCACGCGGGTGGCTCGAAGTCCGCGCGCAGCCAGCAGGCGGGTACGAACCTGCGCGTGGGTTCTGACCCCGCTGTGCTGCCGGGGCCGGTGTTGATCGCCGATCGCGATAACAACCGGCTGCTGGAGGTCAGCCCCACGGGCCAGGTGCTGTGGCGTTTCCCGGAAGCAGGGGATCTCGCGGCGGGCCAGTCGTTCGAATTGCCCGACGATGCTTTCTACTCCCCCAACGGGCGTGAAGTGGTCGTCACCCAGGAGGACGACTTCGTGATCAGCGTCGTCAGCGTGACGCACCCGCGGATCGTCTTTCGCTACGGGCACCCGGGGGAACCCGGCTCGGAACCCGGGTACCTGCATAACCCCGACGACGCGATGCTGACGCCTGGGGGCGCGATTGTTGCGGCGGACATCAAGAACTGCCGCTTGATCGTCATCCGCCCGCCGGCCCATCAGCTGGCCCAGCAGTTGGGCGAAACCGGCAATTGCAACCACGAACTCGGCGTGTCCTACGGCAGCCCCAACGGAGCATTCCCGATGAGCAATGGCGACACCGTGGTAACCGAGATCAACGGGGACTGGATCGATGTGCTGGGGCCCGACGGGAGTCCGGTCACAGACACCAATCCACCGGGCTTCAGCTACCCATCGGACACCAACGAGGTGCGCCCCGGCGTGTTCCTCTCGGTCGACTACACCAGCCCGGGGGCGATCGAGACGTTTACGACGACGGGTCAGTTGTTGTGGCGCTACGAACCCACGGGCTCGGAAGCGCTCGATCAGCCCTCGCTGGCGCTGCCACTGCCCAACGGGGATGTACTGGCCAACGACGACAAGAACGATCGCGTGATCGTCGTCGATCCGCACACCGACAAGATCGTCTGGCAGTACGGTCATATCCACCAGCCCGGTTCCCAGCCGGGCTACCTGGCCAACCCCGACGGGGTCGACCTCGCGCCGCCTTACTCCCTGACAATGCGCTTTGCGCGAACGCTGCAGGCTCCCTGAGTTATCCGCTCACTGCCGTCAGCTCGAAGATCGAGGACTGCGTCCCGCTGGCGCTCTGGCCGCCCGCGAGGACGATCTGCTCGCCCACCACGGCCACCGCCGCGTCAGACAGCCCCAGCGCGAGCGCGCCCGCGTCCTGGACACGCCCGCTGGCGGGGTCGATTGCGAGGATCGCCGCGGTCTGGGAGTCCAGCGCGGAGCCGCGGCCTCCGATCACATAGACCACGTTGCCGATGTTGGCGGCGGACGCATGGGTGAGGGGGTGAGGCAGGCTCCCGATCAGAGTGGTCCGGCCCGTCGCGGGGTCGAAGCTGAGGATCGCGCGGCTCGCCCCTGATTCTGTCGAGCCGCCGGCGATGATCACCCTCGAGCTGGTTGCGGCGACGGCTGCGTAGCGAAGCCCAGCGGGGAGTCGGCCGACGACGGTCGGGTTTCCACCTGGGCGCCAGGCGAGGATCGTGTCGAGTGCCTGTTCACCGTCGTAGCCGCCGATGATGTACGCGGTGTTCCCGAGCGCGGTCACCGCGACATCGGAGGCGGGCCGCGGCAAATGCCCCACCAGGGAGACGCGACCGTTGGCGGGTTCGTAGCGCAGGATGTGATCGTAGGATTCGACCTGCCCGCCGCCGAACACGTAGACATCTCCACCGAGATTCGCGCCCTGAGCGTCGTGCTGGGCTTCGGGCAAGCGTGCGCCAGTATTGGCCACGCTGGTTTCGCCCCCGCTGGGGTTAGTCGCGCCGGCGCCAAGCATCGTGATCGCCGCCGTGGAGGTGTCTTCGGCGTCGAGCCCGCCGAGCAGCACAACGCGTCCCTGGCCGAGAGCCGCGGTGGCGGCGTCTTTGATCGGGGCGGGCAGCATCCCCGTGCGCCGCGCCCGCAGCCTCACGGCAACGGTTTGGGGCACACCGGAGATCGGCGGTCCACCGGGATGATGGGCGACGAGACCACCGCTCGGCGAGGAGGGCCCGCTCGACCCACCCGCGGCCAGAGCCACGAGCAGGACCGCGATCGCCAACAGCACGGCAGGCCCGAGCAGGCGCAGTTGGCGCCGGCGGCGCGTCATCTGGCGGCCGGCTCGGCGAGCTCCGCGCTGCGCTCGCGGCTGCTCGAGGCGGTGAAACCCGGGAGCTCGAGCTCGATCCTCGCGCCGCCCTCGGGTCGGTGTCCCACAGCGACGTGTCCAACGTGTGCCTCGGCGATCGCGCGCACGATCGCCAGCCCGAGCCCGGTTCCGCCCGAGGCCCGGTCCCGGGCCGCGTCGGTGCGGTGAAAGCGATCGAAGATGCGCTCGCGCTGATCGGCGGGGATGCCCGGCCCGTCGTCTTCGACGACGAACCGCAGGCGATCTGTGCCCTCGCGCTCTGCTCTCAGCCGCACCAGTCCATCCCCCGGAGTGGTGTGTGCGATCGCGTTGTTGAGCAGGTTGCGCAGCGCCTGCGCGAGGCGATCGGGATCGGCTCTCAGGGTCCCGGCCGGGACGGGGTCGAGCTCGAAGCGCCGGTCGGCGAGCAGGCTCATCCCGTCCCACAGCTCCCGCACGTAGACCGGCAGGTCGATCGGCTCGAGGCGCAGGAACTGCGTCTGCTCGGCCTTGGCGAGCAGCAGCAAATCGTCGACCAGGCGGCTCATCCGGGCGATCTCGGCCCGCACGAGGCGCTCGACGCGCCGCACCTCCTCGTCCGCGGGATGCGGCTGCGCGGCGAGCACCTCGAGCTGTCCGCCGATCACTGTCAGAGGGGTGCGCAGCTCGTGCGAGGCGTCGGCGACAAACGCGCGCTGGCCCGCGAAGGCGTCGGTCAGCCGATCGAGCATGTGGTTGAACGCGTCGGCCAGCACTCGCACCTCGCCTCCCTGTCCGTCCAGGTCGTGGATGCGCGGGTGCAAATCGCCGGCGTCGACCTGGGCGGCCACGGCCGCCATGCGGCGCAACGGACGCGACACGCGGCTGCCGATCAGGAAGGCGGCGAGCAGCGCGCCGGCGAGCGTCAGGATGCCGGCGAGGATGAATGCGCGCGCCACGCTCCGCTGAGCATGAGCGACGGTAAGCAACGGCTCGCCCACACCGACGGTCACCCGACCCGCACGATCGGCGGCGGCGCCCTTGATCGGTGATTCCTCGCCCGGGATGTTCACGGTGTGCTTGAGCAGGCGCAGATCGCCGACGTCGGGGAGGCGCAGCGTCGAGTATCCGTCGTGTGAGGTCACCAGCTGCGCTGAGAGACGGTTCTCCTGCGCCTGAGTGGCGGCACTCTCGCCATTGTCGGGGCTCGTTTGGGCAAAGAGCTCGGGGTTGTTGGTGCTCGTTCCGACGCCTGGGACGATCACGAACAGCAACGTGGAGCTCGCACTGAACGGCTGAGAGCGCATGTAGCGGGTGGCTGCCTGGGCGACCCCACGGGGGGAGCGGTCATCCGAGGATGTGAGGGTGTGCGAGAGCTCGCTCGTGTCGCCCGCGATCTCCTGGTCGATCTGGTGACGCAGCTGGGTGCCGGTGCCTCGATAGACGGCCACGAAGGTGATCCCGGTCGAGATCAGCATCAGTACAGCCACCCACGCCGCCAGGCGCCAGCGCAGTCCGATGCCGGCCAGACGCCGGCGCGGGCTTGCGGGAGTAACCCTCCCGGACGGCGGCGTGGGAGCCGGGCCGCTAAGCGCCATCGCCGAGGCGGTAGCCGACCGTGCGCACCGTGAAGATCGGGACCGGGTCATCCGGGCGGTTCAGCTTGCGTCTCAGATAGCCGATGTAGACATCCACGACGTTGGTGGTGGGGTCGTGCTCGTAGCCCCACACGGCGCTGAGGATCTGCTCGCGCGAAAGCACGCGCCCGCGGTGGCGCAGCAGATACACGAGCAGCTCGAACTCCGTGGTCGACAGCCGTACGTCCTCGCCGCCCCGGCGCACCTGACGGGTGAGCATGTTCACCTCGATGTCACCGGCGCTCAGCGTCCCTGTTGTGGACTGCGCCGCCAGCCGCAGTTGAACCCTGACCCTGGCCGCCAGCTCAGCCAGCGAGAAGGGCTTGACCAGATAGTCGACCGCGCCCCCATCCAGCCCCACGACGCGATCCTCGGTCTCACCGCGGGCAGTCAGCACGATCACCGGCAGGCTCGGCTTGGCCTGGCGCAGAGCGGCGAGGATCTCGAGGCCGCCTCTGCCGGGAAGCATCAGATCCAGCACGATCAGGTCAAAGCTGTCGTTCAGGGCGCGCCGCTCGCCCGCGATCCCGTCCAGCTCGGCTTCTACGGCAAAACCCTCGGCTTGAAGGCCACGCCGCACGAAATCGACGATCCCCGGCTCGTCCTCGATGAGCAGGATCGACGGTGAGAACGCCTGCTCCTCGGCGCGGTCAGCGGAGCGCTGCATCACGCCAGCATAGACCTATAAAACACGAGCTTTTTGCGGCTGAGGCAATTACATGAAATCTCTCATCGTTCAATTACCGGGTCCTTAGCAAAAGCCCAAAGAATCACCCCAATGGCAGTCGATGACCGGACTCTCACTGGGCCAGAGGCCCTCGCATCCCGCCCAGTCTCAGCGTCCCCTCCAGCTTGGCGCAGACGTCTGACCGCGGGCGGAACGACCGGCAACGAGCAACTCACCGCGGCGACCGGGGCGGTCCTGCTGGTCCTGCTCGCGGCCCTGGGCATCACGATCCTCAGGATCAGGCCGCTGTTGAGTGAGCACATGTTCCTCGGGCTGTTGCTGATCCCGCCTGTCACGCTGAAGATGGCGAGCACCGGCTACCGATTTATTCGCTATTACACCTCCAACCCTCGTTACCGGAGCAAGGGCGCGCCGCCGGCCATCCTGCGCCTGCTCGCCCCGATCGTCGTCGTCTCGACGGTTGTGGTATTCGGGAGCGGCGTCGCCCTGCTGCTGGAGGGACCGAGCTCTCGCGGATCGCTGCTGCTGATCCACAAGGCGAGCTTCTTCGTGTGGCTCGCCGTGACCGCGATCCATGTGCTCGGTCACCTGTCAGACCTGCCCAGAGCGCTGACGAGGAAACACGAAATTCAACCGCAGCTCGACCGATACGGAACCGGCCGCGGCGGGCGTGTCCTGTCTCTCTCCGGGGCGCTCGTCGCCGGGGTGGTACTCGCCATCCTCTACATTCCCCAGTTCGCCCCCTGGCTGAACGTTCACCATTAACCCCAGAAGGCCGCTGTGCGCCTCACAGGTGATCGGGTGGACACGGAAATGGCGCTCATCAACTCACGCGGCCACGGCCAGGCGGGGGTGCGCCGGCAATGGTAGTTCGGAGGGCCGGGCGCAGGCCGGGCATGGCCCGTGGCGGGCATGGTCGGCGAACTCCTCAGCGAAGACATTCAGCGCGCTTGAAACGAAGCGGACCGCGCCGTCGGGGTGCGCGCAGGCGCCGCGCCCCTGCACCATCGAGGCCCAGCGAGCGATGCGCTGCTCGGTTCCAGAGGCGGCGGTTCCGCCCTGGAGCTCCGCGACTGCGCTCGCGATCGTGTTCAGCCCGTGCACGCATGGCCCGCATTGCCCGGCCGTCTCCGCGGCGAGCCAGCGAGTGACCCGTGCGGTCTCTGAGACCCCGCACGCGTCCTCAGACAGCGCCAGGACAATGCCGGGCCCGAGCCCTGCGCGGTAGGGCGCGAGCTGCTCCGCCGAAAGGGAGAGTGTGGAGGAGAGCAGGCCCGGTAGCCAGGTGCCGGAGTAGCCGCCGAGCAGCAGCGCCTTGATCTCGCTCGCCGCGCCTCCGGCGGCCTCGATCAGGTTTCTCAGCGGTGCGCCGGGCTCGATCTCATAGACGCCGGGATATTCAACTGCGCCTGAGAGCGTCAGCAGCGTCGAGCCTGGCTCGCCGCGTGTTCCGAGCTCGCGAAACCAGTCTGAGCCATAGCGGGCGATCAATGCGACGTGCGCGAGCGTCTCGACGTTGTTGATCAGCGTCGGACGTTTCTGGACGCCGCGTTCGAAGGGCATCGGGGGTGTCAGAGTCGGTAGGCCGGGACCACGGTTGAGGTGACTGACAAGCGCCGACTCCTGGCCCGCGAGGTAGCGGTCCGGCACGAGTTCAACGCGCACCGCCACCGAGTCATATCGCTCTCTTTCACGTTCCCTCAGGGCTTGGGTGAGGCTGTCGCGTGCTGCCGTTGCCGACCGTGGGACGCAGACGATCAGCTCGCTGGCGCCGACCGCCGCGACCGCGAGCGATCCGCCGTCGAGCACGAGGTGGGGCAACGCCTCCAGCAGCAGCCGGTCCTTGAGGCTTGCCGGCTCGCCCTCGGCCCCGTTGGCCACGACGATCGCTCGACGTCGTTCTCGGGTGACCGCGCGCATCTTGGTCGCGGTCGGGAACGCGGCGCCCCCACGTCCATGGAGTCCCGCCTCCTCGATGCTCTCGAGCAGCCCAGCGGCAGCTCGTCGCCTGTGCCGTCTGCCGTGGCCGGCGGGGAGCTGGCCGTGGATCTCCAGATGCTCTCCCAGACGCATCTGGCCCTGATCCGGGATGCCGCTGAGCAGCCGCGGCAGGCCGGCGGGATCGGCGCGCGGACTCATTTCTTGACCGACCCGGCCAGCAGCGAGCTGGGTGTGCCCGAGCGGCGCGCCCAGCCTTTTCCCAGCGGTCCACCGGGCAGCCAGAGCAGCAGGAACAGCGAGAACACGGCCGTGGCGCCAAGCGCCGCGGCCCGGGTCCGTGCGTGATCCGGCCAGCCGGCGATCGCACGCACACATATCGCGATCGCCACAGCGAGCACGCAGATCGCGGTGAGCAGCAGCGACCATGTGCTTTTGACATCGCTGCCGGTGCCGAGGCCGTGTAGGAGAGCGATTGGCCAGCATGCGTATGCCAGCCAGTGCGTGATCCGCCACGCGCGATGCCCCAAGCGTTGGCGTGCGAGGCTGGTGATGGCGATCGCGACCAGCAGATCGAAAGCGACCGCTCCGAGTCCCAGCCAGAACGGCCGGTAGCTCCCGATGAACGGCAGCACCGCATCGAGCAGGGAAATCGGCGCGAAGCTGTCGAGCGCGGCGGTGATGATGTGCAGACCGAGAAACACGAGCACCAGCATCGAGACGTTGCGATGCAGCGAGTCCAAAACAAAGCGCGGCCAGCGCGGGGTACTCCAGCGACTCACGTCCACCACGCCGAGGATCACGGTTGCGGTGAGCAGGAGCAGCGACACGACGCCGGTGGAACGCGTCAGGTACCAGTAGACACTCGGGCCGACGGTGCCCAGCACGAGTGTCATTGTGCCGATTCCTCCGGCTGGCGCTCAGATTCGGCGGGCCAGCCGGCGACCCTCAGCACGCGTCCGTCCCGGGCCACCAGCCGGGCCGGCAGTCCACTCTTGGCGAGCTGCGCCACGCATGAGCTCCCGCGTACGAGCGCCGCGGTGCTGGCGATGTTGGCGTCCACGCACGTCGCCGCGGCCACACTGACCGTCCGCCAGATCGACTCGACGGGCGCGCCGGTGTCGGGGTCGATGATGTGGTGCATGTTCTGCCCGTCGTGGATCCAGTGTCGCGTGGTTGTGCTGGATGTCGCCAGGCCACCGGAGGAGATCGAGATCAGCTGGCCCTCAGTGTCCAGGTCGCTGCGGTGATCGTCGGTCACGAACACGCGCCAACCACCAGCCGGCGCCGGACCCGCAAGCGCGATATCTCCACCGCAGCTGACCAGGACCCCCGAGCCCGTCGCCTCGTACGCGGCGTGCGCGGCGCGATCCGCCGCCAGTGCCTTAGCCGTCGCGCCAAGATCGAGCCGCACACCGCGACCGACGCGAATCGTCGAGCGCGCGCGGTCCACGGAGATCGTCAGCCAGCCGGCGGTACGCCGCGCCAGCACTCGTGGGGCTGCTCGCCGATCGTTGGGCGAGCGCCGAGGAGCGACGATTTCATGCCCGCGGCGCTTCGGTGCGGCGTCCTTGAGCTCAGCGGCGTGACACTCCAACAGTTGATAGTCGCGGTCATAGCCGGCGATCACCAGCGCTTGCCCCAACGCAGGGTCGACATCGCCCTCGGTCAGGCGTGCGGCGCGCAGCCCCACCTCGACAGCCTCGAGCAGCACCTCGCCCACGGGCACCGGGTTACCGGCGCCCGCGTTGACGCGCTCCAGCTCGGAGTCGGCACGGAAGCGGCTGCACGCGCGGTCGATGTCGCGAAGGTGCTGTTCGACGATCCTGCGGGCATGCGCCAGGGGACCCGGGTCGGTCAGCTTCAGCACAACGCTTGTGCCGAGTGCCCGCCAGCTCGCCGATGCGGGCTCACGGGTGCCCGTGAGCATCACTCGACGCTCCTCAGGACCCACCCGAAACCACTGGTGCTTCTGGCGCCGGCTGGGCGGGTTCTGAGTGTTCAGCCGGCGCCGGTTCCTGGGCTGGGGCTGATTCTTTAGCCGGCGCGGATTCCTGAGACGGCGCCGGTTCCTGGGCTGGCGCGGGTTCCTCGGCCGGCGTTGATTCTTTAGCTGGCGCCGGTTCCTGGGCCGGCGTAGATTCCTGGGGCGTGGTGGATTGCGGAGCTTGCGCCGACGGCTGCAGCGAACTGGGCGAGCTTTGGGTGTGCTGATGCGTCGAGGTCTTGCTCGAATGTCCTGTGTTTGCCGCTTGGGCGCCTGAGGACTTGATCGTCCTGCCCGGAAAGGCGTTGGCGGCAACCGCCGTGAGTACTCCCGTCAAAGTCACGCTGCCGGCGAGCAGCCAGCGCTTGGTGAGCACGAGCCTGCGCAGCCCGGCATCTCTTGCGTGGGATGAATGCGGTGGGATCATGCGGTCATTATTCCCCGCCAGAGTAAAATCCCAGCTAAGAGGAGGGTGAGATATTTCTCACAGTGAGCGCACCACTCCTGATCTCGGGACTCGCCACAAAATTGATGACAAACCTAATGGTGAGTGGATTCTCATGAATTGGGACGCAACCTGCAGCGGTGTCGTGGTGTCATAGACAGCGATGAACGCGCGCCGGTTGACGCGCAGGTCCCTGCTTGCCAGCAGCGCTGGCGCGGTCGCCGGTGCAGTGGTGCGCCCCGGCGGCGTCCTTGCGGCGCTGGCCGGTCCGCCGCGTCCGGTGCTCGAACAGCACTGGCTCGGGCGGCTCGGGCCGGCAGGCACGACCGTCCGGCTGGGGCATTTGGCCGACCTCCTCGGCGTCGAGTGGCAGACCCCGGCTGTGGCGGCCATCGAGCTGCGCTTCCGCGGTGCCGACGGCAGCTGGAGCGAGTGGGTCTCGGCGGGTGAGCGCGGACACGGCCCGGAAGCGTCTCTCGCGGGGGGCAGACACGTGGGGGACCCGGTGTGGACGGGTGGCACGACGACGGTGCAGCTACGCGCCGGCCGGGCGCTCAGCGGGGTGCGCCTGCACCTGGTGGACGTCAGCGGCGGGGTGGGGGCTCGCAGACGGGCCGGGGCGCTCGCCTCGACAGCGGCGCCGGCACTGGCGATGCCAGTGCTGAAGGCCGGCGCGGGGCAGCCGCCGATAATCGCCCGGCGGGCGTGGGCGCAGGGGATCTCCCCGCCGGCGAGGGCGCCGGAATACGGGGCTGTGCGCATGGGATTCGTCCACCACACCGACAATCCGAACGGCTATGGCTCGGCCGAAGTGCCCGCGATGCTGCGGGCGATCTACGCCTTTCACCGCTTCGTCAACGGCTGGAACGACATCGGCTACAACTTCGTGATCGACCTTTACGGGCGCATCTTCGAGGCGCGTGCCGGTGGTATCGACGAGCCGGTCGTGGGGGCCCACGCGGGCGGCTACAACCTGGTCTCGAGCGGGGTGGCCGTGCTCGGCACGTTCACGGGCGTCTCGATCTCGCCTGCCGCGCGCAGCGCGCTGGAAGAGCTGCTGGCGTGGAAGCTCTCGCTCCACGGGGTCTCCTCACAGGGCCGGGTGGTGGTCAAGGTCAATCCGGCGGGCGCTTCCTACAGCAAATACCCGGCCGACGCGCGTGTGGGACTGCCGCGCATCGCCGGGCACCGCGACGCCGACACCACAGACTGTCCCGGCGACGTGCTCTACGGGGAGCTGCCCGCGATCCGAGCCGGCGTGCGACGATTGGCGCCGAATCCGACGAGGGCGACGCTCGCGCTCGCCGCGCCATTGGCCGTGCCGGGTGCGCCGACCACAACGGAACCTGTCGGCGCCGCTGGGACCGGCAGTGCCGCGACCGGCCAGGTCCGGGTGCTTGCGGGTGTCCTTAAGCTCTTGGACGGGGCGGGTGGGGTTCCCATCCAAGGTGCGCCAATTCTGATTCAGGAGCGCACGGTGAGCGGTAGGGGAGAGGTCGTGAGCGAGCAGACGCTCGCCGAAACCACAACCGATTCGGCTGGGAAGTGGGAGCTTGACGCGACGCCGGTCAGCCCTGCGGGCGGCGGGATGTGGCTGCGGGCTCTCTGCCCCGGCGGTCCCGGGTTCGGCGCGGGCGTCTCAGACCCGCTGCACGTCGCGGCGAGCGTCTCGCTCACCGCACCTCAAGCGAACCCGCCCGCCCAACCGCCAGCCGCGGCCCCGGCTGCGTGAGCCCCGGGTCACCTATTAATTATCTAAGTGTGACACGGCGAGATATCCACACTGGTGATGTGCAGGGTCGTGCTCGGGAACCTGTGCGCGTCGAGGGACCGCGTTTGCATGATCGCCGCGGAAATCGCCGGTCTCGGGGGCTCTACACGCGTCGGCGCGTCGGCGCTATCTTGGCCGTCGCCTTGCTCCTCGTCGGCGTGGGCGTCTACAGCATGGGCGCTGGGGCCTCCGACACGCGTCAGGCACGAGCGGCGAGCGCGTCGGTCACCGGACGGCACGCGGTTGTCGCCTCAGGGGCCAGGCCCGCGGTCGCGACACGAGCTCCCTCCCCGCCGCACCTCGTGGTGAACGCGCCCGGACATCCGACGAGCGCCTGGACAGTGGTCGCGCAGGTCCGTGGGCAGCCCGCCGCATGGCTCGCCCAACGCTCGGGGGTGACCCTGATGCGCTTCGATCAGGGGCTCATGCATCTCACGCTGCACGCGGGCTCGAGCGACGGGGGAGTAGCAGGCTGGACTTACGGCGATGAGATCACCCCGCGGGAGATCCACCTGCTGATCGCTGCCGTCAACGGCGGGTTCAAGCTCACCTACCACGACGTGGGATTCTCCTCTGGCGGTCACGTGGCGGTCCCGCTCAAGGCCGGGCTTGCGTCGATCGTCACCTACACCGACGGAACGACCGACATCGGGGCGTGGCGAGCGGGCGTGCCGAGCGCGGGGAAGACTGTGTTCTCGGTGCTGCAGAACCAGAGGCTGCTCGTCGATCGCGGCGTCGCGGCCGCGAGCGTGTCTGACTGCATCATCGCGTGCTGGGGCGAAACGATCGGCGGGCAGACGGGCGTGGCGCGCTCGGGGGTGGGGGTCGCCGCAAGCGGGCAGCTCGTGTGGGCCGCCGGCGAGCAGCTGTTGCCATCCGAGCTCGCCTCTGCGCTGATCAACGCCGGGGCCGTGCGCGCGATCGAGCTCGACATCAACCCCGACTGGGTCGCCAGCTACCTGTACGTCCATCATCCCAGCGGCCCTTCCGCCGTACCGGTCGTGCCGGGTCAGCTCGGCATCGCCGGCAAGCTGCTCGAACCCTACAGCCGGGATTTTCTGGCGTTCGTGGCGAACTGAGCGCCAGCCGGCGGGAGCGGAGAGACCGAAAGCCATCCTTACGGTTTGGCGAGGATGGAGGCCGTTCCAGGAACGCTGCCGAGCGAGACGATTCGCGCCAGCGCTCTCGGCTTGTGCTCGAGGTAGCCGTCGAGGAACGCGATCGTGACACGCTCGACGATCGATAGCTGCGGCTGCTCAGAGGAGTACGGCGGCAGGTGTTCGGCGCCAATCAGGCTGAGCAGGTACTTCGGGCGCCGTGCGGCGTCGAAGAACGCGTTGGTGGCGCTCGGCAGATTGACGGTGTCAGCGGTACCCTGGGTCGCCAGCAGCGGCGGGCTGCCCGGCGGGAACGTGAACCCGCCGACACCCGGTATCTCGGCGCCCGACAGGATCACCGCGGCGTCCACGCGCGGGTCGCGGTAGTGGCTGTTGTAAGCGACCGCGAGCGCGGTGTCGCCGCCATCGGACTGCCCCGCGACGGCGATCCGCGCAGGGTCGATCAAGCCGGCGAACGGCCCCGAGCTCGCGCCGCTTGCCGCCAACATGCGGGAGATCACGAAGCTCATGTCGGCGGGCTGGTTGACCAGATCGGACTCGTCGGGCCCGCCCGGCGCGTCGGCGTTCTCGAGCGGGAATACGGGCGCGGCGACCACAAAGCCAGCGTGCGCCCAGCTCTGCAGCAGGCGTGCATAGAGGGCGGGCGTCACAGCGAAGCCGTGCCCAAAGACGATCAGTGGAAACGGACCATCGGCGCGCGCCGCCGGCGCGTCCAACAGATCGGTTGCTCCCGACGCCCCGAGCGCCGGGTAGCGAACCTCCGTGTACAGCGTTCGCGGCTCACTCGTCCCGTTCGGCAGCTCGATCGTGCGACTGGTGTCGATGAGCCGCACGATGCGTAGCCCGACCGCGAACGAGGATGGCGGTGAGGAGGATGGCGGTGACTCGGGGCGCGAGCCGGTGCCGGACCCCGCGCTCTCATCGGTGCTCGCGCCGGCGTGACCGTGACGCGCTGGCGCCGGCCCCCCGCTCGCGAGGGCGAAGCTCAGCGCAACAGCCGCAACGACCAGCGCGAGCAGCTCGAATGCCAGCAGACGTTGGCGCCGAAGGACCCGCCTGCGTCTGGCGCGCTCGCGCTCACGATCTGCTCGCCGGGCGGTAGCCTCGCTGGCGGGATCTGACGGGCGTGGCGGTGTGGGCGGCACAGAGCCTCACGCTGATTATGAATGGTGGATGCCTGGCACGTGCTCAACTTGGACTGAGTTGCTACGCCGACTTGTGGATCCGACGCCACACTACGACTACCGCGGCGAGCACCAACAGCGTGCCGAGGAGGAGCTGGCCGGCCAAGCCCGCGTCGGCTGCGATGTCGGTGATCGACGGTCCGAGCAGGTACGCGCCGACACCGAAGGCGAGCGCCCATATAACCGCCGAGACCGCGTTGACGGGCAGGAAGCGCGACCAGCGCATGTCGTGAATCCCGGCGATCCACGAGGGCGTGAACAGCACCGCCACCAAGCCGTAGCGCTCATAGAAACGATCGCCCCGCGCGATCAGCGCCAAGCGCAGTGCGAGCAGCGGGCCGGGCGCCGTGAGCAGGCCCCGACCGCCCTTCACGCCGAGGAGCCATCCCGCGGCCCCGCCCGTGGTGGCCCCGGCCCAGGCGACGGCCACCACCGAGCTCAGGTCGAGGTGGCCGTGCGCGGCCGAGATGCCCGCTGCGATGAGGGCGGCCTCGCCTGGGCCCGGAAGCGCAACCCAGCTCGCCCCCGCCGCCAGGAACACGCCGATGTAGTCGATCCCCAGGCCGTGGGGGGGATGGTGCAGGAGCGTCACGGCAGCCAGCGTCGACAGCGGCAGTCCGAGGAGGCGCACCCAGTCATGGTGACGGTCCGCTTCCCACGATGCGCGGCTGACTCAGACACAGGGCCCTCGGCGCCGCTGGTTGGCGGCTTAGCCCGCGCGCTCAGCTATGGCTTCCAGCGCGGGTAATGCTTGCGCGCCCACTCGCGATTGACCTCGCCGGTCAGCATCCCGCGGAGCGCCGGACGTGTCGCGCGGTTGGCAAGCGCCATGTAGAGATGACCCGCGACCAGGACGCAGAGGGCGATCGTCGCGAGCTTGTGGCCGCCGAAGATCAGATTGTGGTGGGTGCCGGCCACGATCGTGTCGACCCCCGTGATGTACAGGATGCAGACAAGGAGGCAGACGAGGGCGAAGTTGAGCTTCTGGCCGGCGTTGAAGCGCCCGGCTGGTGGTTCCGGCGCACCAGAAAGCAGGCGCGCTGGAATCGCTCCGAGCCACTCGCGGTCCTCGACATCGAGACTGCCCAGTTCGCGCGCGGTGGCCCTGAGCGCGCGTCTGTTCCCCGCCAGGACGATCAACGTCACGCCACCGACGAGCACGCCGGCCGAGGCGAGGTGCCACGCATACATAACGTCGTGAAAGGTCCCGCGACGGCCGACGAGGAGACCGCTGACGAGCAGGCTGAAGAACGCGAGCGCCGTGAGCCAGTGGACGGCTCGCTCCGACACGGTGAAACGCAGAACTCGGTTCATGCTATTCGGCTCAACCTTCACTGCGACTGTAGACGGCGAAGAAGTCACGGTCGTCGGGTTCGAGGTAGCGCGTGTCCGGCCTTTCCATGGCGGGCAGCAGGTTCTTCGGGTCTTCGGCTCCGGGAGCGCCGTAGGTGATGAAGCTCACCCAGTAGGAGTTGATGTCGAGCTCCATCGCACGAACGGCGCCGGCGTGGGCGAACGTGTCGGCCAGGCTGCCCACGCTCTGATCTTCGCCGGCGGCGTAGATCAGGTTGCCGTGACGGTCGACACCGACCCCCGAGCGCCACACCAGGACCGCGTTGCCGACCGTCGCGCCCCATTCGCTGTTTTCGAGATTGGGACTGGGGCGTCCCTGGTTGACGAGCAACGGGAGATTCTGGCGGGCAAACGAGACCGAGCTGGGTGCGCGCGGCCCGTACTGCCAGTCGATCACGTCAACACGGCCGTCGCTGTAGCCCACGATCGTGGCCTGCCCGTCTTGCATCGTGGCGTAGGTGTGGCCGTCCAGGGCGAACCCGCCGTGTGAGTCTGAGAGTTTGAAGCCGCTGTTGAATGTCGCCAGCAGCTTGCCGCGGCGTGTTTGGGGCACGTCCATCGAGCCGCGCGGGATCGGCACGGAGGGCTCTTGGCGGCCGGGGTTGAGGGTCACCGTCGTGCGCTTGGTGTCGATCCACGCCAGGCCCGCCACCACGCGCGGATATTCAGGCTGGTTGCGCAGCGTGGTGATCAACAGTGGCGCGCCCACCCCCAGCCCGGGTCGAGTGGCCCGCCAGACACCCTCGCCCGGGAGTGCTGGATGGAGCAGCGGAGCGACCCGCGGGGGGCGGTAGCTCGCGGCGGCCAGACGCTGCGCCTGCAGTCGTTGCACGCGCGCGGCCGCGGCGGCTCCGTAACCGACCTGGGGCAGCGCCCGCAGCGTGGCGCCACCCTTGCTGGGCGCCGTGAGCGAGTAGTAGGTCGACTCGATCTGCGACACGAGCCCCGCCGCTCCATGTTCGCGCAGCCACTCCACCGAGCGAACGCCGAGACTCGAGTTGGACGGTTCGACGATCGTGTGCAGATAGGAGTACGCGGCGGGGAGGAGCGCGATCAGTGCGGCTGCGAACGCGATCCGTCGCATCCGTCGCAGACCGTCCCCTCCAGAACGCTCGTGCGGGCGGTTCTTCTGCCGGGCAGGGTGCAGGCGTGTAGCGCTGCCGAACTCCATTCCCAAACTGTATGCGCTCCGGGTTCAGCCATATGTTGATCGACCGTCGAATTAGAGCACTCTCACATGTGAGAAGTCTCACCTTTTGGGGGTGAACGCGAGCCGGAAATGCAGTAGTCATGTGGAAACCGTATTGGGGGGCAGCGCAGTCACATCATTACGCCAATCGTGCTCCTCGATCGGAGAGTTCACATTAATTCAGTTCAAGCGATAACAAGCGTCGAGGAGACTCGAGCCCCGTTCAGCGCCAGTGAGCTGGATACTCACGAGCACACGCCTGTCCAGTTGTCTGTGGCGCGACCCTCGGTCCGGGTGCTGTTGCGGGCGTGCCGTCCGCGCCAGTGGAGCAAGAACCTGCTCGTGCTCGCCGCGCCCTGTGCTGCGGGCGTGATCGACCAGCCGCTCCTCGCGGCGCAGGTTGCGGGGGCGTTCCTCGTGCTGTGCCTGCTGTCGAGTGCTACATATCTCGTCAACGACGTGCGTGATCGGGAGCAGGACCGTCTGCATCCACGCAAGCGCTCACGGCCGGTGGCCGCCGGCGAGCTCTCGCCGGGAACGGCTCTGCGGGCCGCGGCTGTGCTGGCATTCGTGGGCATCGGCTCCGCGACCGCGATCACAGCCGGTCTGGGCGCGGTCGCCTGCGGCTATCTCGCGTTGACAGCGAGCTATTCGCTGTGGTTGCGGCGCGTGGTCGTCCTCGACATCCTCGTGATCGCCGCCGGCTTTGTGCTGCGCGCGATTGCCGGGGGCGTGGCGACCGACATCTACCTGTCACGCTGGTTTGTCATCGTGACGGCATGCTGTGCCATTTATCTGGTTGCCGGGAAGCGGTATGCCGAGCTTCGCGAGCACGCGGGGCCCGGTCCCGCGCGGGCGACCCTGCGACGTTACTCGCTCGGGCATCTGCGCCTGACGCTCCTGGCAGCGGCCACGGTGGCCACAGGCGCCTACACGGGTTGGGCGTTCACACGACCGTCTCATGTCCTCTGGTATGGGGCCTCGATAGCCCCGCTGGTGCTGTGGCTGGGTCGCTACGCCAGCCTGATCGGCACCGGCGCCGGCCAGGCGCCGGAGGAGTTGATCCTGCGCGACCGAACGCTGCTGGCGCTGAGCATCGCCTGGAGCTTCCTCTTCCTCGGTGGTGTCTATGTCGGTCGCTGAGCTGACGGCACGCCCCCCGCTTGTGGGCGTCGAGCGCTCGCTGTGCGGTTGGGGGCGGACGGCCCGAAGTCGCTGCCGGGTACTCCAGCCGCGTGGTGTGCAGGACGTCGTCGAAGCGCTCGCGTCACATGCGCGGCCGGGCGCGGGCGTGATCGCCAGGGGCGCCGGGCGCAGCTATGGCGACGCCGCTCAGAACGAGGGCGGCGAGGTGCTCGACATGACCGGTCTGGACCGGATCGTCTCGATCGACGGCGAGCGGCGGCTGGTAACCGCGCAGGCCGGCGTGACGATCGCCAAGCTGATGGCTTCACTCTCTGCCCACGGACTGACGCTGCCGGTCGTGCCCGGGACGCGGCACGTCACCCTCGCGGGCGCGATCGCGAGCGACGTTCATGGCAAGAATCACCACCGCGATGGCGGCCTGGCCAGGCATGTGGCCTCGATCTCCCTGTGCACGCCCGCTGGCGGCCTCACGGTGCTCTCGTCCGAGACCGACCCCGAGCTGTTCTACGCGACGCTCGGAGGGATGGGTCTAACGGGTGTCGTCGTGGAGGCGACGCTCCGCGCGGAGCCACTCGGCACCCCGTGGGTGGCGGCCGACGTGGATCGCACCGACGGCCTTGAACAGACGCTCGAGCTGATGAGCGGCTCCGAGCGTCACCGCTACTCGGTGGCATGGCTCGACCTGCTCGCGGACGGATCGAAGCTGGGACGCGCGATCGTCAGCCGGGCCGATCCGCTCGAGAGCAGGGGAGCCGCTCCGTCCGCTCGGGGGCGGCGAGCGGCTGGCAGCGCATATCCCGCGGCGCTCTCACGGCGGCCGGCGTTCGAGGTTCCGCGCGGCTTTCCCGCTGCCCTGATGCGCCCAGCGAGCATGCGCACGTTCAACGCGCTGCGCTGGCGCGCCACACCACGTCGCGAGCGCGGGCGGGCGCTGGCGATGGCGCCGTACTTCTTTCCCCTGGACGCGCTCGGGGCGTGGAACCGGTTGTATGGCCCAGCTGGTCTGATCCAGTACCAGTTCGTGATCCCATCCGGCCAGGAGGCCGCGCTCGAACGCTGCTTCGAGCTCATGCGCACGCGCCGGCTGCCTGTGTATCTCGCCGTGTTCAAGCGCTTCGGCGCCGCTTTCGGCGGACCGCTTTCATTCCCGCTTGAGGGCTGGACGCTCGCGGCCGACCTGCCGGCGGCTGCGCCCGGGTTGCGGGCGGTGCTGGACGAGCTGGACGAGGTCGTCGCCGGCTGCGGCGGGCGCGTTTACCTGACCAAGGACGCCCGGCTGCGACGCGAAGTGATGACCGCGATGTATCCCGAGCTCGACCGCTTCCATGCCCAGCGCTCGAAGGTCGATCCCGACGGGGTCCTCCGTTCTGACCTGGGGTTGCGCCTGGGACTCTGCGGGGTGATCGCGTGAGCGCTGCTGGCGCCGGCTCGGCCGGCAGGCGGGTCGTGGTGCTGGGAGGTACCTCGGAGATCGCGCTCGCGATCGTGGGCGAGCTGCACCGCCGCGACCCGCGCGAAGTGGCGCTGATAGGCCGTGATCCCGGCGCCCTGGCCCGCGTGGCCGAGGAGCTCACCGGCGCCGGCTGCGAACGGGCACTGACCTTCGAGCTCGACGCCCGGGACCTCGAGCGTCACGAGCAGGTCATCGGCGAGGCATTCGACGAGCTCGGGGGCGCCGACATCGTGATCCTCGCGGTGGGTGTCCTCGGCGAGCGCGGTGGCCTGCCCGACGATGCCTCCGGCGCGCTGGAAGTGCTCCAGGTCAACGTGGTGGGAGCGGGCTCGCTGCTGATCCACAGCGCGCGGCGCTTGCGCGAGCAGGGCGCGGGGACACTCGTCGTTCTCTCCTCGGTGGCGGCCGAGCGGCCACGACGCGCGAACGTCGTCTATGGAGCTTCCAAGGCCGGCCTGGATGCCCTCGCCCAGGGTCTCGGCGACGCGTTGCACGATCAGGGAGTGCGGGTCCTGGTGGTACGCCCCGGCTTCGTGCACACCCGCATGACACAAGGTCTGACACCCGCGCCTCTATCCACCACACCGCAGGCGCTCGCGGTCGACGTCGTGAACGGACTTGACCATCGCGCTCACACCGTGTGGGCGCCGTCCGCTCTACGCTGGCTGATGCTCGTCATGAGAATGATTCCCCGCCCCCTTTTCCGCCGTGTGAAACAGTGAGCGCTGCTAAGCCGCTGAACGACATGTCCCACCTGCACGCCCGCCGCCGCCAGGCGCGCAGGCGCCGTTACCTCTTTCGTGTAGACATCGGTCTCGCGCTCCTGATCGCCCTCGCAGCGCTTCTGCTCGCGCCGGGCGTGGCGATCGTTGCCGTCGCGGCGCTCCTGGTACTCACCATCTGCGGCGTCTCGATAGTGTTCGAACGGTGGCACTCGCGTCGACGGTGACGGAACGACCACTGGCAGCGTGACTCGCCCGTGTCAGTTGGCGAGGATCGTGAAGAAGTCGCGGCTGTATGGCGTGAGAAAACGACCAGGGATTCCCTGCTGGCCCGGCACGACGGGGACGGCGGTCGGGCCATCCCGATGATGTATGTAGAGGTATCCCGCGATCCACTCCGGGTTGATGTCGAGCTCGACCGCGCGCACGACACCCGCATCGACCAACGCCTGCGCAATCATGGAGGGCGACAGGCTCTCCCCGGCGGCCCACACGAGCTGACCATCACCTGTGATTCCCAGCGCCGAGCGGGCCACGTAGGGCCCACCCCCCAGGGTTCCGCCCCAGCAGCCCTCGATGCAGTTATGGACCGTGGGTGCGGCCACACCGTGTTCCACCAGCAGGTGCAGGTTCTGCAGCACAGAGGCGACACTCAGCCCGCTGGCCGGGACGCCTTCGTGCCATGCGCCGATGTCCGTCGTGCCGTTGCCGTAGGTCACGATCGAGCCCAATCCCCCGGTGAGCGCAACGGCGACGCGTCCGTCCGCCAGGAACCCGACGGAGCCGTGGCTCAGGCTCAGCTTGAAGCCACCGTTGAAGGCAGCCAGCACCCGGTGAATCTCGCTCGTGCTGATGCGGTCGCCATCGGTCCAGCCCTGACCTGCAGGTTCGCCTGAGCCCGTGTGCAGAGCCACATGTACCAGCCGCTGGTCGAAACGCAGCAGCGTCACACCGGACCGTTGGGCGATCCAAGCGGCGGGCTGGCCGCCGATGTTCGCAACCGGCGTCCAGACGGGTCCCGGCTGGCCAGGTTCCGTGACGAGAGGAGCGCTCGAGGAGCGCGCGGCCAGCGCGACCGCCGCCCGCCGCCCATTCTGTTTATGGGCGGTGCTCGACTGGCTACCGCAGCCGTTGACGATCACCGCTGCCAGCGCGATTGCCGCGATGCTCGCCGGCGTCAGCTTCATGCACACGGGAGGATCGCCCGCTAGGAGCCCGGTACGGTGGGTGTAAGAAAGTAGATCCGGGCCGGGGGGATCGCCTCCCACGAGTAGACCGCCCACGTCCGCCCGCGGTATTTGAGGGTGCCCTGATGGGGGACGCGCGCCGGGCCGGCGCCGGCCAGACGCACTGATCCGGACCTCACGAAGACCATGCCGCCAGACGCTCCCTGGAGCACGATGCGCAGGTCGTTGTAGTGTGCCGATAGGGGTTTGAAGCGGGCGGCGATGTGGTGGGCGACGTTGCCCCACGCCGCCAGGCGCACGGACGCACAACTGCGTGGGGCGAGCGTGCTCGCCGGGGCGGGCACGAACAGCGCCACCTTCAGCGTGCCCGCTGGGAACGCCGCTGTATCGAACACGACGGCCTGATATTCGCTCCGGCCGACGGTCACTGTTTCTCCGTTGCTTACCGAGGTGGGCGGCGGCTTCAGCGTTCCCATCACGAACGTGCCGGGTGGGCGGGGAGTGCCGTACAGGTCGATCGGGACGCCGATGAAGCGGCTGACGAGCTTGACGTAGCCGAGATCGTCCTGCACGGACATCACAAAGCGGCCCACGGTTCTCCCCTTGAAGCGCAGCGTGCCAGATATCGGAGCGATGATGTCGGGGCCGCCGACATCGGCCAGGACGCGCCCGTGCTGAAGGACGCGCAGCCGCACGATGTGCCAACGCGGCGTGTAGACGATCGTGTGCACCGCCGCGTACACCGCCGGTTGGTCTGCACGCTCCAGCGCCGCGAGCAGTTCAGCGGACCCCGTGATGTGCGCTGTGTCCGCGCCCGCCTCTTTGCCGCTCAGCTCTGCGGCATAGATGCGCCGCGCCACGAAGTCATCGACGCTGGCGATCGTCGCCGTGCTCGCCGGACCGCATCGGGTGCCGGACGCGGCGGCGTGTCCGGTAGAGGGGAGGTCGACGTCGAGCGTGATGGCGAGGATCGCGCCGATCACGCCCACGCTCAGCAGTCCCGACGCGAGTCCGCGATACCCGCGCCGGTGCCTTTCACCGAACATGCCCAAAATGCTCGCCCGCCAGGCTTAGCGCCACATGAGTGACACGTGAGAATTGTCACATGAAAAGACGATGAGAACTCTCTAACCAGCTCTTTAGTGAGGAGAAGGCAAAGGCGTCGAATATGCGTTCATGAACCTCTGTAACATCGCACTGGTCGCGGCCGCCTGAGTCGATGAGCGTACGCCTGAAAGTGAATCCGATCGCCTGCGAGGCCCATGGCATGTGCGCCGAGGTTCTACCCGAGCGGATCGCCCTGGATGACTGGGGCTATCCGATCGTCGACGAACGACCGCTGCCGCCTGAGCTCACGGCCCTGGCCAAGCGCGCCGCCGAGGCGTGTCCCACCTTCGCGCTGTTGCTGACCCGCGGCGAGGAGGTGAGCTGATTCAACCGGGGGTTCTCGAGCGGCGGGCCGGCGTAGATCAGTCGGTCGTCCTGCTCGTTCTGTTGCTCGCGGCGTGGCTCGTGTGGTTCCCGCCGAGCCCGGATCTAGCGGCGCAGGTCTATCGCATCCATCTGTTTTCGACGGACGGCTTCTCGCTGTGGGACAACAACTGGTACGGCGGCCACTATCTGCCCGACTACAGCCTGCTGTTCCCGCCTCTGGCGACGCTGGTGAGCCTGCAAGTCGTGGGAGTCGTGTCGGTCGCGTGCTCCACGCTCGCCTTCCGGCGCCTGGCCAGAGCACACTTCGGTTCACGAGCATCGCGAGCGACCGCGCTGTTCGCGGTGAGCGCCTGCGGGGATCTGTTCATCGGCCGCCTGACCTTCGCCCTGGGAGTGACGTTCGGCGTTGCCAGCGTGCTCGCGATCGCCACCGGGCATCGCAGGCTCACGGTGCTGCTGTCTCTCGCCTGCGCGGCGGCCAGTCCGGTCGCCGCGTTGTTTCTGGCGCTCGCGGCCGCGGCGGACCTGCTCACCCACCGGGCGCCACGCCGCGCGCTGACGCTCGCGGGGCCCGCGTTGGGGCTGACGTTGGCGCTCACCCTGCTGTTCCCGGAAGGTGGCTACGAGCCCTTTGCATTTCCCGCACTGCTCGCGGCAGTCGGAGCGAGCCTGGCGCTCATCCTGCTGTTGCCAGCGCGCGAGCGGCTGCTGCGGCGCGGCGCGCAGCTCTACCTGCTGGCTCTGCTGCTCTCCTACGTCGTGCGCTCGCCGATGGGCTCAAACGCGGTGCGCTTCGGCGTCTTGTTCGCGCCGGCCGTCGTGGTGGGCTGCGTTGAAGTCAAGGATATGCAGCGGGCGTTTGCACGCTTGAGTCGATGCTGGCAACTCGCTCGACGGCACGATCCCGCTCACGCGTCGCGGATCGGGCGCGTGTCAGCTCTCTGGTTGCTGGGGCTCCTCAGCACGGCGCTCGTGCTCTGGCAACTGGATGGCCCGCTCTTGCAGTCCGTGCAGGCGTCGAATCAACGCTCGGCTCACTTTTCCTTCTACAAGCCGGTGATCCGCGATTTGGACAGCCAGAGTGCCGGCGCGCCGATGCGCATCGAGGTGGCGTTCATCAGCTCTCATTGGGATGCCGTGATCCTCGGCCGGCGCTTTTTCCTCGCCCGGGGATGGGAGCGCCAGCTGGACATGAAGAACGATGCGCTCTTCTACGAACCACGGCTGACGGCGCGCGCCTATCACGCCTGGCTGCTGGAAACAGGTGTGCGTTTCGTCGTCCTCTCAGACGCGCCGCTGGACTACTCGAGCCTTCAGGAGGCGGCCCTGATTCGCGGTGGCCTGCCGTTCCTGCATGAGGTTTTCAAGAGCGCACACTGGCGCGTATACGCGGTCCGTGGCGCACGTCCGCTGGCCAGCGGACCGGGAGAACTCACAGCCATGGACGGCGACGGGTTCACCTACGTGTCACACGTCCCGGCACGTTCCTGGTGCGCGTGCACTACACGCCCTACTGGAAGATCACCTCCGGACGGGGGAGGGTGAGCGAAGCCACGGGCGGCTGGACTCGGGTCACCGCTGAGCGTGCCGGCAAGCTCGCGATCGACGCCGAGCTCTCGCTCACCGCATAGCTTCGCCAAGACGGGCGCCTTTCACAGCTCACGAGACCACGGCCGGCTCTTCTTCTTGATGTGCGGGCACGCCCGCTGCCGCGTAGGCGTCGAGCGCGTCGAGCGTCTCCGCCTTCAGGAGCGCCTGCGCGAGGCTCTCCAGCTGGTCGCGGTGGTCGGAGAGCAGGCGCGTGACCTCCTCATGTGCGCCGTCGACGAGCCGGCGCACCTCCTCGTCGACGAGGCGCTGGGTCGACTCGGAGGTCGCGCTCACGCCGGGCAGGAACGGTCCCTCGCCGTCGGCGGGGAGCACCGCGATCGGGCCGATCGCCCCGCTCATCCCCCAGCGGCCGACCATCTGGCGCGCGATCTGCGTGAGCTGCTGGATGTCGGACTCGGCGCCGGTGGTGATCTGACCGTAGACGACCTCCTCGGCCACGCGCCCGGCCAGCGCCACCTTGATCTTGGCCTGCAGCTCCTCGAGCGTATAAGACACGCGGTCGGCGTCCGGCGTCGAGAGGGTCACGCCGAGCGCCATGCCGCGCGGGATGATCGAGACCTTGCGCACGGGGTCGGCGCCGGGGGTGAGCATCCCCACGAGCGCGTGGCCGGACTCGTGGTAGGCGGTGCGCTCGCGATCGGCCGGCGCGAGCAGGATTCCGCGCGGGGAGCCGAGCATGATCTTCTCGAGCGAGTCGGTGAAGTCGCTCATCTGCACCTTCTTGTGCCCACGGCGAGCGGCGAGCAGCGCGGCCTCGTTGGCGAGGTTTGCGAGGTCCGCGCCGACCATGCCGGGGGTGCTGGAGGCGATCGCCTGCAGATCGGCGTCGTCGTCCAGCGGGATCGAGCGAGTATGGACTTCGAGGATTTCGGCTCGCCCCTTGCGGTCGGGGGCCTGCACGGTCACCCGCCGGTCGAAGCGTCCGGCGCGCAGCAGCGCGGGGTCGAGGACGTCGGGGCGGTTGGTCGCCGCCAGCACGATCACGGCCTGCGAGGACTCGAACCCATCGATCTCGGTCAGGATCTGGTCGAGCGTCTGCTCGCGCTCGTCGTTGGCCCCGGTCACGGACACCGATCCCTGGCGCGAGCGCCCGATCGCGTCGAGCTCGTCGATGAAGATGATCGCCGGCGCCGCCTCCTTGGCCTTGGCGAACAGGTCGCGCACGCGCGAGGCGCCGACGCCGACGATCGCCTCGATGAACTCCGAAGCGGAGATCGAGAAGAAGGCCGCGTGCGCCTCGCCGGCGACGGCGCGGGCGAGCAGCGTCTTGCCCGTGCCGGGCGCACCGGAGAGCAGCACGCCGTGGGGCATGCGCCCGCCGAGGCTCCCGTAGCGCTCGGGGTTGCGCAGGAAGTCGACGATCTCCGAGAGCTCGGCCTTGGCCTCGTCGATGCCGGCGACGTCTTTGAAGGTGACGCGGATCTGTGCCGGGTCCACTCGCCGCGCCTGCGAGCTCCCGAATTTTCCAAGCGCGCCCATGCCCCCGGCGCTCTTGGCGGCGCGTTTGTAGATCAAGACGAACAGGCCCACGATCAAAAGCGTCGGACCGAAGCCGAGCAGGATCTCTGCGAGCAGCGACTCACTGGTGCTCGTCGATTCGGCGTTGATCCTCACGCCCTTTTCCTGCAGCAGCGCCGAGAGTTGGCTGCCGTTCCAGAAGCTCGGCACCTGCGTGGCGAACTCCTTCGTGGGCGTCGCCTTCTTGTCGCTCGCGGGGTAGCGCAGCTTCGTCTTGAACCTGCCCTGGATCGTGTCGCCCTTGGAGGAGATCGTGCTGACGGTGCCGCTCTTGACCTGTTCCAGGAAGTACGGGCTGAACGGCACCGTCACCCGCTGTTCACCGCTGGAGGGTGCGAACAAGAGGACCGACAGCCAGTTGAGCGCGATCAGCGCCAGCACGAAGTACCAGAAGCCGCGCATGCGGTGTGGCGGGGGACCGGTGGGTGCATGCTCGGGTGTGCCGCGACCGTCGGGCGCGGGGGAGACGTGCCAGCCCCGCTTGTCGCGTGGCAGCGGCGGGTGCGCGTCCGCCAGGCTGGCGCTCAGGGGGTCAGACATATTCGGCGATTCGTTGGGCAATGGTGGCCGACCGGTCAGCCCGTGATGTAGACGATATCGCCGAGCGCCAGCATCCCAAAGACCGTCTCGGCGGTGGAGACAGGGAGCTCGACGCAACCGTTGGATTGGGGGACGCCGTAGGAGGCGCGTTCATATCCGTGCACGGCGTCGCCGCCATTGAAGTAGTTCACCCACGGGACGTCGGGATCGTCGTAGTGGGTTCCGTCCGGGTCGGTGCCGATCATCGTCGTTGAGACATCGCGGGCGAAGATCGGGAAGATTCCCTGGGGGGTTTCCGCCCCTGCGACTCCTGTGTTGGCGGGGCTCGAGAGCACCACCCGATTGCCCTTGTGTACCTCCAGGGTCTCGGGCGAGGACTCCGTGACGGTCACGAACGTATAGGGGCTCGGATCCCTGCGCCCGTCCGTCTCGGCGGCCAGCAGGCTCTCCCAGATGCGGGTGTCCGAGAAGCTGGAGGGTTCGGTCGCTTCGATCCCGTGAGCGCCCTCGAAGACGGTCAGGGCGCCCTGGGTGGTCTCGTCCAGCCGGCCATAGTCAAGTGGGGGCGCGTCGCGCACATTGGCGCTCAGCACGCCTGTCGGCGGATGGAAGGCGTGGTGAGCGGCCATGCTCCTGGACTCCCGTCCACCCGGCAGGTGGATTCCGTAGATGGAGTGAAAGGTGTAGGGCAGATATCCGAGGCGGGCCAGTGCCTGCTGGAATGCCTTCACGGGTGGGCAGACGACTTTCAGCGCGATCGTGCGGGTCTTGCCAAGCGGAGTTTGGCCGGTGGCCTGAATCGAGGCAGGGATCGAGAGCTG
>Ga0182024_10006254_pt1 | contig 26252 bp, 25 predicted proteins | sample P32metaG_FD_120480 | JGI IMG/M metagenome (GOLD analysis project Ga0182024, IMG submission 120480) | Permafrost microbial communities from Stordalen Mire, Sweden - P3-2 metaG (Illumina Assembly) | ecosystem: Environmental > Terrestrial > Soil > Wetlands > Permafrost | place: Sweden: Stordalen... | reverse complement strand
CACCGCCTCGCTGGGCAAAGCACGTTCCAGCCGCGAATAACAGGGATAACGCTACGATGTGCAATGTGCGCATATGCGCCTCCTCCACCAGCATACTCCTAGGGTCAACTCCCCAGTGAGCTTCCTAACATAAGTTAGGACGTGGGGGAGTAAGCCAGGTTTCGAATTTTGAGGCGTGCGCGGATGGTGCTGACGTTCTCGGGTCATACTAGTGTACGGAGGATTCGGACCACAATGATCAGATTCCTCGGATTCCTAGCCGCTGTAGCGGTTGGGCAGACGCTCATTGTGTCTGTGTTTGCGCAGGCCCAAGTCGGGGACGGGCAAGCTAGACTTGTTGAGAAAGTCAGGACCCTGTCCCGGCAGTTGCGCTGGCATGCGGGCGATGACGAGGAATTTGCCGCCATCAAGGACAAGGTCACTCGAGAGATCCTTAGCGATATCGACGCATTCATTTCGGATAGCTTCCAATCGACTTCCGCAACACCGGAATTGGTCAAGGGCGGGTTGGATGCGCTGCTTGACTATAAGAGCGGCGACGAAGCGCACAACGTCGCTTTCATCGTGGACCTTCCGCAGGGGCATTTCCTTATCGTGGGGATCGAGGTGTCTCGATGGGTCGGCGCCTTCGCCGAGGATGCCATTTCATTCCGCGCGTACAAGCAAATTGCGAACAAATTCGTCTTCACGACGGCAACAGGCAACCTAAGCGATTCGCTCTTAATGAGCTTGCACGCCGAAGCCCTCTCCAAATCACCTTTGCCAGGCGAATTCTGGTTTCTGGCTATGGCCCGGATGCCTCCGCTAAGTCCACCTTCCGTCGTGATACGGCTATATGCATTCGATGGTCAGAAGTTCCGCATTGTCTGGGCGCCCAAAAACGTTGAAGCCGAAGCAGTGGATAAGGCCGTCGTAGTTACGGGCGGCGGATTTCTCGTGGATAGTTTGTTCGATCCAACCGGCATGGCCGCTGGCTCGCCGAGCGTAATGATCCATGAGCAGTACGTTCTCACGGCGGTGGGACCGAAGAAGACAGCGGAATGGCGAACGGGGTATCCGGCAAACTAATGCGCCCTACCTCCAGTCGGCTGTAAAGATGTTGAATTCGTACTGCGACTTGGCGTCCTTGTCGGAGGCGAAGACGATCTTCTTGCCGTCGGGGGAAAATTCGGGGAAGGCGGTGAAGCCGCCGTAGTTGGTGATCTGCTCGAGGCCGGTGCCGTCCGTATTGATCAGATACAGCTCGAACTTGCGGCCGTCGCAGTCGTGCTTATTGGCCGAGAAGAGGATCTTCTTACCGTCGGGGGTGAAGGTGGGCGCGAAAGCGGCGCAGCCGAAGCTGGTGATCGCGCGCGCGTTTTTACCTTCGGTGTCGGAGACGAACAGCTCCATCTTCATGGGCGAGGTCAGGTTCTCGCTTAGCAGATCGCGGTACTTTTTCTCGGCCTCAGGCGTGGGCGGGCGATAGGCGCGCCAAGCGATCATCTTGCCATCGCGCGACCAAACGGGACCGCCATCGTAGCCTTCAGTCTTGGTGATCTGCTTCTTGCCGGAACCGTCGGGATTCATGGTCCAGATTTCCAGGTCGCCGGATTCCATGGACGTGTACACGATCTTGCCGGTTTTTCGATTGACGGTCGCCTCGGCGTTATAGCCGGGCGCGCTGGCGAGGGTCTTCACGATCTTGCCGTCCAAGGTGGCCAGGTAGATTTTGTAGGTCGGATAGACGGCCCAGACGTAGCCCTTGCTGCGATCGGCGGGCGGAGGGCATTCATCGCCGGACTCGTGGGTGGAAGCGTAGAGGATGTGCTTATTGTCGGGGAGAAAATAGCCGCAGGTGGTGCGTCCCTTGCCGGTGGAGACCATGTGCTGGTTCGATCCGTCGGAGTTCATGATGAAAATCTGGTCGCACTTCAGCTGGTCGCGAGTGGACTGAAAGATGATCTGCTTGCCGTCGGGCGACCAATAAGCCTCGGCGTTTTCGCCGCCGCTGGTGAGTTGCCGGATATTGCTCAAATGGTCCGGCGTTTGCGCAAACAAACCGCTTGCGATCAGAATGAATAGTAAATGTCTTGCCAAGAGACCATCGTAGCTTACCTTTTGGGTGTGTTGGCCGCGGTGACTCTTCCGGCTGCCCCTCCCCAATTCGAAGCGCACGCGATCGCCGAGGTTGCGAACGCTTCCCAGGTTTTTCCCATTGATGTGAATCACGATGGCAAGATCGACCTGATCGTGCTCGCGGGCGGCACGGCCGATCTGGTCTGGTTTGAAAATCCAAGTTGGCAGCGGCACGTGATTGCGGGCGGTTTGAAGGGCATGATCAATCTGGCGGCCTGGGACACGGATGGCGACGGGATTCCTGAAATCGTGGTGGCGCGGGCGTTTTCTGCGCGGCCGAAGGAAAGCGTGGGGATCATATCGCTGCTGAAACACAGCGGCGATCCGCGTGGGCTTTGGACGATGACGGAGATTGATCGTCTGCCCGCATCGCATCGCTTCCGCCTGGCTGATATCGACGGGAGCGGCCAGAAGGTTCTGGTGGATTCTCCGCTGGCAGCGTCCGACGCCTTGCCGCCGGATTACTACGGGCACGTTCCGTTGGTCTTTTATCGGCCGGGCGAGTGGAAGCGAGAGCTGATCGACGACAGCAACGAAGGCGTGGTCCACGGCTTGGCCGCCACGGACTGGGACCAGAAGGGCCACGACGATATTTTGGTGGCTGGATTTACGGGCGTGCGGCTGTATAAGCTCGGCAAAAACGGGCGGTGGACACACACGCAGTTGTTAAAAGGCGACCCGTCGCCGCGGCCGAAGACTGGCGCGAGCGAAATCGCGGTGGGACACCTGGGCGCCGAGAGGTTCCTGGCAACCGTAGAACCGTGGCATGGAAATCAAGTGGTGGTGTATCGGCAGCATGGCTCCGGTTGGCGGCGCGAGGTAATCGACGACAGCCTGTCGTACGCGCATACGCTGGCTACGGCGGATTTCAGCGGAGAGGGCCGCGATCAGATTCTGGCGGGCTGCCGCGATCAGCCGGTGCGCGTCTACATTTACGACTTCGACGGGAAGCGCTGGAATCGGCAGACGGTGGATGAGGGCATCGCGGCCAATAGCTGCGCGGTGGCGGATCTCAATGGGGATGGAAGGCCCGATATCGCGTGCGCCGGCATGGCGACAAACAACTTGAAATGGTACGAGAACCTGGGTCCAGCGAAGTCCACCCAGCGGTGACCGTGGCCATTCCGACGCTGGCTGCCGACGATGCGCTGGCGGAGTGCCTGGCATCGCTGGAGCGCCAAACGTTTTCGAATTTTGAGATCGTCGTGGTGGACAATAGCGGGCGCGGGGCGGCGAAGGCGGCGGGGCGTGTGCGGGTGATTGAGAACAAGCGAAACGTGGGTTTCGGCGCGGCGGTGAACCAGGCTTTTCGGGAGTCGAAGGCGGAGTTTCTGGCGGTTTTGAACGACGACACCATCGCGGATCCGGACTGGCTGGCGGCTTTGATGCGCGCGATGGAGGCGAGCCTGGAAGTTGGGATGTGTGCGTCTCAGGTGCGTTTGGCCGGCGATGGCCGCTTGGATTCGGCGGGTATGCTTTTGTGTCCGGACGGCAGCAGCAAACAGCGCGGGCATCTGGAGCGGCGGGAAGCTTACGCGTGCCCGGAAGAGGTCTTGTTGCCGAGCTGCTCGGCGGCATTTTATCGGCGGACGATGCTTGAAGAGATCGGTTTATTCGACGAGAGTTTTTTTCTGTATTGCGAGGACACGGATCTTGGGTTGCGAGCGCGTTGGGCCGGATGGAAATGCCGCTACGTGCCGGGCGCGGCGGTGGAACATCGCTACTCGCATTCGGCGGGAAAGGCCTCGGCGTTGAAGGCTTATTATGTGGAACGGAACCGGCTGTTTCTGGTAATGAAGAATTTTCCTGTCCCGGAATTGTTACTTGCGCCATTTTGGTCTCTGGCTCGTTATTTTTGGCATGCGGTTCTTGCGCTGCGCGGCCGTGGTAAAGCTGCCGAGTTCCAGCGGGATGGCAGCACGGCATTACGGTTGCCGGTGTATGTGCTGCGCGCGCATGTGGAAATGGCGGTGCGTTTTCTAGCGCTGTGGAGACAGCGGAAGCGAGTGAAGCGGCAGTTGACGCCTGGGCAATTCCGGCAACTGATGCGCAGGTTTTCGATCAGCCCGCGACAGGTGGCCGAGTTGTGAGGCAGGCCCGCGGGCGCAACGAGCTGATGGTCCTGATCCCGGCCTTCAATGAAATGGGGGCGATCGCCAGCGTGATCGAGGAGGTGCATCAGGTTGTGCCCGGCACGCCGGTGCTGGTGGTGGACGATTCATCGACGGACGGCACCTATGAACGTGCGGTCTCGGCAGGGGCGGATGTACTTCGCCTGCCGCATCACTTGGGATTAGGCGGCTGCGTGCAAGCCGGCTACAAGCTGGCTTATGAACTCGGGTATGACTACGTGATCCGGGTGGACGGCGACGGCCAGCACGATCCCAAGTACATCCCCGAACTGCTCAAGGTTCTGCGCGAGAGCGGCTGCCACATGGTGATCGGGTCGCGCTTTTATCAAAACGACGGAGACCACACCAGTCCTGTGCGGGCGATTGGGATCTGGGTATTTCGTTTGGTGCTGCGGCCGATTCTAGGCAAGCCAGTGCGCGATCCGACGTCCGGATATGTCGGCGTGAACCGGGAGGCTCTGCAAGTTTTCACCAAGAGCTTTCCGCTGGAGTATCCGGAGATCGAGGCGCTGGTGGTATTACAGCGTAAGCGATTCCGCTTTCAGGAAGTACCCTGCCACATGCGGCGGCGCAAAGCTGGCCGCAGCACCATTACCGCGGTAAAATCGCTGTATTACATTGTTCACGTATTGCTGGGAGTGTTCGTGAACATTCTGAAGTTCGAGGGACGGCGCAAGAAGGAATAATTCATGGAGCGCTTGCTAAATGCGATGACGGTGTTGAGCATCGTCATGCTGGCGGTGGTTCTTTTCTCGGTTCGCAGGTCGCATATTCGCGTGGAGTATTCGGTGAGCTGGCTGGCGGCGGCGGTGATCCTGCTGATTCTGTCGCGATCGTCTTTCGCATTGCAGTGGATCGCGCGGCAACTGGGCCTCGCCGATCCGCCGCTGGCGTTAGTCATCCTGGTGGTCTGCGTGTTCATTGGTGTGATCTACCGGCTGTCGGTGAGGATATCCGATCTTAAGGACGCCAATATCGCTATGGCCCAGCGTCTGGCGATAGTGGAGTTCCAGTTACAAAGCCGGAATGAAGAGCACTAAAGCGAGGAAATCCAAACGTCCGGTTGCGGCCGCGATCGCGGTGGCGCCATTGCCGGAGCGTCGCGTGTGGCCGTACGCCGTCGCCGTGTGCATCGCCGTGTTTGCTGTATTCGAGGTTTATTGGCCGGCGATTCGAGGGCCATTCCTGCTGGACGATTCTTATCTGCCTTACCTGATTCCGGGCTTCAGTCCGGCGCTGCGGAACTGGATCAGGGGCATGGGGGGCGTGCGGCCTCTGCTGATGTTCAGCTATTGGCTCAATTTTCAATATGGCGGAAACGAGGACACGTTCGGCTATCACTTGGTGAATGTAGTCCTGCATCTTTTCAACGGCCTTTTCATATTTCTCGCGGTGCGCAAAGTTCTGAGCTGGGCCAGCGTCGAGAAATGGCAATCTCTAGTGTTCGCGATTTTCGCGGCGGGCCTGTTTCTGTTCCATCCCATGCAAACCGAGTCGGTGAGCTATATCGCCAGCCGGTCGGAGACGCTCAGCGTCTTCTGGGTGCTCGCCGGTTTCGTGGTGTTCCTGTATCGCAAGGGTGATTCGCTCTCAATTCCGCGAATCATCGCGGTGTTAGCTTTATTTGCCGCGGCTGTGCTGACTAAAGAGCACACTGCCGTTTTTGCGGTGTTGCTCTTGCTGACCGATTATTATTGGAATCCCGCTTTCTCTTTGCAGGGTATTCGCCGCAATTGGAAGTTGTATGCACCGATCGCCATCGCGAGCGTGTTCGCTTTGAGGTTTGTATGGCGGATAGTCGTCACGTCGGATTCGGCGGGCTTCCATTTGCGGAACTTCACCTGGTACCAGTATTTTTTCACCGAATGCCGGGCCATCTTTCATTACCTGTTCATGTTCATCTTGCCGGTGGGCCAGAATATCGACGAAGATTTTGCGATTTCCCGCACGGTATTCGATCATCTGGCGATTGTCGCGCTGATCGCGCTAGCCGGCATCACGGTCGTTGCGTGGATCTATCGGCGCCGTTTTCCGCTGGCTTCCTATGGCTGGCTGACGTTTCTGATACTCATCGCGCCGACGTCGTCGTTCGTGCCGATTCTGGATCCGTACGTGGAGCGGCGCCTGTACCTGCCCTTCATCGGCCTGTTGTTCATCGTTATCGAGTTCTTGCGCCGCTGGAAGACGAGCCGGAACGTGTTGATTGTAGCGCTGAGCTTGGTTCTGGTAGCCGAAGCAGCGGCCACGTACCAAAGAAACGAGCTGTGGGGCAACGCAATCGACATATGGAAAGATAGCGTCGCGAAATCTCCGAACAAAGTCCGGCCGCGATTTCAGCTTGCGTTCAAGTACTATCAGGCGGGGCGTTGCACCGACTCAGTGGACGAATTCGGAAGAGCGGCGCAACTGGAGCCGCCGACGTTCAGCCTGCTGCTGGATTGGGCGCTGGCGTACGATTGCGCCGGAAACTCCGACGAAGCGATCGCGAAGTTTACACAGGCGTCCCTGATCCAAAAGGATGCGCACGTGTATTCGCAGCTTGGGATGGAGTACGGCAAGATGGGGAAATATCCGCAAGCGCTGGATGCACTCGCGATGGCTGTCAAGTTGGACCCGAGTTTCGCGATGACATATTTTTACCTGGGCAATATTCACAACGTCCAGGGCGACCGGTCGCGAGCGGTGGAAGAGTACCAGCACGCGGTGGCGCTGGATCCGCAGAATCAACCGGCGCGCGACGCTTTGGCCCGCCTGGGCCGGTAGATGCTGCGCATCGGCGTCAACGCCCTCTATCTGATTCCGGGCGGCGTCGGCGGCACCGAAATTTATCTTCGCAATCTGCTCCAGGCGCTGGCAACGATCGATGCAGTGAACCAGTATGTGGTGTTCACGAATCGCGAGACCGGCCGCGATCTGGTTCCGGACGCGCCCAATTTCGCGTATGCGCCTCAGAATGTGCGCGCAGCGTTTCGTCCAGCGCGGATCCTGTGGGAACAGCTCGCGCTTCCGTTCGCAGTCCGGCGGCATCGGTTGGATGTTTTATTCAATCCTGGCTTCACGGCTCCGATGCTGTGCGGCTGTCCGATGGTGACGGTGTTTCACGACCTGCAGCACCAGCGGCATCCTGAGTATTTCCGCTGGTTCGATCTGCCATTTTGGAATTTCTTTCTGTGGATTGCGGCGCGGCGGTCGCGCGGCCTGATTGCTGTTTCGAATGCTACGCGTGACGATTTGCGGCGGTTCTACGGTGCCGGCGCGACAACCATCTATCATGGCGTGGAGCGCGAGTTCTTCGATGTCGCACGCCGTCGCGAACCGAAGGATTTTTTGTTATGCGTCTCCACGCTGCATCCGCATAAGAATCTGGAACGGCTGTTGCGAGTTTACCGGCGCTCGCCGGATTTGCCGAAGCTGATTGTGACGGGGGTGCGCGGGTTCGCGGCGAAAAGTCTGGAAGCGATGCGGCCGGCCTCGGTTGAGTTCACCGGCTGGATTCCGCGCGAAGAACTTTACGAGTTGTACAGAACCGCGCGGGGGTTCGTTTATCCGTCAACTTTCGAAGGCTTCGGAATGCCGGTGCTGGAGGCCATGGCGGCGGGAGTTCCGCTGGCCTGCTCCGATATTCCAGTGCTGCGCGAAGTGGCGAGCGATTGCGCCCTGTATTTCGATCCGCTCGATGAGGAAGCGATGCATCGAGCGTTGGTTCGATTGGCGAGCGGGGCGATTCCGGTGGAAGGCGGTCGAAAACGAGCGGCCGAGTTCACCTGGGAGAAGACCGCGCGCGCGACGTTGGACTATCTGAGCAAGTCTTCGAGCTGAATCTTGGTGTCGGTTTTCGCGTCGCGATATTTCACGATGACAGGAGTGTAGAGCGACAGGCCCCAGTCGCGGCCTTGGCCGGAGGTGATCGCGCGCGAGCCCGCCACGACGACGGCGTCTTCGGGGATCACCAGCGGATCTTCGTCGGTGGCTCGATAGATCTGCGAGCGCACGACGTCATAGACAGGCGTGGAGCGGTTCAGGATGACACCCGATCCGAGCACGGCGCGGCGCTTCACGACGGTGCCTTCGTAGATGCCGCAGTTGCCGCCGATTAGAACTTCGTCTTCGATGATCACGGGAAGCGCGCCCACCGGTTCAAGTACGCCGCCGATCTGCGCAGCGGCCGAGACATGGCAGTGCGAGCCGACCTGCGCGCAACTGCCGACCAGCGCGTGAGAATCGACCATAGTGCCGTCGCCGATCCAGGTGCCGGTGTTGATGTACATCGGCGGCATGCAGGTGACGCCCTTTCCGATATAGCAGCCGTCGCGAATGCTGGAGCCGCCCGGTACGATGCGGATGCCTTGATCGACGGTGACACGCTTCACCGGAAAAGTGGCCTTGTCGAACCAGGGCTGGCGCATGGTATTGATCGACATGTCGACCAGCGTGCCCATGCGAAAACCAAGCAGGATGCCTTTTTTCACCCAGGCGTTGACGCGCCATCCGGTCTTGCTGGACGGGTCCGGCTCGGCCGAACGAATCTTGCCCGCGTTCAGCGCCTGCTGGAATTTCTGGAAGAGGCGGAAATGTTCGTCGGTGTAGGTTTGTGGTTTTTCGTCGAACAGCTTCTCGATCTCAGACTGCATGCACGCTCCGGCCGGCGAGCAGTCCCAGGGTTTCGAGAACTTTTTCGATTTTGGCTTGATTCGCTGGGCTGGGCGGGCAGAGGGGCAGCCGCCATACGGGCTCGAGCAGCCCCATCAGAACCATGGCCGCTTTCACGGGAATCGGGTTCGATTCGACGAAGTTCACTTCCATGAGCGAGAAATATCGGCGCTGCAAGGCTCGCGCGGCAGCGAAATCGTTGGCCATCGCTCGTTGGACGAGAGCCGTGATCTCGCCGGGAAGTTCGTTCGAAATCACCGAGACCAGACCGTGGCCGCCGAGCGCGATCAGGGGAATGGTGAGCGCGTCGTCGCCTGAAAGCACGGCGAAGCTGGGAGGCACCTGCTGAATGATCGCCGCCATCTGACCGACATTGCCGGAGGCTTCCTTGACGCCGACGATGTTGTCGATTTCCGCAAGCCGTTTGATAGTGGCCGGTTCGACGTTGACGCCGGTGCGTCCTTGCACGCTGTAAACAACGATCGGAAGTTTGACGGCCGAAGCGATCGCTTTGTAGTGCTGGTAAAGACCTTCCTGCGTGGGCTTGTTGTAATAAGGCGTGACGGAGAGGATGCCGTCGACCTGCATGGCCTTCAGTTCCCTGGCGAGTTCGATGACTTCCGCGGTGTTGTAGCCGCCGGCGCCGGCCAGCACTTTCACACGGCCGTTGGTTTCTTCGAGGGTGATTTCGACCACGCGCAGATGTTCTTCGCGCGTCAGCGTGGGGCTTTCGCCGGAGGTGCCGCAGGGAACCAGGAAGTTGATGCCTTCATTGATCTGGCGTTTGACCAGCGAACGGAGGGTCGGCTCGTCGAGCGAACCGTCTTTGCGAAACGGGGTCACCATCGCTGTGCCACAGCCGTGGAATAACATGTCAACCTCCAAACAGGACGTCGCTGAACTCATAGAAACCTTGCCGCCCGATAATCCATTGTGCCGCTTTTAGAGCGCCCCGGGCGAAGCCCTCCCGGCTGCGGGCGGTATGGCGCAAAGTGATCGTGTCGGCGGCGGAATCGAAGCCGATTTCGTGGGTGCCGGGGTGCGCGCCGGCGCGATTCGCACTGGCGTCGATCGGACGGTCGAAGCCAGCCCGCTTCATTTCATCCACCAGCTTCAGCAAAGTGCCGGAAGGTGCGTCTTTTTTCGTGATGTGGTGGATCTCCCAGGCCCACGCGCCGTACTCCTTCTCCTTAGCGAACAGCCGGGCAGCCTCTGAAACAAGTCGGGAGAAAATGTTTACGCCGACCGAGAAATTCGGGCTCCAGACCAGCGCGGCGCCGTTCTTTTGAACGATCGCCTTGGCGGCGTCGAGATGTTCCTGCCAGCCGGTGGTCCCGATCACCGCCGGGATGCGCAACGATGCCAGCTTTTCAATGTTGCCGAGAACCGCCGAGGGCGTGGAGAACTCAACGGCCACGTCGGCGCCGACCAGAGACTCATTGCGATCCACATCGATGCGGGCCGTGACGCTGAATCCGTACTCGGGCGCGAGGTGATCGATCAGTCGTCCCATTTTTCCGTAACCGAGGATGGCGAGATTAGGCATCGAACACCGCCGGATCGAGCTCGCTGAAGAATTCGCCATGCAGCGCTTGGACCGCAGCCGAGAGGTCCTTGCCCGCGACTACGAAGCCGAGATTTAATGCGGAAGCGCCTTGCGAGAGCATCCGGACATTGATGCTTCCCAGCGCGTTGAAGACGCGCGCCGCGACGCCGGGAGTGTAGCGGATATTTTCGCCCACGATGCAAATGATAGCGTCATTTTCGTCCACGGAGACTTCGGCAAATTCGCGCAGATCCCCGACGATCGCGTCCAAACGTTCCCGCTGGTCGAGCGTGAGCGAGACGCTGACCTCGGACGTTGCCACCATGTCGACGGAGGTTTCGTAGCGATCGAAAACCTCGAAAATCCGCCGCATGAAACCGTGCGCCATGAACATGCGCGTGGATCGCACGTTGAGCACGATGACGTTGGCCTTGCAGGCGATGGATTTCACGACGTTCTTGCACGCGACCGGTTCGGACTGGATGCGCGTTCCCTCCACCTGAGGACGGCGGGAGTTGAGAATCAATACGGGAATATTGCGATCAATGGCGGGCATCACCGTGGCGGGATGAAGAACCTTGGCGCCGAAGTAGGCCATCTCGGCGGCTTCGCTAAAGGAGATAACCCGGAGACGGTGCGCGTTAGGAATCACATTCGGGTCGGCGGTCAGCATGCCGTCGACGTCGGTCCAAATTTGAATCTCTTCGGCGCCGATGCCTGCACCGACGATGGATGCCGTAAAATCGGAGCCGCCTCGGCCGAGCGTGGTAGTGACGCCATCCTCGGTGGAGGCGATGAAGCCACCCATCACGACCACGTGCTGCCGTGCGAGCGGGGGGACGGTGGCGGCAATTTTGGCATAAGTGAGTTCCAACAGCGGCGCGGCTTGTGTGTGCCGGTGATCGGTCACGATTACTTTGCGGGAATCGAGGTGGACGGCATTGATGCCATGGTGCTTGAAAATGTTCGTGACGATGAGGCTGGAGAGGCGTTCGCCGAAACTAGAGATCGCATCGATGGAGCGCGGGGTCAGTTCGCCCAGCACCACCAGGCCTTTCACCAGCTCCGAGAGTTCCTGGAAATGCTCGTCGACGGTGCGCTCCATGCCGGACTCACGCAGGTGATAATCGCGCAGCGCCAGCAATTCGCCCAGAGCCTGATCACGCTGGCCGCTGACGGCGAGCTTGGCGATTTTGAGCAGGCGGTTGGTGGTCTTGCCCATGGCCGAAACCACCACGATGGGCCTACGATCGACGCGGCATTTCACAATCCCGCTGACGCGCTCGATGGCTTCGGCCGATTCGACGGACGTGCCGCCGAACTTCATCACGATCATTAGTCGAGCAGCCCCTCCGAGTACATCAGCTCCGCGTTCAGAACCGCGGCGCCTGCAGCTCCACGAATGGTGTTGTGACCGAGCGCGATGAATTTGTAATCCAGGACCGGACACTCGCGCAGGCGGCCAATGAAAACGGCCATGCCGCGATCGCGTTCGGCATCACGCCGGGGCTGCGGGCGATCCGCCGCGGTCAGGTATTGCAGCGGTTGTGCGGGCGCGCTGGGCAGTTTGCGCTGCTGGGGCACGCTGCTAAAACCGTTTATGGCTTCGATCAGCTCGTCGAGGCTCGGCTTGCGTTCAAGTTCCACGCTGGTGGCCACCAGGTGGCCGTCGACAACTGGGACGCGGTTGCAGTGGGCGCTGACTTTGGCGGCCAGCGGATGAATCACGTCGCCCATGAAGTCGCCCAGGATCTTCTGGGTCTCCTGCTGCATTTTTTCTTCTTCGCTTCCGATGAAGGGAATCACATTGGCATTGATGTCCATGGAGGCGACGCCTGGATAGCCTGCGCCCGAGATCGCTTGCATCGTGGTCGCCAGGACCCGTTTAATTCCGAACTGCTTGAACGGAGCCAGAGCCATGGCCAGAACAATAGTGGAGCAGTTCGGGTTCGTGGCGATTTGGCCTTTCCAGCCGCGCCGGCGCTGCTGCACCGGAATGATCTTCAGGTGGTCGGGATTCACTTCCGGTATGAGCAGCGGAACGTCGGGTTCCATGCGATGGTTGCGCGAGTTGGATACTACGACGTGCCCGGCCTGGGCGAACTCGCGCTCGATTTCAGTCGCCACGGAAGCGTCCATGGCGGAAAAAACCAGGCGCGGCGCGCCATTGCCAGGCTTGCATTCGCCGACCTTCATTCCTTCGACCGCGCGCGGCATGCTGCCATCCAGGCGCCAGGCGGTGGCCTCCTGGTACGGTTTCCCGGCTGAGCGATCGCTGGCGGCGAGCCACGAGATTTCGAACCAGGGATGATTCTGCAAGAATTTAACGAAATGCTGGCCGACCATGCCGGTCGCGCCGAGAATGCCTACTGAGATTTTAGGTTCCATGATGATTCGCTCTTATTTCTAATAAGTTCTTTTGCCATGCGTTTATAAATCTGAACCGCTTCGAGTAACTGAACTTTCGGAATCCGCTCTTCGGCCGTGTGGGCGACCTGGATGGAGCCGGGGCCGATCAAATAGGGCTTGCCCCAAGCCTCGCCGAACGCCGGGATGTCGGTGGTGTACGCGACTACCGTGGTTTCAAAACCGGGGAGCGAACCGAGATGCGCCGCGGGAATGGTCAGAATCTCGTGCACTTCGACGCCGTTGCCGGCAGCTTTTCCCAAGGCGTCGCGCGTTTGCGCGCCATCGTCCACCAGCCGGATAAATATCTCTGCGTGCGCCTGATCTGCAATGACGTTGGGCGCTCGGCCGCCGGCGATGGTTCCGATATTCAGAGTGCTTTGGCCGAGAATTTGGTCGGACGGAAGCGCGATGCCGCGAACCCGCTGGAGCGCGTCCAGCAGCTTTTCAATGGCCGATTCACCGAGCGCGGGGTAAGCCGAGTGCGCCATACGTCCGCTCGCGATCAGTTCCAGGCGAAGCGCGCCTTTCGATCCGACTGCCAGCTTATTTTCCGTAGGCTCGCCGTTGATCAGAAACTTCGAGCCGCGCCGGTTTTTAGCGGCAGCATACGCGCCGGCGCTGTTGCGCTCCTCGCCGACCACGAACAGCAGAGCGATATTCTTTTGGCCCTCCTCCAACAACTCGCGCACCGCGAAGATCATGGCCGCAATAATCCCCTTGGTGTCGCAGGCTCCACGGCCCCAGATATATTCGTCATCCTCGCGCGACGCAAAGAAGGGAGGGACGGTGTCCATGTGGGTGGAGAACGTCACAACGGGGTCGCCCCAGCAGGCCAGCACGTTGAAGCGCTTCGGGGCGACCGGCATCCGCTCAACGAGACCGCCATGCCGCTCGGCCAGCACGCTCAGGTGCGCGAAAAGCGTGTTGCCGATGCACTCTTCGTTTTCCGTTACGGACTCGACGTCCACCAACGCGCGCGTTAGCTCAAAGAGATTCATAAGCCAAGGGGACAGGCTGGAGGCGGGGACGCGGCGGGACGGCTCGCGTGACTCCCAGTAGCGCTCCATCCACTCCCGAGTCCACGGGATTCAGATGACAGTGGGCAGGTCTTATCCTTACCCCCCAATCAAGCCGGGCGGGACTGCCGCGGCCGATTTCGGCGGCCTAATCTCAAGCCCCTTTCGACGGGCTGCTCCGAAACTCCCGGAACACGCAACCGGCTACTGATGGCTTCCGCACCTCTACGAGGACTTCTTCAGGATAGCAGGTTCAGCGCGGCCGCTTGCCCCGCGCGCAATGTTCGCGAGTGGGAAGCAAATGCCATTTCCAGCCAGGCCCGAGAAACGCCGCGAGGCGCATTTTGTCATAATTGATGGATGCGCAAGGGCGACGCGCTTACCGACCTGATCCGCAGAGGCCGCACGCGGCAAGTGTGTCACGCCCTCGTAACCGCTGCCTCCCTGGCCACTGCGTTCGCTCTGAGCGGCGGCATCCTGCTGCTCCTGGTGGGGACCCAAATCCTCAACTGGTATTGGCTGGTCTTCCTGTTCTTAGGAAGTTTAGCGGTGGTCTTCTATGGACTGCGCAAGCGAATTTTGTCCGGTTATGAAATCGCGCAAGAGCTGGACGGGCGGCTTGGGTTTCACGACGGGATCTCAACCGCGTATTACTTCCTCAGGCAACCGGATCGCACGGCTTCCCCACAGAACTTGATCGCCCGGCAAAAGCGGATGGCCGAAGAACTGGCGCGGTCGGCGGACCTGGGGCGCGGTATGCCGTTCCTTCGACCGAGGAGCTTATACCTCAACGCGGCTTTAGCCGTGCTGGCATGCGGAATGTTCGGGCTGCGATACGGTATCCAGCGGAACCTCGACCTTCGGCCGCCCCTGGTGCGCATTGCGTTTGACGGTTTCTTGGGACCCTCGCGGGACATTGCGGAGGGCAAGCGAGGCGCGCGTCCCTTGGACAGCGACACCGCTCGAGACCAAGGCCGGGAGCGCGACCAGCAGGACGCCAATTCAACCGATCTCAAGAGTGCTTCCGAGCAAGCATCCGACGCGGCGCAAGATCAGAGTGACTCGAATCTCAACAAAGGCGATGCCAAGGACAAATCGAAAGCCTCGGGCGGCGCCGATCAGAACAAATCCGGAGACGACATGTCGGAGTCGGCGGAGAAGGAAAAGTCTCAGGAAAAGGACGGCGAAGGCGACTCAAGTTCGTCGCCCGATGGCAACTCGAAGAGCGGCCCGCAATCGGAGAGCGGGAAAAATTCCAACCGGCCCGGCAGCGACAGCGACAATTCCAGCCTGACGGACAAGCTGCGCGACGCTCTGGCCAATCTGATGGCAAAGCTAAAAAGCCAACCGAAGCCCAATCAAGGTCAGCAGGGATCTTCGCAATCGCCCAATGCGCAGTCAGGGCCCAAGCAGAATCAGAATCAGGACAGTACTGCCAAGCCCGAAAATTCGCAGGAAGGCGACGCCAATGCGAGTGGCGAGTCACAGGGAGACCAGCAGCAGGGCGGTACCGAGCAGGCGGCGCAGGGAAAGAGTCAGGGAAACAGTAGCGACCGTCCGAACTCTCCCGACGGGAAGAGCGGAATCGGCAACCAGGACGGCGACAAGAGCGCGCGCGAAGCGGCTGAACTGGCCGCCATGGGCAAAATTAGCGAGATCATCGGCAAGCGCGCCGCGAACTTAACCGGCGACGCGATGGTTGAGGTGACGTCGGGCAAGCAGCAGCTGAAAACGCAATATTCGCAAAAACAGGCCACGCACGTCGATGCCGGGGGCGAGATCAACCGCGATGAAGTCCCGCTGGCGTACCAACAGTACGTTCAACAGTATTTCGACGAGATCCGCAAAACGCCGGCTGCTAAGCTCCAGCCCGGCGCGGCGGAAAAAACTAAGGCGCCCCCAAACTAGCGCTCCAGCAGGCGGAGCGATTTATTTTTTGCCGGTGGTCTGCGCAATCGACTCAGCCAGGTAGTTCATGACTTTGGCTTCATCGCGCGCGACTTCGTAATAAGCGGCGCGCAGGAGTTGATCCTTGCGATTTACCAAGGTCTCGCGGATATTCTGCTGGACGCGCGGGTCATTTAATTCACGCTGGCCGGCTTGCTCCCTGGCAAGGACCTTGAACATGCGATAGCCTTCCTCGGTCTTCACGACGGGCGTAACCTGGCCGGGTGAAGCGCCTAGCACTGCCTTGCGGATCTCGGGATTGGCCTTATCGAGCGTCGATTCGGGAACAAAACCCAAGTCGCCGCCGTTGGTGGCCGAAGTCGGATCCTCTGAAAAATTCTGAGCCAAGCTGACCCAATCCTCGCCCTGCCGTATGCGCGCCGCAAGCATTTCGATCTTCTTGCGCGCCTGCTCGTCATTTTGCGCTTTATCGTTTTTCAGGTTGCGAACATTCGGGTCGGGCGTGGGCGTGACCAGAATTTGCGCCAGATGCACTCGCGGCTCCGGAAAATTGAAGCTGTTCTTGTTGGCATTATAAAAATCACTGACATCTTTGTCGGAAATAGAGATTTGCGACGTGATCTCTTTATTGAATAATTTCGTAATGCTGAGATCGCGTTTGAGCTGCGCCTTCATGTCATCGGCGGACATTTTCCGGGACGCGAGCTGCTTCTGGAACTCCTCCTGGGTGTAGGGCGCTTTCAACTCGGCAAACCTGGCCTCGACGTCAGCGTCGGTAGCCATCAGGCCCAGCTTCTCGGCGCGCTGCAGCATGATTTCGTTGTCCACCAACGTGCGCAACACTTCCAGCTTCTGAATCATCATTTGATCTTCACTGGGCCGTTCCGCCGCGGATACAAACTGCGCTTGATATTGTTTGTCGAGATCAGCGTAAGTAATCGAGCGCCCGTTGACCGTTGCGGCAATGTTGTCCGGAACGCCGCGCTTGCACCCGGACACAAACAGAACAGCTCCAGCCAGGAGTGTGGTGACAACCAGGATACGGCTCATCAAATGATGCAACCATTCTACAGGATGAACGCTTGGCCCGCGCATTTCGCTAGAATACTTCCTGCATGAGGAAGGTTCTAATACGAACTCCCACAATCGATCCGCGGCATTCGTCTTTCGCTCTCTCGATCCGCCGTTCCGGGATTCACCGCTACGGCGTTTATGCCGAGGAGCGCATCCCGGCCAATCACAAGGTGATCGAATATACGGGAAAGCGTTTGAATCGGCGGCAGGCCAAGCATACCGATCACACCTATCTATTTACGCTGGACAATTACTGGAGCGTGGATGGCGCGGTGGGCGGCAGCGGCGCCGAAATTATCAACCATAGTTGCGATCCGAACCTGGTCAGCCGTATCATAAAAGGCCATATTCTGTACATGAGCCTGCGCGTCATCAAACCGGGCGAGGAGCTCACGGTGGACTACAATTTCTCCAACGACACCGATCGTCAGCCGTGCCATTGTGGCGCGCGAAACTGCCGGGGAACGATTCAGAATATGGAGTAGGATCAAAATGCGAATCAGAATCTTGCTAGCTTGCGTTCTGCTGTGGCCGGCCGGCGTCTTCGCTCAGAATGCCCGCGCAAATGCCGCCGCCACCGAAATACCGCGCATGCCCGACGGGAAGCCGGATTTGAGCGGCGTCTGGCAGCGGCCATTCGTCGCAGACATGTCCAAGAACGCGCGGGACCAGCAGGGCGAACCGAACCTTCCCTACACGGATTGGGCCAAGCAGCACCTGATCGAAGAGTTCGATTATTCGGCGCACTGCCTGCCGCTCGGCTACACGCGCGGCATCAACTCTCCCATGCCGGTCGAAATGGTGCAGCGGCCCGACCGGATCGTGCTGCTCTACGAGATGAACAACACCTTTCACGAGATCTTCACCGACGGCCGCGAGCATCCCAAGGACCTGGATCCCTCCTGGTCCGGGCACTCCGTCGGCAAATGGGACGGCGATACGTTAGTGGTCGACACGGTTGGCTTCAACGACAAAACGCGCATTGATACCGAGGGGCATCCGCACACCGAGGCTCTGCATGTGGTGGAACACTTCCGCCGCACCGACCCCAATCACCTGGCCTACGACGTGACCATCACCGATCCGGGCGCCTACACGAAACCCTGGAAAAATGTTCGAACTTTCACGCTGAGACGGGATTGGGAAATCATGGAATATAACTGCGAAGAGAACAACAAAGAGGTCAACGAGGGCCATATAAAATAGGCCCCTGGACCGCGGCGTGCCCGTGGCCGATGTACAATTACCAAAGCTGCCACGAAAAGTTACGGAGGTGGTATGAAAATGAAATCAGCTGTCCTCGCCGCTTGCGCTCTCGCCTTGACTGCAATCCCGGTGTTGGCCCACCACTCTTTCGCAGCCGAATACGAGGCCAATAAACCGCTCACTTTGAAAGGCACTGTTACCAAGGTCGAGTGGTTGAATCCGCACGTGTGGTTTTACATCGATGTGAAGGACGATAGCGGCGCCGTCCAGCATTGGCAGTGCGAAGCGGGACCTCCCAACATGCTGGCGCGCAATGGATGGAGAAAGGACTCTCTTAAGCCGGGCGACGAAGTCACGGTCAACGGCTTCCGGGCCAAAGACGGTACCAACACCGCCAACGCGCGAGATGTCCTGCTGCCGGATGGGAAAAAAGTCTTCAGCGGAAACGCTGACGACGCTGCCCCCAAAGGTGGAAACAAGTCCAATGAATAACGGTCGAACGTCCCGCCGGGATCTTCTGAAAGCGTTGGCAGCGGCGGGAGCCGGCGCGATGGTCCCGTTCGGCGCATCCCTCGCCCAGGTCGCAACAACGCCCCGCCCCAAACCCGGTCCTATCGACGTGCATCATCACATGACGTCGCCCGGGTATGTGAAAGCCATGCAAAAAGAGATGGCTGCCAGCGGCTTCAACCTCAGGCCCTGGACACCTGCCACGTCCTTGGAGGTCATGGACAAGCACGGCGTCGCTACCGCGATGTTGTCGCCCATTCAGCGCCTGGTGATGGATTCCATGAGCGATCGCAGCGAGCGGGCGCGCACTTTGGTGCGGGAAAACAACGAATATGGCGCCCAGGCCGTCAAGGATCATCCCACCCGGTTCGGCCTGTTTGCCGCGTTGCCGCTCCCAGACACCGATGGAAGTTTGCGCGAAATCGAATACGCCTTTGACGTGCTCAAGGCGGACGGCATCGCGCTCTGGACCAGTTACCTCGATAAATGGCCCGGCGATCCTGCGTTCGCGCCCGTGTTCGACGAGCTGAACCGGCGCAAGGCGGTCGTATTCTTTCATCCGGCGGCGCCGAGCTGCTGCCGCAACCTGATTCCGGGGCTTCAAATCTCGGGCATGATCGAATACGATCTAGACACCGCCCGCGCGGCCGAGAGCCTGCTCGTTGGCGGCACGCCGGCCCGCTGCCCCGACATTCGTTTCATCTTGTCGCATTCCGGCGGAGCGCTGCCCACCTTAGCGGCCCGCATGGTCGACGACTACCCGAAGGCTATCGCCAGCCGCCTTCCGAACGGCGTCGAATACGAAATTAAGAAATTTTATTACGAGACCGCGCACGCCAGCAAAGTCCCCGCGCTGGACGCTTTAAAGGACCTGGTTCCGGTGTCGCAGATCATGTTCGGAAGCGATGCCACCATCCGGCCCTATGAGTTAACGACCGACGGGCTCGCCGAGTACGGCGGGTTTTCGCCGAAAGATTGGGAGGCGATCTACCGCGGCAATGCCGAGCGCCTGTTCCCACGCCTGAAGGTGTAACCGTGAAAGTGGCAAAGCGAGAAACCTGCCGCGCGCGGACCCCGTCTAGATATTCGAACCTCAAAGATAAGTGCACGATGAAGATCCTGCAGCTATCGGTCTCTATTTCTGCGCTTCTAGTGCCTGTGGCATTGTTGGCGTCCGACCCTGGCGCACCAGGCGTTCCTAACTTCCACCAGGTCAATGAGCATGTCTTTCGCGGCGGCCAACCGTCGGACCAAGGCTGGCCGAGCCTAGCGCATCTGGGCGTGAAAACGATCATCGACCTGCGCCTCAAAGACGAGCACCCCACCGAGCGAGAAGCTCAGGCCGTGGAAGCGGCAGGCATGCGCTACTTCAATGTGCCGATGCACGGAATCGTCGCGCCCTCGGATGAACAGGTCGCCAAAGTCCTCACTTTGTTCGACTCGACAACCGATGGTTCGGTCTTTGTGCATTGCCGGCGCGGGGCGGATCGCACCGGTACCGTCATCGCCTGCTACCGGATGATTCACGACGGCTGGGACAATCAAAAGGCCTTCAAAGAAGCCAAGTCCTTGGGGATGAGCTGGACTCAGATCGGAATGAAGCGCTACGTGCTGAATTTCCAGGCCCCCACCATGCGCGCCGCCTCGGCCCCCAGTTTCGCTCCAGCCGCGCCCTAATCTGTCACGCAGTTGTGGTAGCCTTTCCACAATATGCGAATCATTCACTCGGTAGTTCCCGTTCTGCTCCTCTGCACAGCCACGCTCGGCGCACAGCAGCTTAGCACCAAGAGAACGCTTAATCTCGCCGTTGCCAAGCAGATCGTCGCCGCGTCGGAAAAGGAAGCCATGAAGAACGGATGGCAGATGTTCATCACCGTGGTGGACGATGGCGGCACCATCATCTATCTGGAGCGCTTGGACGATGCGCAGATAGGAAGTTTTGAAGTCTCCATCGAGAAAGCTGAGACCGCACTAAAATTCAAGCGGCCGTCCAAAGCTTTCGAGGACCTGGTGGCGGGCGGACACACTAACATCATCAAGCTGCCGGGCGCGTTGCCGGTGGAAGGCGGCATCCCGTTGATGGCGGATGGCAAGGTGATCGGCGCGATTGGCGTCAGCGGCGGATCGTCGCAGCAGGACGCACAGGTGGCCCAGGCCGGCGTGACCGCGCTCGAAGCGTTACTGAAGCGCTAGTGTTTCTTTCGGGCCGCGCGTGCTTCGAACAGCTTCAGATCAATCGCATCGCCCATCGCCTGATAACCGGCGTCGTTAGGATGCAAATGATCGCCCGAATCGTACCTGGCCAGGATCTTGCCGGGATTCGCCGGATCGCGCGTCACCGCATCGAAATCGATCACGCCATCGTAATCGGCGCCCTTCCTTAGCCAATTGTTGAACGCCTGGCGCTTGGCTTCTCCCTCGGTCGAGAAGTACGCCGCTCCTTCGAACGGAAGCAGAGTAGCGCCGAAAATTTTCAGGCCATGCGCGTGCGCCCGCTCGACCAGTTGCTGATGCGCCGCGATGAGGTCCTCAGCCGAAGGCGAGGGATTGTGGCTCGCCAGTCCGATGTCGTTAATGCCTTCGAGCACGATCACGTGGGTGACACCGGTTTGAACCAGCACGTCGCGGTCGAAACGAGCCAGCGCGTTCACGCCGGCGTTGAAGCCAAACGGGAACACCGGAGCGTCGTTCTCGCCCAAGACGCGGTTAGCCGCGATCCCGCTATTCAGCACAGCGCGCACGTTGCCGTTCTTCATCGCCAGCCGCTTCGCCAGTTCGTCCGGCCAGCGTGCATTCGCGTCGAGCGTCGACCGTGTTCCATCCGTGATCGAGTCGCCGAATGTTACCACCGCGCTCACATCGCGGGGCGCCGTAACCTCCACCCCGGCGAGAAAAAGCCACGACGGCAGCTTACTTGAAACCGGCAGATCGGCCGCGCCCGCGAAGTTGCCCGCCGGCGAGATGTAGTTAGACTGATTGGCTCCGGCGTGCATCGTCAACGGGGATGCCGATTTGGCTAGATCGTCGGGCAAGAAAAGGTCGATCACGACATCCTTCAGAGGGGCCACAGCCAGGCTGGCTGCATCGCTATACATGACCGCGTCAGCCGGAATCGTGACCGAAGACCGGCCGTCAAACGTCAACGAGCGCGCGGAACCCGCAACGATTTTAGCGTCCTTTTCGTGCAGAGCGATGCTCGCCGCGCCGATCGTTAACGGACCCGTACCAAATACGTTGGTCAACACCACGCGCACCCGCGCACCGCCAGCGCTGAGATGCACCACTTCGCGCAGAGTCTGATTGCTTAACGTGATCGGAGGCGGCGCCGGGGCCTGCGGCGCTTGAGGAGCCTGTTGCGGCTGCGAAGCCTGAGCCGCGGGACTTCCGGGCTGCGGCCGCACCACCACTGCCGCGCTCCAACTCCCCACCCAATGCTCTTGCGCCGGGCCGGACTGCGCGATGCCAGCGCAACTCGCCAAGCAGCACACTACGGCAATCGATCCGAATCTCTTTGCGAACTGATTCACTTGCTCTCCTTCTGCCGCGCGGTCCGCTGTTCTTGCCGAACAGCCTGGCGTACTGACGTTCCGGCTCGCTACTTAGCCGGCGCCAACCCTTGCGTCAACTCGATGTACGTGCCCCATGGATCGGTCAGAAACGCGATCTTGGTAGTCCCGTTGGGGGCCAGATGCGGTGGCATGTCGAAGTCGATGCCTTGCGCCTGCAGTTTTTGCGCGTAGAAATCCAGGTCCGCTACCTCAAACCCGATATGATCGAGCGCGCGGCCTTTGGTCGGAGCGGCTTTTTCTTTCGACTCGCCATACGTCAAATCCGCGCCCGGAATGTCGCCGGACTTGTACCGTCCGCGCGTGCCCGGCCGTGCGTCGAACATCCTGGCATACCAGGCCTGCACCTGCGCAGTCTGCTCAGGCATAAAATTGAAATGCACGTGCTGGAATTTGAGCGGCGTTGCTATGCTCTTGTCCTCCAGAACCTCGATCCGCACGCCATCCGCGGTAGTGAGGTAGAACTGCCCGGGCTGATTTCCCTTCTCCGGTTTCAGACCGGCGGCCTCCCATTTCGCGGCCGACTCGGCCGAATTCCGCGCGTTGAAGCCGATATGGTTCACCACCGACCCAACCGTACCCGCGCTCGGCTCGCCCTGCCGCAGCATGACATAAACGCCCGGAAGCGCGATCAAGTCCAGCGAGCCATTCTTCACGGGCGTGCCTCCGAAAGCCACCCAGAACTTGCGCTGCGCGTCCACGTCGCGCACCAGCAAATGCAGATGACCCATCACGACGCTCCGGTTCCCCGCCGGAGTGGCAAGCTGAGCCGTCACCGGCACCGGCAGGAGCGCGAAGGTGAGAAAGATAAGGGCTGCAAAAATTCGAGGCCTCATAGCAGCGTAGTTTATCACCGGCGCGGGCCGGAACGGGCGCAGTCGCGAGCGCCCCGCCGGATTGCCGCTAGACTGGAATCTTGCATACTGTCCGGGTGAACCGTAAGGCGGTTGGCCGCATCGCCTCAGGCCATCCGTGGATTTTCACTAGCGATATTCTGGATCGGGGCGAAGCCGCCCGTGGCGATGCCGTCGTCGTTGCCGGCCCCCGCGGCGAACCCCTGGGAACGGCTCACTTCAGCGATTCCTCACAAATCTCGCTGCGCCTTCTAACGGACCGCGTCGAGACCATCGACCAAAGTTTTTTCAGGCGGCGCATCGCGCAAGCCGAACAGCATCGTCGCCGCATCGTGTCGGACTCCGATGCCTACCGCCTGGTGCATGGCGAAGGCGATCAGTTGCCCGGCCTGATAATCGACCGCTACGGCCCATATTTCACCGTTCAAACGCTCGATCAAGGCATGGACCGCGCCAAGCCCGAAATCATCCAGTGCCTGGTGGAACTCTTTGCGCCCGAGGGCATTGTCGAGCGCAACGACGCGAGCGTCCGCAAACTCGAAGGGCTGCCGCTTCAATCCGCCGTCGTGTCGGGGACGGTCCCGGAAACCATTGCGGTGCGCATGAACGGCCTCGCGCTTCACGCCGATCTGGTGCACGGCCAAAAGACCGGCATTTTTCTCGACCAGCGCGAGAACTACGTTGCCGCCGCTCGCTATGCGCACGGCCGCGCGCTCGATTGTTTCACGTCCACGGGCGGATTCGCGCTGCATATAGCCGCGCATTGCGACTCCGTCGAGGCGGTCGACAGTTCCGAAGCCAGCCTCAAGACGGCGGAACTCAACCGCTCGGCCAACGCCATCGCCAACGTCGAGTTTCGCGAGGCGGACGTTTTCGATCTGCTGGCCGGTTACGCCGCAGCGCGCCGTGAGTTCGATACCGTGGTGCTCGATCCGCCGGCCTTCGCCAAATCGCGGCGGAGTCTCGAGGGCGCCGCGCGAGGCTATAAGGAGATCAACCGGCGCGCGCTCGAGCTGCTCCCGGCGGGCGGCGTTTTAGTCACCTGCTCCTGCTCCCATCACCTGAGCGAGGCCATGCTGCTCGAGATCGTGGCCGCGGCATCGCTCGACACCGGCCGCAAGCTGCGCGTGCTGGAACGCCGCACGCAAGCCCAGGACCACCCGATACTCCTGACGGTACCAGAGACCATGTACCTGAAGTGCTTAATTCTGGAGGTCCTATAGCACTTAAGTAGGTAAAGATCGCTTGATGGCCGCCGCGCGGGACGCCGATATGCGTATTAAATGACCTCCCGCTGCCACGTAGCCCTCGTATCGTCTTTATCATTTTTATCTTTTGCGCTAGCGCTCCCATTAGCGGCTCAAGTACCAACAAACGGCCGGCCCGCCGATCGCATCAGCAGTGTCATCGACGATCGCGTAACGGTAACCCGCGCCGGCAACCAGCATCCTATGGCGCGCCCTGAGTTTGATCGAGGCCTGGCGCCGTCGGGCACTCGCATGGATCGGATGATGCTGCTGCTCCAGCCCGATCAAGCCCAGCAGCAAGCGCTCCAGGCATTATTGGAAGCGCAGCAGGATCCGTCCTCGCCTGAATATCATCGCTGGCTCACTCCGGAAGCTTTTGGGCGCCAGTTCGGAGCCTCCGCGGGCGATGTCCAACGAGTGGTGAGCTGGCTTCAAGGCCATGGCTTTGATGTCGAACCGGTGGACGATGCGCGCCGCCAAATCATCTTCAGCGGCACGGCCGGCCAGGTTCGATCCGCCTTCCATACCGAAATCCATCTTTATAATGTCAATGGCGAAACCCATTACGCCAACGCGAGCGAACCTGCCCTTCCACAGGCGATCGCCCAGGTGGTCGGTGGCGTGGTATCGCTGCACAACTTCCTCGCGCAACCCATGCACAGCGCCTCGCTGGCCTCTGGCGTTCTATCTCCCGACTATACTTCGGGAGGGAGCCACTACCTGGCGCCGGCCGATTTCGCCGCCATTTACGACGTCGCGGCTTTGTACTCGCAGTCGCTCGATGGCACCGGGCAATCCATCGCCATCGCTGGCCGGAGCGACTTCAACCAATCGGATGTGCAGGCGTTCCGCAGTCTTTTTGGACTTCCTGCCAAGGCGCCCACGGTGATCGTCAACGGAGCCGACCCCGGCATCCTTTCCTCCGGTGAGCAGATGGAAGCGACCCTGGACGTCACCTGGTCCGGAGCGGTCGCCAAAAACGCAACCATAGATTTTGTCGTTTCAAAGTCCACCAACTCGAGCGACGGCGTCACTCTTTCGGCGCAATACATCGTGAACCATAACGTTGCGCCGGTGGTGAGCCTGAGCTTCGGCAACTGCGAAGCGGCCATCGGCACGGCCGGGAATCAATTTTGGAACAGCCTGTGGCAGCAGGCCGCCGCGCAAGGCATGACCGTGCTGGTGTCGGCGGGCGACAGCGGCGCTGCCGGCTGCGATAGCCCTTCGAGTTCTACCGGAACCGTCGCAGGCGTGAACGGCATGTGCTCCACGCCCTACAGCACTTGCATGGGAGGCACGCAGTTTTCTGACACATCCAACCCCAACGCGTATTGGTCGGCCGGCAACTCCAGCACCTACGAATCGGCCCTGAGCTACATTCCCGAAGCGGCCTGGAACGCCAGCGGAACGGTCACCGGAGGCTCCGGCCTGTGGGCGGGCGGAGGCGGTCCCAGCCAGATTTACCCCAAGCCGAGGTGGCAATCCGGACCAGGCGTGCCCGCGGACGGATTCCGCGACACACCCGATGTATCGCTCGCGAGCGCGAGCCACGATGGCTATCTGCTCGCGTTCAACGGCCAATTCTACGTCGTAGCGGGGACATCGGTGGCCGCTCCCAGCTTTGCGGGCCTGCTTGCGATCGCGGTTCAAAAGACCGGAGCGCCGCTGGGAAACGCGAATCCGGTTCTGTACTCGCTCGCGACTGAACAGTCGAGCGGCGGGGCGAGCGTGTTTCACGATATTACGACCGGTAACAACACCGTCCCTGGCGTCGCGGGCTTCAACGCCGGCCCGGGTTACGACCTGGCGACCGGGCTCGGCTCAGTGGATGCAAGTCTGCTCGTGAACAACTGGGGCGGCGGCTCGACGACCGCTCCCACTCCTGCTCTCCACGTCAGCGCGCCGTCGACAGCTTCATTGGCGTCCGGCGGAACTACGAGCGTCACCGCGACCATCACGGTGAGCGGCGGCTTTAGTTCCTCTGTCGCCCTCTCTATGGCCGGTCTACCGGGCGGT